>Ga0316208_1002437_pt1 | contig 15134 bp, 8 predicted proteins | sample 3monopyrite_MG_FD_204944 | JGI IMG/M metagenome (GOLD analysis project Ga0316208, IMG submission 204944) | Microbial mat bacterial communities from mineral coupon in-situ incubated in ocean water Damariscotta River, Maine, United States -... | ecosystem: Environmental > Aquatic > Marine > Coastal... | reverse complement strand
AGCCTCTGCTGTGGAGCGCAACTTACTGCCGGCATCGCGGCCCACGATTTTGATTAGCAGCCAAGTCGGTTCCTATGGATCCGACAAGATGATGGATGGCATGGTTTGGTCTGCTTGGGAATGCGCCACCAACGACACCGCGCCGACGATTGAGATTAGGTGCAAACGCAAGCCCAAGGTTCGCCGACTTTTGTTGACGCAAGCTCGCAATACCGCAAGTGCACAAACGAGCAACCCTCGACCAGCCACGGTGGAACTTTGGATCAACAAAGAAAAGACGCCGGTGATCCTGCAACTCGATCCCGATGCCACCCGCAAAACGGTTTATGAGTTTCCTGAGCGCACCAAAATCTCTACGCTCAAGATTGTGATTACCACCGTGACCGACGGCACCTTAGGCGCCGGCGCTTTTGGCTTCGCTGAGATTGCGCTCGAAGAGTAAGGCTAACCCACCAGCATGGCTTTCATGCCTGGGCGCCATCCGAGTACGCCGGACATGAGCACATTGATGGCCATGTCAATCACACCAGCGAGGTAGATGGTGGCCGCAACCTGAAAAATCAGGCGGCGTGAAGCGCGTGATTCCACCACGAATGCCAAGTTGGTGATGCCAATCGACAACAGCAATAACGAGGTGTCGAGCATCGACCACATGGCGAAGTGGAAACCGCCGGTTAATGGGGAAGCCAAAAGGAATAGGATCTGAATCCACAAGAATGCTTTCATCCGCGCAATGTCGGCGGCATGAGGGGCATCGCTAGGCGGAGGCGCAGATTGCCGCACGGCAGGGCGAACGGGGGGTTGAGTCGGCGCGGGGGGTTGGGTCGGAACGGGTGGCTGCTCAGTCATGATGAAAAATAAGGACTCCTACACTTTACCTCATTACCAGCGATTGACTTCATTCGCCTCTAGAATCAAATCGTAGGCCTTATCCAGGCGCTCGCTCACATCTTTCGGGGTTACGCCATCGGGATCTCGGTAGAACCGCATGTTGATTGGGCTATGAAGCCAATACAGGAAGCCCAGCTCACGCACAGCGGCATCGACCTCGGCTTCGCCCCCCTTTTCGATTTGGGCAATATGCCAATTGACCCGGGCTTCACAGGCTCGTTGAGCACCAAAGCCTGGAAGCCAAGCCAACACCATGCCACAAAGAATGGGAGCACGGGGGACCTTGGCATCGCCGCTGCGCCGACGCTCTTCCTCGAGAGCCCACTGCCCTAAGCGATGGTAGAGCCATGCCACTAGCCAAGGGAGCAAACCCAGAACCCCAATGCCAAAATAGAACATGCCAATCACGGTAAACGGGGTCACTCCAAGCGCAATTGGAAACACCAGTAAACCGGACCCAAAGAAAATCCCGGCGCGGAGAGCTCCCACCATTTCGGGAACGAATACTGCACCAAGCAAATTGAGGGCAGCGACGGCAGCGCTTACATAAACAAATGCGCGATAGCGAGAAGTCTCGAGGCCTGACCCCATGCCATCGCCACTGAACAGGCCTGGGTCAATCGCCAGGAGAATCATGGGGATGATGACCCCGATCACGACCACAGCAAGGACATTGCCTCGTGGGTGCAAGCGCACAACTTGCCGCTGAATAAAGGTCTGTGGCTCCACCTCTTGAAAGAAATGGAAGTGGGAACCGGAGCCATAGATCATGAGCGAGCGCAAAGTTTGCAAATCATTCATGCGAATCCACTCGGTACGCACCATGCGAAAACCATCTTGCTCCAGCAAAACGCGCATCGGTTGGTTCACATGCGCCGTCCAATCCTTAAGGCCCGCTTCCACAAAGGTACCTTCGGCAAAGCGCACCAGTTGATAAGCCCAATCTTCCCAACCCTTCTCCGGAAGAACCTCCAATAACGTGATGTGCCCCGGTTCTGACCAGTGCACAAAGCCGATAATTCTTTCCCCGATCACGGCCACATAGGTCGTGCCGACGAGGATTGTATGCTCCCAAATCCAAAGATCTTCGTCCAGGATTACGTCTGGAGACGGAGGAGCTGCATCCCCTCCTCGACGCTCATTTTGATTGGTCAGGCGATACACCCGGCATACCGACGGTAGGTCGTCGTGCGTAAGCGGGCGAATTTCCATAGCGGCTACTTTCGCATGCGAAAGCGGCGCAAGCAAACGCCACCGCGCTCTACCCATTCCTCAGCTTCGACGCGATAGCCATGGTGGGCGAAGAAAGGTTTCGCGACGCGGCTGGCTTCGGTGAAGAATGTAGCGACCCCCTGCCCTCGGATTTCTCCTTCCGCCTGGCTCAGGAGTGCCGTCGCTACCCCACGCCGCGCGGCATGCGGCGAGGTGTAGAGAAAGTCGATATGCCCATCCAGTTCATAGGACAAAAAGCCCAATAAAAACTCGCCTTCCCACGCGGAGAGGGTCACCAAGGGTTCCAGTCGCTGCCGCCACTTCGTCCAATCAGGTGCTTGGTCCTTGGGTGCCCAGGCCTGCAATTCGTCGGGTTGGTAGTGCTCAGGGCCTAAGGCGTAAATGGATTCATGGAACAAGGCAAACAGGGCGGCATCGTCTTGAGCACTAGCTAGGCGAATGTGCATCACGCTCAATCGGCAGCGCCAGCCATTCCTGGGCGCGAATGATCTTGATAGATCTCGAGGAGTCGGAAGATCTCTTCGGGAATCGCAGGGCCTGTCGTCGGCATGCGTCGTGCACTCCGCGCGATGCCCACCGGGTCAGCGAACACCAGGAGCGGACGCGTCCAACCCCCTACGGTCATGCTGCTTTCCCGAAGTTCTGGTTTGGGGCCATGCCAAGCCCACTGCAGAGGCCCGCGTGGCTGCAGTAACTCTTCGGCTTCCAGATTGCTGCGCAAAATTGCCGCTTGCTCTTCGCCGAGGCTTTGCGGCAGCACAATCGTGATGCCTTGCGCTGGCAACTGCACCTTCCAAGCCTTCAGCAAGCGAAGGCTTTGCTCTTCGATGCGCTCGCGCCACGCTTCTTGTCCAACCTCGGCAATCTGCTCGGCCTTTTCTTCGGAGAACCACAGAACTACGGTGCCCGGGTCGGCCAAGGGAATGCCGTTGACTGGCAGACCGATGAGTTCGCGTAGGCGACGCTTGCCTGGCAACCAAGGGTCTAAGCCCTGGCCTTCGGAGCCGGCAATTCCTGCGGGGCGCTCCCGGTCGAGGCGAGCCCAAGTTGGACTCACGACACGCATAGCACCATAGCTAGTGAAGAAACCGACTCGCCCTTGAATCGGATGCGCATCGAGGGTGGTGAACTGCGCAATCTCTTTGCCCTGGCTATAAACCGTGACCGTTGGCCCATCGACTAAAAACTCCAGAGCGAAGGTCGTGCTGCCCGAGGCAAAAGAAATGTTTCCTGAATCGCGGCCGCCTCGGGAATAGAGGCCATCTAAGGTCCAACTCACTGCCCCACCGGCCTCGCGCTGCGCTGTTTCTCCTCGCGCAAACTGAACATCACCGCCACTCATCGAAAAACGAATCTGGCGATCCCGGCGCGTATAACCCAAGACCACGCCACCATTAAAGAGTGCGGTGGTTTGTTCGATTTGCATATTGACGCGATACCGCCCCGGTTCCATCCAGGTATCAGCGAGCACGAAGGCATCGCGCCAATGCGACTGCCGATCCATGGTGTCGGTTCCGGTGCGCAGCTCATTGCGGCCGACGTGTACATCGCCGGTGTCGGTCACCAACCAAAGACCTTCCACGCGGCGATCTTCGTGGTCGGTCAAGCCATCTTCATGCCAACCTTGCATGGCCATCAACTGCCCTGGCTGATGGAATGGGTGGCCAGGTGCAGGGATTTCGCGCTCCAGTTGGATCGCCAAAGGTGCGAGACCAAGGCGCCCGGCGAGTAAATCATGATCGGCGGCAAAGGCTGCCGCGGCTTGCGCAGGCCCAGCCTCCGTCGCTTGCTGCACCAAAGCTTTCTGCGCTTGAATCAGGGATTCCAGTGCCGGAATGTCCGCAAGCCAAGGGCAGGGACCTTGCTGGGCCGCGGCCAATTTGCGCTGAGGAGAAGCGAAGCGCGACCATTGCGCCACCGCCCAAGTCACTTCCGGCGCAGCCAACTCCTGCAATGTCGACTGCAGGGTGCTGAGAACGGCATCGGAAGGTTCGTCGACAGCCAAGGTCCAACGGAAGGCCAACAAAGCTTCGCGATGCATTCCCTCTTGGTGAAAGATTTCCGCCGCCACGCGCGCTTGGTCTTGGCCAAAGTAAGGTTCGGCGCGGCGGCGCAACCAAGTAAAGGTGGGTTCATCCATCACCTGTTCCGCTTGTTCCCCGCTCGGCGGAACCGGGTCGAAGATTTTGGTCCAGCGCGCAAGGCGTGGCCCATCAAAGCCGCGCAAAAAGGTATCGAACAGTTTGGCAAAGGCTTCCATGTCGGCTGGCCGCCCGTCTTTGCCATCGGCCATCAACTTTGCAAAGCGCGCCGAAGCCTTGCCTTTACCGCGAGCACTTCCCTTAAGGAAGGCTTCCATTTGCTCGGCAAAAATCGGGGGGCCTTCCTTGGCCGTTGGGCCAAGAGGGATGCCATCGACATCGACCGCGCCTTCTTCCGCGGGCTCGAGACCGGTCCAAGAGCGCAGGAAAACAAAGAGCGCATAACCCGCGGAATAGTTGTCGCGATAATCTTCGATGTCACCGTCGAGCAACTTGATGAGTTCTTCCTTTTCCGAGTACCCCTTGCGCCGCACCGCGCGCATGGTGCCAAAGTTGACGTAGTCCTCGACAAACTCTTCGTCATCCATGTGACCGTAGCTGCCACCAGTCCACACCGCACGGCCTTCGGCAAAACACGCCGGCTGCCCGGGGTAAATCGCACCGTCGAAGCGGTGGGTCAACTCATGGGTTAAGCCACGCCCCAAAGAAGGGATGGTGCTCATGGTGAACTTCAAGGTGGTGACATCTCCGCCCTGGAATCCCCCGACCCACCAAAATCCTGCACCCTCTTCTTCCAGGCCATAGGATTCCGGAACCAAACGCACGATGCCCTGCCGACCAACAAAGGGGTCAATGCCATACCAATTGGCCAAACGCTGATGATGAAGCTCCACTGTCTCGGCGGCGCCGAGCAAAGTGCCAAACCCACAGTTGGTTTCTAGGCGATACCACTCGCGTGGCGAATGGGCCACGCCCGGATTGGCAAAGCTCGCGTGCTTGAGCGTGAACTCGCGGCGCTCATCTTCATCTAAATCATCGAGCGCCTCGACCGTCCATGGCGTGGCGCCAGATTCCATTTGCTCCCGTCGCGCACGGGATAGGGCATCGTTGGCAAGACTGGCAGCGCCACCCAATCCAGGCGGGCGCGGGCCTTGCAGCTTGTCGAAGTTGGCCTGCGAAGTCAATCCGCGCAAACAACGCGCCGCACGAATGACTAAAGCGGTATCGCCATTGGCTTGCGCCTTGCGAATCACCTCTTCGAGGCCATCTAGCACCTTGTCTTGCACCGACCAGGGCACGGCCAAATCAGGTGGAAGCTTGTCGTGCCACTTCGCCAGCATGGTGGTGGCTTCGGCGTCCTTCAGAATGCTCCGCGCAAGATCTTCCGCCCATTCTGCGGCCAAGGGCGCACCAGGCTTTTTACTTTTCCGCTTTTGATCGCGAAAACGCAACAGGGCTTGCACCGCATCGGCCCGAGCATCGGCAAGCTCCTTCATGGCGTCGGTTCCGCCCTCCGGCAAGAAGGCCAGTAGCTCGCGATCGGGCTTCCAGCGCCCACGCTCATCTGCGGCGGCAGCAATCAAAGCTTCTGTCCACAGCCATTGCGCATTGGCGTCTTGGGAAACGGCAGCGGACTCCACCAACTTGGCCAAAACGCTAAAACGCTGATCCACCCCTGGGCAACGCGTTAGCGCGAACTGGAAGTGGTGCAATGCTTCCTCGCCGCGCCCCGCCTCCAGAGCAGTGGTGCCCGCGCGCATACTTTCGGCGAAGGGGTCTAAGCCGCCACGCGTGCGTTCTTGCGCAATTGGCTCAGGACTCCAAGCTGCCGCAGATACAGGAAGCGCTACCGCCCAAGCGATTAGAGCGGTCAAAACCAAGGGCAAACAACGGGTCAGGCGGGTCATGGCGGCGGTTCAGGCGGCCACAGCCGCGCCCTAAGTGTAGCCGTCGACGGAAAGGCGGTGACCGAGCCCGAAGGAAGCTGCTAGAACAGAGCATGCTGATATTGAGCTTGTGGATGGCTGCGCCCCTTTGGAGTGGGATGAGTTTCGCCGCCACCCTGCCAGCGCAGAACCAGGAGCCGGTGCCGTCTACCTTGCAAGCAAGCGCCTGGCAGGTTTTGGGACCGATCCCGCGGCGCAAGAATGGCAAGGTGGGTTCTTCGGCCGGCATGCAGACCCATCTCAACAAGATGCGCAAGCCGGTTCCTTGGCCAGCGCTGCAACAGGCCTTTCCCGGCAAGGGCAAGCTCACCGTTCCTTGGTTAGAGGTCGACGTTCAGGATTGGTTGCTTGCACAAGATGCACTCACGCCCAATCCACGCCCGCGGCATGGGCTTGACTCTGGTGAGTTGGACATGGCCCAGCTACTCCCCCTAGCCAAGGCCGATCCCACACTCGCCGAGGATGCGACCGTGTTTTTGTATCGCACGGTGTTTGCCAGCAAAGATCAATCCGTAGAGATTGAACTGCATTCGCCACAAGTGGCGGCCTTGTGGTGGAACGGCGATCGCTTGATGGAGAAAGATAAAAAGGAAACGCAAGTCGCTTCGCGCACCACCTTGACCGTTCGCGCTGGCTTGAACCATCTGCTGCTCGAAGTGCAAAATACAAAAGCTGCGCCCTGGTCCATAGAACTGCGTGAATCACGGCCGATTGGCCAAGAGCGCATCAACCGCGCCATCGACCTTGGGGTGCAGTATCTGTTGGATCGGCAAAGCATCGACGGCCGTTGGTACCCCTACGGCGGGGGCTACACCCAAGCCTCCACTTCGATTGCCACCTATACCTTGCTCGCCTGCGGCGTTGGCCGACGTCATGAATCCGTGCTCAAAGGCTTGTCGCAACTAAGGCGCGAAAAGTCGCCATTTACCTACAGCGCTTCCTTGCAGCTGATGGCCATGGTCGCTGGCAATGATCCCCAAGATCGAGAATTCATTCTCGATCTCAGCGAAGACCTGATTAGTTGGCAATTGAGTAACGGGCTATGGGCTTATGGCGCTCATGGAGATGGCCCTGGCCCCGGCGGTGGCGACCTATCCAATACGCAATATGCTGCCCTAGGACTGCGCGCGGCGGTGGCCGCGGGCATTCCGGTTCCCCCATTGACCTGGGAGCGCCTCACTCGCGGTACCTTAGATTGCCGCGAAGGGCGGCAAAGTAGCCGAGGCCCCGTGACCGGCAAGCACTCCGGCACCCCGAATGGATTCGGCTATAGCGCTGGCCACCCTAACGCCTATGGCTCGATGACCGTCGCGGGAATTGGCACGCTGGCGATTTGTCGCGATAACTTGCCAACCAGTGGCATGAAGAATCTGGCTTCCACGGCAGAGCGTGCGATTCAGGATGGCATTGCCTGGATGGGCGCCAATTGGAAGCTGACGGACCTCGGCCGCAACTTCCTCGGCAACTCGCGCAACCGGCTGTGGGATTATTACTACCTTTACGGCATTGAACGCGCTGGTGTTCTTGGCCAGGCGGATTTGTTTGGAGAGCATGATTGGTATCAACAAGGTGCCGAACTTTTGGTGGACCAGCAAGCGCCGAACGGAGGCTGGGGCGAACAAGTCGATCCCGTTACCGTGTGTTTTGCCCTGCTCTTTTTGAAGAAGGCTTCGGCACAGCCACCGGTGACCAATATTGAACTGGAAGATGAGCGGCTCAAGCAAAGCGATCTCGAAGATGGCCTCTTGCAGTTGCGCGTGACCTTGCGCCATCCGCCAGCCATGTGGATTGACCGCACCTCCGAAGGCTTCTCGCAGATTGCCCAAGTGGTGTACTGGATGCGTCCCCCAGGCAAGCCTTGGATTCGCCAGTCCGTCACCTCGGGCCGGAATTTCGCGATTCAGCCGAATCTCGAACAGCCCGGCGAGTGGGCCCTGCGCGCCGACGCAGTCCTGATTGACGGTAGCGTCCTGACTTCTGGCACGATTGATTTCGAGCAGCGCGATGGCCTGACCAAGGAGCGGCAGGCTTACCTCGACGAAGGCGAGCGCAATCAACTCCGCGGCAGCAATCCGCAACCCACGGCGTCGAGCTCCAGCCAGGGAAGCTCTCCCGGCTATCTCGTCGACAACAATTATTTCACCGGCTGGAAGTGCGATGGCCTCGACCCTGAGCCAAACCTGCAAATCAAGTTGCGCCGCAGCGCCAAAGGCTCCACCTTGCGCCTGGTGCCGCGCGTACCCGGACCACTAGAGGTCACGCCGATGGCCCGCCCGACCTTGGTGGAAGTGCAGATCGACAGCGGCGCGCCGGTGACTTTGCGTATCCCTAGCGATCCTCACAGCAAGGCCATTTTGGATTTCGGCAAGCAGCTTTCGGTGCACCGGATTCGCGTGAAAATCTTGGCGGTGGAAGGCGGCATCCTTGGCGAGGGCGCCGAAGTCGGCTTCAGTGAAATCGAGGTGCTGTAGACCCTGATTCCCAGCGAAGAACGCTGTTCTTCCCGCAGAATTAGGCCGATATAGGAAGGCGGACCAGATCGATATGGCCCGCTGTGGCCATGAGCCCTTTCCTCGCCCTCTTGCTCTGTCTGCCCTCAGGAAGTCCTGAAGGGCCTCAGCGGCATATTTTTTCGGCATATTTGCCGAATTTAATACCGGGAACCTCATTCTTGAGTCTTCCGCAGGGCACAAAGAGCACAAGCTTGCGCGAGCAGCTCGACGCCTTTGATGACGCCCGCCGCCACGGGTCCGTGGAAGAGGCCACGAAGATCTTGCAGGAGATTGCCTCTCGCGGCGAAGAGCAAGCCATCGATGCCCTGACCGACCTGGTCTTCCGCCTTGAGGGACGACTGCAGTTCGCGGCAGTGCATGCCATCGCTCTGAGCCCCCAGGCCTACGCTCACGAACGGCTGCGTGATCTAGCGCGGGACCGACAACAGGCCAGTGTGCGCCGCCAAGCTGCGCGTGATCTTGCCAATGGCACCGAAGGGGATCGCCTTTGGTTGCGGGACAAACGCTTGTCCCAAGAAAAGGATCCGATGCTGCGCGCGGAGATTCTTCGCATGCTGTTGCAGCATGAGGTGCCACGGCTGGAACAGGCCGTGCTTGCTGCTTCGCGATCGGTGAATGCTGTGGAAGCGGGCATCGGCATCGAAGGTGTTGGCCGTTTGCAATTACGCCGCGGGTTACCAGCCGTCGGCCGCGCCTTGGACGGGCCCGATCCTGTGTTACGCCGCGCCGCTTTGGAAGCCTTGGATTCCTTCGGAGGACCGCGCGCCACTGGATTGCTACTCGACGCCTACGGTAAGCCAGAAAACTTGGCGCTACGCCCAGTCATTCAACAGCTTCTGTGGCAACGACATCTGCCAAAGGAGTTAGAAGTTCTTGCCACCGATGGCTTACGCCACGCCGAGCCATCCGTGGTGCATTTGACCGCTGACATTCTGGCCTTACGCGCAGATCTTGCCCCGAAAACGTCGGTAGGTCCGCTAAGCAACCTGCTGCAACAAGACGATCCGGTACTCATGAGTCGTGCCGTGGAAGGACTCGTCCTCGCCAAACCCAGTGCCCTGGCCACGCTCCTTGGCAGCCGTCTCCGCGGTCTCGATGCCGATGACCCGCGTGTTGCGGATTTGCTTTGGGGCTTATCGACACTCGACAAGCTGCCTTCGTCGCAGCTGCGCTACATGCCGCAATGGATCCACTCCACATCGGCGGCGGTTCGGGTGCAGTCCTTGCGCCTGCTCGCTACGCGCAAAGCTAAAGACGATGCCCAAGAATGGGCACATGCCGCTCTCCAGGATGACAGCTGGTCGGTGCGCATGGCTGCCGTACGGTGTTGGCAGCAGTGGCGACAGCAAGAAGGTGTTCCACATCTGATTGAGACTTTGGCGCGTGAACATGGATCGGTGCAGCTCGCTGCACACGAAGCCTTAGCGGTTTTGACCGGAAAGCAGTTCGGCCTCAGTGCTTCTGCATGGGAAGCTTGGTGGCAAGAACAAGGAAAAGACTATGTCCTTCCTAGCTTGGAGCAATTGGCGCAAGAACGAGCTGCAGAATTGCCGCTCGACGCAGAATCTGCGGCAACACATACCGTTTCCGAACGTCGCTACCACGGCTTGGCCATTCATGACGGCGGATCCCTGTTCCTTCTCGACGCCAGTGGTTCGATGGAAGAAGAGTTTGATGCCAGCCGCAGCAAGTACCAGGTTTATGCGGAAGGTTTGCTGCAAACGATTGGAGGCCTCAGCGCCAAGGCGTCTTTCGGCGTGATGCTGTTCAGTGGCGACGCCCAGCTATGGCGTAGCGAACTTGCGGCCAATCGCCCGGAGCATGTCGATGCCGCGGCAAAGTTCTTAACTCAAGCCTCTTTGGGTGGCCCTACCGATCTGCACGACGCCTTGGTCACAGCACTCGCCATTCCCGAAGTGGAATCGCTCTACGTCTTGACCGACGGCGCACCGACATCGGGTTTCTTGCGCGATACAGAGTCTTTGTTGCAAGTCGTGGCCCGCGCCAACCGTCACCTCGGCGTGCGCATTCACACCATCGACATTGGCCCCGAGACCTGCGAACTCTTAGAGCGCTTGGCTCAGGAAAATGGCGGCCAATATGTGCGCCCGGAAATGGCCCATCCCTAAAGGGGATCGATAGTCACGCCTTGGCGCTCGCTCGCCGCACCCAAAACGCCGTGAATGGATTGCATGGCACGACGGCTGCCTTTGATCATGATTTGCCGACGGATGCGTCCGCGCAGTTTTTCTACCGGAGGCAAGGACGGTCCCAAAATGACCATGCCATCATTCATGGAAGGTGGCCGCGAAAGGAAACCGGCTTCACTTCCGGCTTCACGCAGTGCTGTGGCGATCTCCATAGACATGGCTTCGACGCGTGCACGAGCTTGACTCTCGAGGGTCAAACGCAGCACTTGCCCAAACGGTGGGAAGCGGAATAGACGACGCTCTTCCAGCTCTTTGGCGGCAAAGCCTGTGTAGTCATGCCGTACCGCAGCAGTGATTGCGGCATGTTCCGGCATCCAGCTTTGCACGACGACGCGGCCACCGCGAGAACTTCGACCAGCGCGCCCAGCGACTTGGGAAATTAAGTTGAAGCAGCGTTCGCTGGCGCGGAAATCCGGATGATGCAAGGCAGTGTCGGCATTGAGCACGCCAACCAAAGTGACTTCGGGAAAGTCCAAACCCTTGGCCACCATTTGCGTGCCCAGCAAGATGTCGATGTCACCGCGGCCGAAAGCATCGAGCACTTCTTCGTAACTCTCGCGGCGCAACATGGTGTCGCGGTCCATTCGTGCCATGCGTGCATCGGGGAACAGGCGTTGCACACTTTCTTCGGCGCGCTCGGTGCCGATGCCCACCAACTCCACTTTGCCGCGGCAATGTGTACAAACGGCGGGCGGTGGTTCCTCGCGCATGCAGTAATGACAAAGAGCCTTCTTGCGCCAGCGATGGTAAGTCAAGGCGACATCGCAAGTCGGGCAGTGCACGCTGCCACCACAAGTGCGGCAATGCCAAGCGGGGGCAAACCCGCGTTGGTTCAAAAACAAAATCGCGCGTTCTTTGCGCGCCAAGGTTTCTGCCAAAGCCTGCCGCAATGGCGGCGCCATCACCATCCACTGTCCCTTCTCGGGCTTTTGCTCACGCAGGTCGACGACTTCGATTTGCGGCAAGCGACCACCACCGACGCGTTCGCGCAAGGGCAGTAAACGCATGGGAGTATCGCTGCTCTGTTCCGCGGAGCCGGCTTGCTGCGGTTGGGCCGCTGCCCAACTCTCTAAAGAAGGTGTTGCGGAACCCAAGATGCACACGGCACCTTCCAAGCGCGCACGCTCTCGCGCCACTTCGCGTGCGTGATACCGGGGCGCCGTTTCCTGCTTGAAAGAACTTTCATGTTCTTCGTCGACCACGATAACGCCGAGGTTGGGCATCGGCGCGAACAAGGCACTGCGCGCGCCCACCACAACCCGTAATCGCCCTTCGCGAATCGCGCGCCATTGATCGTGGCGTTCGGCATCGGTGAGTCCAGAATGCAACACCGCGACATCTCCACAGCGCGCACGGAAACGCGCCACGGTTTGTGGAGTCAACGCAATCTCCGGCACCAATACGATTCCCCCGCGGCCTGAAGCCAGTGCGGTTTCCAAGGCGTGTAAATAAACTTCGGTCTTGCCGGAACCGGTAATCCCAAACAGCAAGAAATCTTGATGGACCTCGGCCGCTAAGGCTTCGCGCACGGCGTCGACGGCGGCCTGCTGCTCGGGCACCAACTGCGGCGGCTGATCGCGCACCACTTCACGGCCGGCAAAGGGGTCGATGAACTCTTGCTTCCGTGCAAAGCGCACCAAGCCTTTCTTTTGCAAAGACGTCAGCGGCGATCGCGACAAGCCGGTGCGATTATGGAATTCGCGCAACTCCATCGGGCCGCCCGCTTGTTCCAACACGGCAAGAGCGCGCGCCTGCTTGGGTTGCTTGTTCTCGAGTTCGGCGCGGATGACTTCGGTGACGGCATCGGACTCCACGGCCACCACTGGAATCGTGCGCCGGGGTCGGTCATGACGCAAGGCCAGGGGCAGCATGGCGGCTAAGGCTCGCCCCCAACTACAGAAGGTGTCCTCGGCCATTTGCCGAGCCAAACGCAGGAGCGCCGGAGTTAGGAGCGGTTGCTCATCGAGCACTTCGGTGATGGGCCGTACGCGGTGAGGGTCGACACCACTGGGCAACTCGCCATCCACGCCAACGACCACCCCAATCGAGGAGCGGCTGCCAAAGGGCACGCGCACGCGGCAACCCGGAACGGGGTCCTCCCGTCCTTCTTGCTGCGGCGGCAAAAGGTAGCTGAATTCGCGGCGCACTGGGGTATCCAGCGCGACCTGCACATAACGACCTTCCGGCGCGCCAAACAGGCTTCCCTGCTGCACCACCATCGCCGGGATTATCGCAGCCTCGCTACCCTGTGCGCATGAGCTCTCGGGAATCCGCCGCTGTGACCCCGGTCACCCTGCTGACGGGGTGGTTGGGTGCGGGCAAAACCACTCTGCTCAACCGCCTGCTCAAGGAAGATCACGGCCGCCGCTACGCCGTGCTGGTCAATGAATTTGGCCAGGTTGGTATTGATGATCGCCTGGTCAAGCGTCGCGAAGAAGATTTGGTCGAGCTTTCCAACGGTTGCGTGTGCTGCACGGTACGGGGTGACTTGGTGAAATCTCTGAAGCGGCTTAAGGCGCGGCGCTTTGGCATCGGCCCACGCCGCAGCTTCGATCATGTGGTGGTCGAAACCACCGGGGTTGCCGAACCGGCGCCTCTGTTGCGGACCTTTCTGGTCGAGGAAGACATCGCCAGCACCTACGAAGTGCAGTCGGTCCTCAGCCTGGTCGACGCCGCGAATCTAGATTTGGCCCTGGGCACCCAGAGTGCGGTCGAGCAAATCGCCCTAGCCGACTTGCTTTTGCTCAACAAAACCGACCTCATCGACCAACCCGCACTTCAAGCACGGGAGCAACAACTTCGTCAGCTCAATCCGGTGGCGCCGATTCTGCCAACGGCTCACGCCGCAGTGCCCCTGGAGCAGTTACTCAAGCCGCGACGAGAAGAGTTCCGGCTGGAACAACTTCCGAAATCGAACCCGGCCCCAAGTCACGGCCCGGCTCACGGCGTCGTCAGTGTTTGCCTGCAGCAGGAAGCCGCAGTGGATGAACTCAAGCTGCGGCTTTGGCTGGACACTTGCGTGCAGCAACTCGGCGAACGCTTGGTGCGCTACAAGGGTTTCCTGCATATCCAAGGAATCCCTTATCGCTGTGTGCTCCAAGGCGTCTACGACCTGTACTCAGTCGAGCCAGGCGAGCCGTGGCAAGAGGGTGAAGCGCCCAACAACGAATTGGTGTTTCTTGGCCACGACCTAGACCCCGCCTTCTTTGAGCGGGGTCTACATGCGGCTACTGCAGGGTAACTTGAAAGCTGCTGCTATCGATAGGCGCGCCGTTTACTAACGAGGCCACGGTAAAGGTCGTGGTGCCGAGAAAGGGCGGCGGCAACTGCGCGGGCAAGGTGAGCTGGAACGGAATCGTTTGCTGGCCGAATGGAGCCAAGCTGCCAGGCACCATACTCAGTACGCGCATGCCTCCAGCAGCAGGGAATCCTGCGGCGGCGAAGGTCACGGACTCGGTGCGTGCGGTCGTGCTCTGCCAATGACCTTGGAACTGAATCGTGTCGCCGGCGCTGAACACCGAAGACAGTGGCGGCGTAACCGAGACTTCCACCAAGGGGTCGCGCAGGAAGACAAGGTTGCCCACCGAGCTATCCCAGTTGGTCACGCCTAAGTCCAGCGAGGTCGACCAGGTGTAATCCACAACAAGCTGGCTTTGCGGCGGCAGCGCAAGGCTAAGCCAACCGGCTTCGCGATCCATCGACCAAGTGCTTTGTGGCATGACCACGCCATCGACCGTGACTTGCTGAATCTCGTGAATGGGTGCATTCGGTAGGTAGAACAGTTTTTGCACGCTGTTGCCGGCGAAGCTCATGGCAGGCTCGTGCACCAAACCAGCACTATCGAGGTCGGCAAGGAACAAGGCTTCCACTACCGAGTTCTCTTGCGAATCCCAGTCTGGGGAAGACGGGAAGGATCCCGCTTGGTTCATGTACAAAAAGGTGCCGCCCCACCATTCACCGCCAAACAAGTCGGGGCTGCCATCGAGCAGTGTGTCGGCAAAGGCCACTGCCGAAACATAGCCTTGGAAGTCACTCCAATACGGATTGGTGGCGAGTCCGCCAGGACCTTGCAGATAGATCTTGTACACGCCCTGGCCGCCGGAAAGCTGGTTGTTGTCGGACACACAAAGGTCCATGTCGCCATCACCGTCGACGTCGGCAATCGCTCCGTTGTTGCCATTTTGATTGCCGTTGTCGGTGCTGGACCAACCAGGTGTGGTCGAAAGCGTTCCCGAGCTTTGGTAGTACACGGTGTTTTGGCGCCCGGCAGTGACAAAGGCCAGGTCGAGCTCACCATTG
>Ga0316208_1002436_pt1 | contig 15135 bp, 10 predicted proteins | sample 3monopyrite_MG_FD_204944 | JGI IMG/M metagenome (GOLD analysis project Ga0316208, IMG submission 204944) | Microbial mat bacterial communities from mineral coupon in-situ incubated in ocean water Damariscotta River, Maine, United States -... | ecosystem: Environmental > Aquatic > Marine >... | reverse complement strand
CGAGGTTTCAATAATTTCCATATAAACTTAAGTATACGTCATTGACGTAGTTTTACAAGTTTAAAAAAGCCCGCATTTGCGGGCTTTTTTGATTCTATTTTTTATTTTCAATATTCACTTAACGCAAAACCTCAGCCGATTCACGCAACCCCATCTCGAAGCCGTGATGATAAGCTTTATGCCATTCCATCACCTGCTGACCATGATATAAATCTTCAGCATCCAGTTTAAGGTGGTTAATTTCATCCGTATGGCCCCGCGCGTTTAAAAAACGCACGATACCGTTGGCATATCCCCGGTTATACCAAAGCTGAACATCTGATGGGTTTTCGGAATAATTTTCAGACTCCTCATACAACTGCTCAACCAGAGCCGCTAATGTATCAATAACACTCATATTGTTTAACTCATTCATTCATCTTGCGTGAAAGTAGGTTGAGGTTCACGCTAACCCCTGTTTTCCTTTTATTGACCATTATTTACCGTCATGATCTTAAAGTTAATGTCGCTAACACAATGCCATGATCTGTACTTTCGCCATCACGATCGAAAATAGGATTAATTAAATGCCGGTTGTAGGTATGATAAGCGCTGACCTCAAAAAGACTGTCCAGATAACTGGCATCAAATTCACAAGACACTAAAATGTAATCGAGTACCGAGCCTCTGCCGCCAAAATAATGGGTTGGGCTACGCACGATTTTATTGTTTTGATTTGTTTCTACATCACAGTCATCAACTTCATTGGGATCATAACGTTCATCGTCTTTATGAGATTGAGCAAATTGAAACAAATCCCAAACATCGTTTAAACAATACTTCGCAAGATAAGCCTCGCTGTCCATCTCAGAAACAAACCGTAAGGTGTTTGTCAGTAAATGGCTTAACACACCATCCGCCAGGGTATTATTAAAATCACCCATTAACACCATCGGGTAACCCGTCATCTCACGTCGCTCAATCATATCAATCATTAACAAGGTCGCTTCACTGCCCCGCCGTATGGTTGAGCCCCAACCACCCGCCACATCTGCTTTTAAGCTTTCAATAATCGTTTGCTCTGCCGATCGATTTTCGTCATGCTCATCAATTTCAATCATTGGACGTTTCGATTTAAAGTGCGCAACATAACAATCGCAGTTGCCCGCATGCGGAACATCAATCGTTGCCCTTAATACTTTTCGGCTAAAAGAGAAGTCATCCGTCAAGCCTAATGTTTGTGCGAGTTCAGCGTTTGCTTTGACCGAATGAATATCAACGATAGGAAAACGAGATGCAATGGCGACAACAGGCTGCGTATAAATAAAATCATCAATCACTTCTGGTTGATCAACCACTTCAAAATAAGCATAACCTTGCAAGGCAACTAACGCTTTTAATGACTCAGCACTAAAAACCTCTTGAAAGCCAATAATATCAGGCTGATATTCACGCAAGTATTCAGCCACCCAGCGTTGTTTTTTCTGCCATTGCTCAGGACTATAAATACGATCAAAATCGTAATAAGCATAAGGTGGCTCAAGGTAGTTAAATAAATTGAAAGTAGCAATCTTAAACTGTGTATTTGCGACTGATACAGATTCAGCAGAATTTGATGAAGCTACAGGTGAAGGTATCTGATTTATTTCTTTTTTAACTTCGGAATTGATAATGATATCTCAAGTAAAAATTGGGGGGTAATTATACCTCAACGTTTCTGAAAGCTAAACAAGTAGGGTCACGCTCAGTAAGTAATTAAGCTACCTCAATCCATATAGGCAGTTTAAGGTGGCAGCGCCCTTGAATTTTTAAATTATTTTATGGAAAAAGATTTATTTCTTTTCTCATATCTAATCCAATGTTCAATCTTATCCATTAAATCTTCAAAATCCATTTTTCTCTTTCCCTTAAGAGCACATCCCCATATTTTAAGAACCCACCAACCATCCTGTTTTAATAATCGTTCGTTTCTCCGATCTCTCAATAAATTTTTATGGATTTTTTCTTTCCAGAAATTCTTGCGTGTAGAAGGCCAGTGAAACAAATGGCAATGGTGCTCATGCCAGAAACATCCTGCACCAAAATGACAGCACCAAAATCTTCCAGAACAATATCAGGATTGCCCGGTAACTCTTTGACGTGTGTTAAAAATTTAATTTTCTTTTACGAAGTGCTTCGGCAATTTTAATTTCTGGCTTAGTGTTTTTTCCCTTAATCGCAGCCATATTCTTACTGCGGATTTTTTTTGAATGAACGTCAGTCATAATAAAATTCAACTATCTAATATTTTTTTCAGAACCAATCGTATCTAAAATAAAATCTATAAAAGGCTGGATATTTTTCCCAACAGAGGCTGCTTCTAGCGCGGCCAGATAATTTGATTTTGTTTCTGTTTTTATTACAACCCATTTATATCCTCCTACAATCAGCAAGAAGTTCATTAAAAACCTTGCGGTTCTGCCATTGCCGTCAAAGTAAGGATGGATATAACCAAAAAACAAATGTCCTAAAATAGCTTTAACTAAAAATGATTCCTCTTCTGCAATACATTCCTTTAATGCACTCATGCAATCCATAAGCTGTTCACTTGCTGGTGGTACATGTCTTGATCCTCTAATATAAATTGGACCTTTTCTATAGCCTGCTAAGTTTTGTTCGCTAATAATCCCCGAAGTAACACAAGGCTTAAAAAGAGCGGTGTACCATTGGGTAATACCCACATCAACCAAGTAATTTAAATCTTCATTTTTATAGGCTTCAGTTAACGAATTTTTAACATTGTTAAAAGCATCGGAATACCCTTTTGCTGCAAGTGCATTTTTTGCTTCATTATCTTTTTCTATTGTTTCTGGCGACCAGTCATGATTACTAACACGTTTAATTAATTCCGGTGTTACTTTGTAGCCTTCAATCGACAATGAATGATAAGCATCATGAATATAGATTTCATCGATCCTTTTTAATGTCTCTTCCAATGGCGCCGAATAAAAATCAGTTTTTGGTTCAAACTTTTCTGCATTATCAATAATGAGTTGCCGCATCTGTTGCCACATAACTCTAATTCGATTTGCGCTTGCCGCTTCCTTTCTTTTATTACCCAAAATAATGGGGGCAGTTTCAAATGGATTGATCGCTTTAATTTTTGAGAAAACCCCAGCCATAATCGTTTCTAATTTCTTACTTTCAGCTCGCATCCCCAGCGCATCATACGCTCCAATTAACCGGCCTATAGAAGCAACATTCTTTAAATCTAATAATGCTTCTACTAATTTATCAAAATTTGCCTTTCGCAATGCTACCTGCATTCCCAGGGGATTCATTTTGAAAGATCTTGGAGCAGATTTCGCAAGCGCCGCTTCAAGCGGATAGACTTTTACTCCTTGGTACTCAAGCAAACCCTTTGGCTTTTCTTTCCCCCTGGTAATCATAAAACTCATATCAAATGGAAGTTTAGTAATATCTTCTGTACCATCTTTTACAAACACAACTATTTGCTTAGGCAAGGCATTGCTGTCCGTATGAATATCAAGTGATGCTTCAGGACTAAGCCAGTAATCATCACCAAAACGACCGGATAAATACTGAGCAATAAACGACCAGATAGACTCAAACCACAGAGCTGAATGGCCTGTTTCTTCGGTAGATAGATCAGCATCAAGTAAATACCAGCCTTTAATAATAGGCTTCAAATAACCACTTTTAACCAGTAATGCTTGTTGCTTAGGCGCGGTATTTTTTGAATGGACAATATTACCCACAGCTATTTCACTCACGGCTTTAAGTGCTTCAGCAAGAAGTTGGTTCGCTGTTTTCGCCATAACTAACCCCTAATCAGTGTAAATAATGGATAATATTGAGTTTTCACTCTAAAAACGCGTCTTATTATGACATTAAACCAGATTATTAGGGAATATAAAAGCAGGTTATTGCGGAATACAAAAACAGGTTATTATGGGAATAGATATTAGAGTTTGAAGATTAACGTATCTTTAATTAATTTTATTACTCAATTTACCCATTGTATTTCCCATAACCCCAAATATTCTTTCCAAATGAAAAACTGATGTTACTTTTTCCACCCATCATCATAAAGGCGAAATGGTTTGTATTGATCTATGCCGGTGTCGGGTTATACGCCGAGGTAACCGGTACTCTGGCGGGTATTACCCCCTATTATATTTATTCTAATTTTGTAAACGTTTGGATTAATTTTTTTATTTCTGCTTCTGGATTAGTATCACATGCTTTACAGATCCAATAGAACTCAGCGATATCTACCCTTCTTTCACCCAACTCACATTTGGATATAAAGGAGTGTTCCTTATTCAGTCTGCGGCAGAGTTCACGTTGGGTCAGGCTAGCCTTTTCCCTCACGTTTTTTATCGCTTCCTGAATTAATTTGCCTTGTTTACTGAATATTGTCTTGCGCATGTCCCTATATTAGGGGCATAATCAATCGTCCCCAAGATCGGGGCGTTCGAGTTAGAAAGCATTTTTGTTCTAAGACAGTAAATGGTCATAACGCCATGAAAAACCTTAATTTAATTCTATGACCTTACAAGGATGCAATAGTCATGAATTCTGAGATAAACGAAATTAAAGGGATAAGCAAAGAACTGTTATCCCGTTATGTCGAAATGAGACATCGAATTGATACAGAAGCGAACAGTATATATGCCGTCACCAGCTTAATTGCGCTGCTCGAAAGTTGTGGCGATGACACCCTTAGCATTGACCCCATTGCATTGGGTAAAATACATCAAATACTCAACAAAAATATTCTAAATATTTGGGAGATTTTGGATGACTTTATTTATATTGTGCAAGCACGGATGTTAATCGAGGGAATGGAAAAGTAATTTTCTATTAGGGTGAACTTCCCCCGTTTATTCGGCTGAACCAATCAAGGCTGGGCCTTTTTGCTTTTTAGAAAGGGAGAAAGGGGACGGAGGGATTATTATTTAACCAATTCATTATCCTGCTTTCTTGGTCGTCCTCTTTTCGCTTGGCCAAATCGAATTCTATATTTATTTTCAATTTGTTCGCGAAAACGATCATCACTAATCGGCTGGTTGTAATAGGCTGACTTTCTAAATAAATGTAAATTTTCTTCACTCAATTCTACTTTGAATAAATCACGATACGCAAAACACCTTTCATCCATCGTCTTTCCTAACTTTAAATATTCATCATGAGGAAACAGCCAGCTATTATCACCCCAAGCATTAACCCCATAACTCGACCATTTGTATTCTTCAGGCCGCTTCACCATATCCGCCCTCACTGGGTTAAGTTCAATATAGCGATAACATCTTAATAAATATTTTTCTGTTTGAACTAAACTAGAACGATGACGCCCTTCCCAAAGCGTTCCGGTTCGCTTGTATTTCAAATTAATATACTGAGCATAACGACTGCCCACACTTTTCATCGTTTTAGATATTGCATCTTCATCTTCAGGTGTTACTAAAAAATGAATATGATTCGTCATCAAACAATAAGCATGAACAGCAACACCATATCGTTTAGATAACTTTTGCCAAAGTTCTAAATAGAAGAGATAGTTTTCAGGTTCAATAAAACAGGCTTCACGATTATTACCGCGCTGAACAATATGATAGGGAAAACCTGGAATGTACATCCTTGCACGTCGTGGCATAGCAACTCCTTTGCATACCTTATAAATAATTAGTCTTATATGTTTATAGTAAAACAAACGGGATTGGTCAAAATTTAATCCCTCCGTCCCCTTTTACCCTCGTCCCCTTTTACCCTTTTACAGGTGAAGGTATCTGATTAATTTCTTTATTATCTTTGGAATTGATGATGATATCTCAAGTAAAAATTGGGGGGGGGGGGGGGGGTAATTATACCTCAACGTTTCTGAAAGCTAAACAAGTAGGGTCAGAACACAATACGCCCTGAGTATTATTGTTTAAATAATACGAGGAAGTACTCCTGGTGTGCGCCCTGAGTATTATTGTTTAAATAATACGAGGAAGTACTCTTTGGGTGCTTTCTAATATTAGTGAAGAAGTGCCCTTGGGGTGCTACCAGAACGAACAACGTGATGCCTAGACCTTTAGGTGAGGTATCCATATGCGACCTAAGCAAAGCGCAGTAGTGCCAGATGAAAAACAAAGGTAGTTCTGTGGTGAAACCTTCAGGGTCCTTTGGGGCGGAAAAACGTAAATTAGTATATTAGAAAGTATCGCCTAAAGCGCCTACTGTTTGTGCTCTCTGACCTGGGGTTTTATGGGGATTCGTCAGAGTCTGGCCCTTTGATTTTTTTATGTATTAATTTGGTCGTTTTAACCTTAACCACTCAAATGTATCAAAACCAACACGTGACAACTGAGCTGCAAGTCCATTTACAATAGCTTGTGAAACGGTTTGTTTGAACTCACCACACCATTCAAAAATAATTTCATCTTCACTTTCTTCATGCTTAGCAGAAAATGTCAAAACACTGTCTCTGTCAATAGCTCTCACAGAACCTTTATCTAAATCAGGTTCAAAGAAATACGTTCTGATATCTTTTGGGGTTGGTATTATTTTTAACTTAAGGTGCGCACCGTCTTTATCACGAAGTACATGAGTAAAATTGTTATTCTTCTTACTTATTTTCATAAGCGAGAAGCTAGCTGAGCCGCTTAGGCGAACGCTATCACATAAGGGCTGAATACACATAAAGAATATATTTCCATCCTTTTTTTTCAAAATAGTACCCTGCTTTAATACAGGCGAATGTGATCCGACAGTAGTGATATCTCTTCTAGCACTTTCAATAGCACAAAGCTCAAACAACGATGATGTCTCATCATCTGATATTGTTAATTGAATTGACTCTTTTTTAAATCTATCTACTGGTGAAGTCTTATCTCTTTCTTCAACACCAAGATCATTTTCAAGAAAAGAATTCAATTCTTCTTTGTTCATGTCAGACAATAGGGTATTCATTTTCTCAGTATTGAACTTTATAGGTGTGTCTGATCCGATTTTTAATCTAAAATAATAAGGATTGTTCTTGCTGTTAACATTATCAGGCCAGGATTTCATAATTTCCTTTGACAGGCTATTTTTAACTTTTTTACTAGTTTGTAATTCTGATTTTAACTCCTCTGTAAGAAGGTCAACTGCATAATCAAAAGCAACCTCATGTGCTTGTTCTCGCGTATCAGGTGATGAAATTAAACCTAGCACATGTGAAAGGTAAGCTGGATCTAATGTCTTATTAAACTTATGAAGTATGTTATGAGTCTTATCGCGAATATCAGCAATCATTGATAAGGCAGCATTAGACAATAGGCCTGAGGTTAATTCCGTAAAGGAATCTATGAGTGCTGTCGTTAATTCTTCTTCATTAGTTTTCTTGCTAATTACATCAATCTTCCAATGACTTAAATGTTTGTCTTTAAATAAAATAGTTCCATTACTAACAGTGGAATCAAAAGATTCTTTTAATGATGCACCTAACCGCTCTATAACACTTTCTACTTCCTCACCTGTATAAATTGCAACCAATCTTAGACGACCCCCTTCCTTTATATCATTATTTGCCAGTTCAATTATAGACTTCGTAGCTAACTCTCCATCCCTGGCTGACTTATCCATCTGCCAATCAAGAATAGTAATATCAGCATTTTTTGAGGTTTCAACAATTACTTCAATAGTTTCAGCCTGCTCGGTTAAAGGTCTAAATCCGCTACAAACAATGCTTTTTTTAGCAAAAGAAGATGACAATGATTGATAATATAATGGATGTTTAATCGGACCAGTCGGTCTCATACTGTTATCATCAGAATCTATATTAGAGCCTAAGCCTGGCCCATCTTCAGGCTCTAGAAGATCATCGTTAACCAGAAGACGTGGATCAAAATTCATATCATCATCGACAGCAACAACTGTCTGTAAAAAATCCTTCGTAATTTCTCTGGAATAATCAAAAAAACTTTTATTAGCTGTGTTGTTCATCCATTAAACCTCTGCTTCATTGGCAGTAATATTATTCTTATTCTCTATTCTAAAACTTGCACCGTTGCCTAGCTGAAAATCATCTAATGTAATATCAAAACCATCATTTTCAAGAGTTTGTCTAGTGACATATAAGCCCATACCACGACCACCAATCTTTCGACTAAAACCAAACTCAAACACATTATCTCGATCAATATTAGGCACGCCTGGACCAGAATCCTTTATGATAAAACCATTGTCACTTGCATCTAGTGTTATTGATTTTTCTCCTGTACTTTTGCTTAGCCAATAAGCAGCATTATCAATCAAGTTAACAAATGCAGGGTAAATAGTAGAGGTGAATGCATCTATATGTTGCAATTTAAAAGCATCTGTAAAGTTTAAAGTAACACCTTCCTTTTCAAATCTCTCTGAAAAAACATCAACAATGAATTCAGATACAGCCTTACCTGTTATTTGTACTTTTTTTCTAGATAAGCGTCTGGTTAAAGGTGTGAATATCTTTAGGTAACCATCTAAATGATCAAAACCTGTACGAATCCTGTCATAAATTAACTGCAATTTTTCATTCTTTTTGGCCCATGGCTGCATATCTCGTAGCCCACTACGTATAGCACGGCTATTTGTATTAAATTCATGGTGAACCACACCTAAAGCCATGCCAAGCTGTACCATCTCCATATTTTGTTCATTTTGTTCTTTTAGGTGTTCATATTCAGATTCTAGTACTTCTGTTAGCATATTTGATGAAATCGAATTCTCTTCTGTTCCTTCTTGTGCAGTTTTTATCTGCTCTGTTAATTGCTCTATTTTTTCAATAACAGCTAGAGACGTTTCATTTATGCGTTTCTCAAGTGAAGTTTTGACTTCTAATAACTCATCAGTAGATTTGTTAGTAAAGCTGACAGATGAAAAGTCATGCATTACTAGATCTAGATTGTCTTTTGCCGATACACGACTCTCATTGATTTCACGCTTAACCCAATCTTGTAATTCGTCAATAGATTTTTGTGCTTTTGCATATCTTTCGTTTAATTGTTTTTTCTGAAACTCCTGCTGAGTTAGCAATGAGTCGTTAAATCGACGTCGCAACCCAGTTCTATCACCATATTTATCTTCAAATTCAACCAGTCTTTTTCCGCTACTTTCTTTTAGATTTGCAATCAATACTTCAATCTTGTTTTTTTCAACTTTATAACGATCTAGAAGATCGGTTATTTCTTTACCAAACCCCATGCCAGACGGTTTGTCTATTTCTAGCCGCTGTTGAAGCTTTTCAACATGTGTATCCAAACATTGCTGAACCTCAAAAACAAAGTCATCTACACTGTCATTTTTCTCAACAAAATTATCAAATAGATTGTCAAGTAATCCCTGAATCACAAGTATTTCAGTGTTCCAATGGTCATCATCTAAATCTGAGAAGAATTTCTCTAATTGCTCTTTTAACCTCTTTTTCTTGTTGCTTTTTAAGGTTTCTCTTTTCCTAATCAGCTCAAACGCTTTTTCATGTGCCTTTTTCTGCTCTATGAAAAAATCAGATAGCTCCCCTTTTTTATTAAAAAAGTCGATAGCAATCTGTATAAAGAAATTCTCTAAAATAGATTTAAATTGTTTATATGCTCTATTTTCAATAAAACCTTCACGACCTGCTTTCTCATGGAGAGAAGCATTTATTAATTTGGTTAACTCTATAGCACCAAACATGTTTCTATATGAGAAAAAATACTCACCAGCACTCTTTGATCGCCTTTCTTCTATGTGCAAGAAATCAAAATTAGAATCACCATAAGGCAATACTCTAACACCATCTCTATATATATACAGTCCACCTATACGTCCAGTTTTAGTTCTTAACTCTCTCCATAGTTCAGGTGGTACTTTTGTATGTTTTTGCATACCGTGAACATACGCGAGCTTAATTTTAAACGGCCCACAAATTGTTTCTTTATTCTTTCCATCTGGCCAAGAAACAACATGTCCTTTCTTTTTATCTCCATAAATTTGCACGTCACCACAAAACTGACCGAATTCATTAAACACCCCTTCGAAATGGTGATCGGCATAGTTAAATTCTTTCGGTGTAAAGAACTTCGCCTCACTAATACGATCAATGCATTCACCTTCTAATGTGTGGTCTCTAAATCGTGCAATAATTGGTGGCTTTGCATCACTATACATAGTGTTAGTAAAACCTAGCAGAGCTTTATCTAGTCTTGACGCTTGATCAGTATTATAACTAGAATCAACAGATTCTATCTCTTCACAAAGTATTTCATCGACAGGGGAAATAATAAAGTGAGTACCCATTCCTTCACCATCTATACTCAAATTATTTCTACCTAAGTTAAGATCTTCATCTTGTTTTTCCAAGGCCTCTTTCCAAAATTCAGGATCGTAGTCTAAAGTATCAATTTGCTCACAAATAGAATCGATTTTACTTTTTGATATTTTACCTTTTAGTGAACGGATATTTTTTTTAGACAACTCAAGTAAATCATTAACTTGTTTTTTAGTGAGATTTTTACCATCCTCAACTTCAAGCATTGGTATTTCTATATCATCCAAATCCAATGCGGGAAGAGAGAATAATGTCCAATTCACAAAAGCAACAACCAGACTATGAAGTTGATCGCCACGCTTAGCGCGCGTCAGTACTAACACCTGCGGCCCTATAGCAGCTATAGATAAACGACCAATGCCTTTTTCACCCATGATAGGCCTAGTCACTTTATTTGCATCTATAGCTGGCTGTTCAAGACTATCTACATCTTCTAACTTGCTATCTGTGCCAATTGTCAACCAACGCTGCTCAAATTCTTCGCGTGTCATTCCCAGACCGTCATCACGAATAATCAATAGATTTTTTTTACGCACAAAGTCTACTTCAACATTATCAGCGTAAGCATCATGTGAGTTTTTAAATAGCTCACTTAATGCCGTTGGGATGCCAGCTATTTGCTGACGTCCCAGCATATCTAATGTTCTGGCTTTTGTTTTTATCTTCGCCATCTTAATTCCCTATTTCTTAATTTTTTTATCTTCATATCTTTTCAAGCAGGCATTTACTTCTAAACCAAACCTATAAGCTAAGTCCACAGGGACTGCATTACCAACTTGCTTTGCTAAATGAACAAGAGAACCTTTTAGCTTGTAACTTTTTGGGAAGGTTTGGAGCCGTAATGCTTCTCTGATTGAAATAGCTCTGTTTTGACTGGTGTCCGGGTGCCCAAAGCGACCATTAGAATAACTATTACACTTAGTTGTGAGTGTTGGAGAAAGCGCATCCCATCTCATACGACCATAAGTATCTGTATGTCCTGAATAATCTTTATGACAATCGTTAACCAAACGTTTAGGCCAGTCTCTTCGATCGCCGCCTTCTGGAGTGTTCTTAATTCGCTCAACATTCAATGCATTCAACTTAGCAGCCACATGAAGAGGATCTTTATCATCAATTTGTCCAGCTCCCAGCCTCGGGAAACCATTAATAAAACTGGCAACAGTTGTAAATGGTTTTGCTCCTTCACCATGAGTTTTCTTAGGTATATTTATCTCGCCTAATCTTGAAGCTATTAAAACAAGTCGCTTTCGCTTCTGAGGGACACCATAATGATGAGCATATACAATTTCTTTTTTATATGAATACTTTAGCTCGTTAAGCATATCAGTGAAGCGTTGAAATGGGCCTTCTTCTTTTTCAGATACTTTCTGCATACCTGGTACATTTTCAATGAAAATAAATTCAGGTTTCCATTTTTTGATGTATGTATGCATTTCATCAAGTAATGAAATTCGTTCATCCTTAATATTCTTAAACTTATTCTGTGCTGAAAACGGTTGGCAAGGGGCGCAAGCTGCAAATAGTAGAGGCCCTTCCTTAATCCTTGATTCTTGTTTTAATACATATGTTGGATCTATTTCTCGGACATCTCTTGAAATAAACGATGCACCTGGAAAGTTAGCTTTATAAGACTCCGCTGCACTCGGGTCTGAATCAACCCCTAACACAACTTCCATGCCAGCTTTTCGAAACCCTGCACTTGCGCCACCACAACCACAGAAAAAATCTATAACTTTAATTTTTCTTGCCATTAAAAAAGACTTCTGAATACTATAACTATAGAATAAAAACACAGCCCCACAGCTATTCAATCTCTAGCTGGCGAGGACACCCAAATTTTAATAAAAGGTCATTATACAATAAAGGAGTCAGCGACAAAGGATAAACAATTTACAATTGATTTAACACCTTCATATATAGAGATGACTATCGTTGCCATCCTTTAGATTTATAATTCTTATTATTGGATATCGCCTAATTCGATACTACTCCTTAAAATAGGCTATTAATACCGAAACACTTTGTTTTTATATAAAGAATTCAAAGGCTTGCATTAAATCATGTCCTAAATTAAAGGGGACTGAGCCTGACGAATCCCACGAATTTTTTAAATAAAGTGAGGTAAAAAATATCAATGGTTCAGAACTATTGATATTTCCCTATCTTAGTTTCAAGTTAGCAACACACATTAAGTTCAAGAGTTTTTCACTTTGCTAATTAATAGCCATAAATGCAATTACATTTATAACTATAAGGATGGTTTTAATCATCTCTTCGTGTTTTTTATTTTTTCTAGGTTCTTTAATTTGGTGATTGATACTAGCACAATAAATAAGTCATGAAGCAATAAAAAAGCCCGCATCAGCGGGCTTTAATATAAGAACGAGATTGCCACAGCCTGCAAAGCAGGCTTCGCAATGACCAGATTTAGTTTTTAAGATAAACCTCAGCACCCTTCTCTCTAAACTCTACTGATTTAGACTTCATACCAACCTTAAGTGCTTCCTGTTCATCCACACCTAACTTTGCTGCGTAATCACGAACATCTTGCGTAATTTTCATTGAACAGAAGTTCGGTCCACACATGGAACAGAAGTGCGCGACTTTATGCGCTTCTTTCGGCATGGTTTCGTCGTGGTATTCACGGGCACGTTCTGGATCTAGCCCCAGGTTAAACTGATCTTCCCAACGGAATTCAAAACGGGCTTTTGATAAGGCGTTGTCTCGCACTTGTGCGCCGGGGAAACCTTTTGCTAAGTCTGCTGCGTGTGCGGCTAACTTATAAGTGATGATGCCATCACGTACGTCTTGTTTATTGGGCAGACCTAAATGTTCTTTTGGTGTGACATAACAAAGCATGGCAGTACCGTACCAACCGATGTTGGCGGCTCCAATAGCAGACGTAATGTGATCATAACCCGGTGCAATATCAGTCACGAGGGGTCCTAAAGTATAGAACGGCGCTTCGAAACAATCGTCGAGTTCTTTTTGCATGTTTTCTTTGATCATTTGCAATGGCACATGACCGGGGCCTTCGATCATGACTTGTACGTCATGTTCCCATGCGATTTTAGTTAATTCCCCTAAGGTTTCTAACTCACCAAACTGCGCGGCATCGTTTGCGTCTGCAATACAACCCGGGCGCAGGCCATCACCGAGTGAGAAACTGACATCATAGGCTTTCATGATTTCACAAATTTCTTCGAAGTGGGTGTAAAGGAAACTTTCTTCATGATGCGCGAGACACCACTTGGCCATGATGGAACCACCACGACTCACGATACCGGTCAATCTATTCGCGGTTAAAGGTACATATTGCAAACGCACACCGGCATGAATGGTGAAGTAATCAACGCCTTGCTCGGCTTGTTCGATTAACGTGTCACGGAACAGTTCCCAGGTGAGGTCTTCTGACTTGCCGTTGACCTTTTCTAATGCCTGGTAAATGGGCACGGTACCAATGGGCATGGGTGAGTTACGTAAAATCCATTCGCGGGTTTCATGAATGTTTTTACCCGTCGATAGATCCATCAGCGTGTCGCCACCCCAGCGGGCTGACCAGACCATTTTTTCGACTTCTTCATCGATGGATGAACTGACAGCGGAGTTACCGATATTGGTGTTGACCTTTACGCGGAAGTTACGGCCGATGATCATGGGCTCGAGTTCCGGGTGATTAATGTTCGCAGGGATAATGGCGCGACCGGCGGCGATTTCATCGCGCACGAATTCGGGTGTAATAAGGTCTGGGATATTAGCGCCTAATGGCTCGCCCTGTTGTTGGCGGAGTAATTTTTCATACTCTGGATTAGCACGCATTTCGGCTAAGCGGTTGTTTTCACGAATGGCGACGTATTCCATTTCTGGGGTGACAATGCCTTTTCTGGCGTAATGCATTTGGCTGACATTCTTGCCCGGTAATGCTTTACGTGGGGCGCGAATATGTTCGAAACGGAGTTTTGCCAGTTCTGGATCATTTTGACGCATGGTGCCGTATTCTGAACTGAGGCCACTGAGTTGTTCGGTGTCACCACGCTCTTCAATCCAGGTTGCGCGCACATCGGCTAGGCCTTTGAGTAAGTCAATGCTCACTTCTGGGTCTGAATACGGGCCGGATGTGTCATAAACCGTGATCGGTAAATTAGCTTCTTCGCCGGCGTCTGTGAGCGTAGCGGTGGTTTGAACCTCACGCATGGGGACGCGAATGTCCGGGCGTGAACCGGTGACGTAGATCTTTTTCGAGCCGGAAAAGGGCTTGGTAACGTCTTCAGATAATTGGGTGGTTTTGCTAATAAAGTCTTCTGGGATTGCGCTCATGGTCTTTTGTCCTAATAGCAGCTTGGCTATTTCTATTATTCAAATTCTTAAGTCGGACGACCGCGCCTAATCTATTTACTAAAGGATTTAACACTAAAGACGTAGAAAGGTTTCTCTCGCCTTTCCTACGCAAGTACTAACTAGGTCAGGTTCAATGGGTAACTCTCAGCCTTTAATTCGGCACCCCCGGCGGTCGAAAAGCTAAGGTAATGGATGAGGCATTCATATGCAAGGAGATTTGTGAAAACTGGTAGCGCTTCTCGCAGAACCCCTTCGGGTTTCATTGCGAGCAACTTCGCCTCCGGCTCCAGCCGCCCCGGCGGTCGAATATTGAAGGTACTGGATAGTCCTTTATTTTGCAACCGTAGAATCGTTACTGGTACTCCCTTCTTTAAGGAAATCTACTGTTTTTTCAATGACTTGCGCATCATAAAGTATACGTCGATGGCCTAGCCCCTGAGTCCGTATGAATTTTGAATTCGGCCAGGCCTGGTGCAAAAGTTCTCCCTCACTTAATG
>Ga0316208_1002435_pt1 | contig 15139 bp, 11 predicted proteins | sample 3monopyrite_MG_FD_204944 | JGI IMG/M metagenome (GOLD analysis project Ga0316208, IMG submission 204944) | Microbial mat bacterial communities from mineral coupon in-situ incubated in ocean water Damariscotta River, Maine, United States -... | ecosystem: Environmental > Aquatic > Marine >... | reverse complement strand
ATAAAGGGTAAGCTGTTGCTCACGGCGCGGTCGCACCCAACAAAATGGCAAGTAGATTTGCCTGATTTGCGTTCACGCCTTGCTACTATTACTGTGGGAGAAATTAAAGAGCCGGACGACAATCTTTTAATAGCTTTGTTAATAAAATTATTTTCTGATAGGCAGTTACAGGTTAATATAAATGTAATACATTATATAATACCACGTATTGAACGTTCATTTTTGGCAGTGCGCTTGTTAGTCGAAGAGCTTGATGAGCTTTCCCTAAGGAATAAGCGTAAAATAACAAAAGCGCTTGCACGAGATTGCCTTGAGGTGAAAAAGTAACGTCGGTAAATCTCATATCTGTAACAATCCTGCAATATGCAGTAGACTTTTGATAACGAGGATAAACTTAATGGCGGATGGCGATATAAAATCCGAAAGGACAAGTGCTAATACTGATCCGAGTAAAGTGCTTGATAAGAAAGTATTGCAGGATGCTATCGAAGCTTTGCCAAGGCATGAAAAATATTTAAACCGCGAAATTAGCTGGTTATACTTTAATATGCGGGTTTTAGAGGAAGCTGAAAATACCCGCCATCCCTTACTAGAGCGGCTTCGATTTTTATCAATATCAGGCAATAATCTTGACGAATTCTATATGGTACGCGTCGCTGGATTGCGTGGTCAGCTTGAGCTTGGGGTTAATGCACCGTCTACTGATGGTTTAACGCCCTTGCAACAGCTACAACAAATCAATGATCTTGCTGAAACATTAATGGAAAAACAGCAAAAAATTTGGGCTGTAATTAATGCAGAAATGCGTAAGCACGATATTGTTTTACTTGAAAAAGATGAAATATCCGACCAAGAAAGAGACTGGATAGAAACCTATTTTCTTGAGAATGTTCTACCAGTATTAACCCCGATAGCTGTTGACCCTGCACACCCGTTTCCTTTTATTCCTAACCTTGGTTTTACAATGGCTCTAGCCTTAAAACGGGATTCAGATAAGCGGGAAATGGTGGCGTTACTACCTGTTCCTCATCATGTGCAACGGTTTGTAAGGTTACCTGGAGGGGATAACAAAGTTCGGTTCATTTCCCTTGAGAGAATGCTTGAAGCATTTCTTGGGCAGCTTTTCCCTGGGTATCAGGTTGAGGGGTGTGGTGTTTTCCGGGTTATTCGGGACAGTGACATTGAAATTGAAGAAGAAGCCGAAGATCTGGTGCGGGTCTTTGAAAGTGCCCTTAAACGCCGTAAACGGGGCCGTGTTATTCGGTTGAAAATAGATTCCGGGATGCCGGACAGCCTGCGTAAACTTGTAATATCCCGCTTGGATGCTGACGTTGAGACAGTTGTAATTGTTGAGGGTATTCTTGGTATTAATGAAACAGGCCAGTTGATTGTTGATGATTTTCCTGCCCTTAAGTTTCCGCCTTATAACCCGCGCTACCCTGAACGGGTCCGTGACTTTGGCGGAGACATTTTTAAGGCGATAGCTGCAAAAGACTTTGTGGTACATCACCCCTACGAATCCTTTGAAGTAGTTCATGCCTTCCTGCGTCAGGCAGCACGAGATCCAGATGTAGTTGCTATCAAACAAACTCTTTACCGCGCAGGAGCCCAGTCTGACATTATAGGCGCACTTATTGAAGCAGCAGAAGCTGGTAAATCCGTTACGGCTGTTGTGGAATTGAAAGCGCGGTTTGACGAAGAGCAAAACATTAAATGGGCTCGGGACCTTGAGCGTGCAGGGGTACATGTTGTTTTTGGATTTATAGACCTAAAGACACACGCCAAGGTCTCTATGGTTGTGCGGCGGGAAAGTAGTAAACTTGTTAGCTATTTGCATTTTGGCACAGGCAATTATCACCCTGTAACCGCTAAAATCTATACGGACCTTTCATTTTTCACTGCGGATCAGGCCCTCGCACGTGACACTAATAAAATGTTCAATTATATGACCGGGTATGTAGAGCCAAGTAATGTTGAAAAACTTGTTTTGGCCCCCTTCATGCTGAGAGATCATTTGATGCAGCTGATTGATAAAGAGATTGATATTGCTCTTTCCGGTGGGCAGGGCGCGATCTGGATTAAACTGAATGCTCTTTTAGATGCTCGCATCATTGATAAACTTTATGAGGCGTCTCAATGCGGGGTGGAAATTGACCTGATTATTAGGGGGATTTGTACTTTGCGTCCTGGTATTCCAGGATTGAGTGAAAATATCCGTGTACGATCGATTGTTGGACGTTTTCTTGAGCACGCACGTATTTGTTGTTTTGGCAACGGCGGCGGACTTCCATCACGAAAAGCAAAGGTATTCATTTCTTCAGCGGATTGGATGCCGCGTAACTTTAATAGACGTGTTGAAACCTTGGTGCCGATTGAAAACCCAACTGTTCATAATCAAATTATGGGACAGATAATGGCTGCAAACCTGAAAGATACTTGCCAAACATGGGTAATGGACGGGGAAGGGCGGTTCGAGAAAATAAAACCCCTAGCCGGTGAGGAGTTTATTGCTCACCATTATTTCATGACAAATGCGTCACTCTCAGGCCGTGGTAAAGCGCTTGGGGATACCGCGAAAATGGCCCCTTTAACAGATAACCACAGCGATGAGTAATTAAGTATATGTTTGATAACCCAGCGACCACAAAAGGCTATGTTGCAGTCATTGACATTGGGTCTAATTCTGTAAGGTTGGTTGTTTTTACAGGCCAAAACAGGGTCCCTGATACAATCTTCAATGAAAAGATCATGGCCGGTTTAGGGGCAGAAATTGGTGTTACCGGGCGAATGGGCTCGTCGGCGATGAAACTCACCATTTCGACCTTAAAAAGATTTAATGTTCTCTGCGAACAAATGAATGTTACTGATATACGTGTTGTTGCCACTGCGGCTGTTAGGGATGCCAAAAACGGGCCTTCTTTTGTTAAGAGAGTACGCGAAGAATGCGGCTTAACAATATCTACTATTGAAGGAAATGAGGAAGCACGATTATCTGCCCTTGGGGTTATTTCGGGTGAACCTACAGCGACCGGTATATGCGGCGATTTGGGCGGTGGGTCCTTAGAATTAGCCCGTATGAAAAATGGAACTGTGCATGAAACCAAGAGTTTGCCAATCGGCCCCCTCAGATTAATTAGCCGTTTTGGTAAAAATAGGTCTGATATACGCAAATTTCTGCATAAAACATTTGAATCAATCCCTTGGCTCCACAGTGAAGAGGGCCATAATCTTTACCTCGTTGGAGGGGCTTGGCGGAATATTGCTCAGCTTATGATGCATGAGAAAGCCCATCCATTACCCATCCTTCACGGGTTTTATAGTTCGCGTTCTGAATTTAATACCTATTGTAAAAGGTTATCAAAGCTCCATCCACAGGATATTCCTTTTGGCCATGGGTTAAGTGCCCGACGCCGGGAAGTGTTACCAACAGCGGCGACAATCATGATAGAATTGATGAGAGCCATGCATGCAAAACGTGTTGTAGCTTCAAGCTTTGGCTTAAGAGAAGGGGTCATTTTCAATGGTCTTGGTAGTGAAGAAAGGAAATTAGACCCTTTTCTTACGGCGTGCGAAACGGTGTCTGAAGAAAGATGTAGATTCCCTGATCACTCAAAGCTTATTTTTGATTGGACTCGCCCTCTATTCTACAAAAAATCTGCAAATCCAGAGAGAAGAGATCGCTTACAAATGGCAATTTGTTTACTTAGTGATGTTGCATGGCGAGGACACCCAGATTTTCGTGCAGAAAAAGCCGTAAATGCAATTCTATATGGTCATTATATTGGCTTAACACATCGTGATAGGGGCTATATTGCAACTGCTCTTAATCAAGCTTACGGTGCTAATATTGATGTGCCCCACCTTTCACCGATGCTACCGCTCTTATCTATTGAAGACATTTTAGAGGCAAGGATAATGGGGGCAGGGGTTAGATTGGCCCATAGGCTTTCTGGGGGGACTGTGAAGTCCTTGACCATGACCAACCTTCGAATATCACGCGCCCGCTTATACCTAGGTATACCTGATACGTTTAAAGACCTTGCTAATGATGTTGTCCTTCGAAGGTTAAGAGACTTAGGCCAGCTGCTAGGGCGTACAGGACGCTTGCAACTTCTTTCTTAAAGCCAAAGAAGAGGGTTTAACCCTCTTCTGCTTCAAGTTCTACAATATCAATTTCGCCTTTACGTGCGGTAAGAGCTAAGTCACCCTTCATTAATTTTTGTGCATCTGCACCAAAAATTTCATAGCGCCATCCATGCATCGCACGAATATCAGTGTCAGGCACTGCGGCCCAGCTTTCAAGTTCTTGTGCACTCGCAACCATTCTGGCCGCAACCTTGGCCTCCTGGCTTTTCTGTTTAAGGAGCACCTTTAAAAGGTCAGCCATTGGTGGAGTGGCGGGCCGGGGTTTAGCCCTTTCAATTTTAGGCAGTGCGTCATCTGGAATTTTAAGCCCCTCTTGTAAAGCATCAAAGAGCGCTTTACCTGCACGAGAACGGCTAAAGCCTTTGGGAACACCTCGCAGCTTGTCTAGGCCCTCTATCTCTTTTGGGGGATGAGCGGCTATTTCAAAAAGTACTTCATCTTTAGCAATACGGTTACGAGGCATATCCCGTTCTTGTGCCTGCAATTCACGCCATGTTGCCAAACTTTTTAATAAACCAAGGAATCGAGGTTTATTCGTTCGAACCTTAAGACGCAGCCAAGCTTCACTAGGCACAATATGATATAGGTTTGGATCAAGCAAAGGCGCTGTTTCTTCGTCTACCCAGGAACCACGCCCTGTATCATCGAGTTCTTTTTTAAGATGCCTATAAATCTTACGCAAATGGGTAACATCTCCAATTGCATACTTTAGTTGTGTGTCAGATAGAGGCCGTTTTGACCAATCAGTGTAACGGGCTGATTTATCGAGTTGCGCTTTTGTGATTTTAGTCACAAGTGTTTCATACCCCACCGAATCACCAAACCCGCAAACCATAGCGGCAATTTGTGTATCAAAGATTGGTGTTGGTAATTTGTCCATTAAAAGATAAAAAATTTCCATATCTTGGCGACACGCGTGCATAACCTTCAATACACTCTCATCTTTGAACAAATCAAAGAGAGGTGCCAAGTCAATGCCCTCGGCAAGAGGGTCGATGCAATGGGATTCATTGTCATCCGCAACTTGTACTAGGCACAGTAAAGGATAATATGTGTTGTCTCTTAGAAACTCAGTATCAACTGTTACAAATTCTGCTTCTTTTAATCGGTCGCAAAGCGCAACTAGGTCTTCTGTTTTTGTAATGGGCTGCATGCCATTTCCTGTTATTGTTTTGCGCCTCTAATACACAGCTTTTAAGAGAACGTCACCCTTTCTCTGCATTTAAGGGATTGTTTATGTGAAGTTTCTGGAAAGTTTCATCATCCCGGTCTTGACATTGGCCATAATTCATGCGCTTTTCCGCCCAAATCTTAGTGATATATTTGCCCGCACTAGCTTATGAACAGGGCAGCAAAAATAGAGATGTAAGACACATGCACGCATATCGTTCGCACACTTGTAATGATCTTCGCCTTGACCATGTAGGTGAAACAGTTCGGCTTTCTGGTTGGGTACACCGCAAAAGAGACCATGGTGGCCTTTTGTTCATTGACTTACGAGACAATTATGGTTTCACACAGTGTGTTCTTGATGTGGATAGTAAATGTTTTGCTGCAGCAGAAGCTGTTCGTGCAGAAAGTGTTATCCGCATTGATGGTCGTGTAAAAGCCCGTACCGATGATACAGTCAACACTGAATTGCCAACGGGTGCTATCGAAATTTATGTTGATGATATGGAACTTCTTTCTGGTGCGGGGGATCTTCCTTTGCCAGTATTTGGCGATACCGACTATCCAGAGGATGTACGCCTAAAGTACCGGTTTCTTGATTTGCGGCGGGAGCGTATTCATAATAATATTCTACTACGCTCAGATGTGATTGCTGAGTTGCGCACCCAAATGATGGGGCAGGGCTTTCGGGAGTTTCAAACACCAATACTAACGGCGTCTAGCCCAGAGGGGGCTCGAGATTTTCTGGTGCCCGCACGTCAACACCCTGGTAAATTTTATGCTCTCCCTCAGGCACCACAGCAATTTAAACAGTTGATTATGGTGTCTGGTTTTGACCGATATTTTCAGATTGCGCCATGTTTCCGTGATGAAGATGCCCGTGCCGACCGTAGCCCGGGTGAGTTTTATCAGCTTGATGTGGAAATGAGTTTTGTAACACAAGACGACGTATTCCAGGCAATTGAGCCTGTCATGGTTGAGGTGTTTAAAAAATTCTCTAAAAAGAAAATCACAGAGGCGCCTTTCCCCCGGATTGCCTATAAAGATTCAATGTTGAAGTACGGGAATGATAAGCCGGACTTACGTAACCCTATTGAAATTAAAGATGTCACGGAACATTTCCGTGGTTCAGGCTTTGGTATTTTTGCAAGCATGATTGAAAGCGGTAGCATTGTTAGAGCTATCCCCGCACCGGGTGCAGGCCTAAAGTCACGAAAATTCTTTGATGGTACAAATGATTGGGCCAAGCGCGAAGGCTTTGCAGGCCTTGGGTACATCAACATTAAGGAAGGCGCGCCCGGAGGACCAATTGCGAAAAACCTTGGTGAAGATGCAGCTGAGGCATTAATTAATGACCTCGGCCTAGGACCCAATGACGGTGTTTTCTTTGCGTGTGACAAAGAGGCGGGTGCCGCTAAACTCGCGGGTCTGGCGCGGACAAAGGTTGGTGAAGACCTTGAGCTTATTGGTGATGATGAGTTTAAGTTTTGCTGGATTGTTGATTATCCAATGTTTGAATATGACGAAGAGAACAAGAAAATTGACTTTTCGCATAATCCATTCTCAATGCCGCAAGGTGGCATGGAAGCCCTTGAAACAATGGATCCACTAGATATTCTTGCATACCAGTATGACATTGTTTGTAATGGTATCGAGCTGTCATCTGGCGCGATTAGAAACCACCGTCCGGATGTTATGATTAAAGCGTTTGGCTTAGCTGGCTACAGTGAAGAAACAGTCGAACAAGAGTTTGGGGGCATGTTAAATGCATTCAAATATGGCGCCCCCCCACATGGTGGCCTGGCGCCAGGTGTTGACCGCATGGTTATGCTATTAGCTGACGAACCTAACATCCGTGAGGTAATTTTGTTTCCAATGAACCAAAAAGCCGAAGATCTGATGATGAATGCGCCGAGCGAAGTGTCGGTGCAACAGCTTCGAGAGCTCCATATTCGGTGCGTAGAGCCTCCGAAAAAAGATATAGAAGAATAATGTAAATGGGGTCCTGTGTGGCCCCATTTTGACATTTGGCCAAAGTAGGCTTTAGAAGCAACCATCTATATAGTGAGACTGTAGATGACAGATAAAATTCTCGTATTAGACTTTGGGTCACAAGTAACCCAGTTGATTGCGCGCCGTGTCCGCGAGGCAGGTGTTTACTGTGAGATTGTGCCTTTTAATTTGGCAGATGATATTTTAGATGAATTTGAAGCTTCGGGTATTATTCTTTCAGGTGGCCCCGCGAGTGTAACCCATATAGACACCCCTCGTGCCCCGGATCGAATATTTAGTATGGGAATTCCTGTTCTCGGTATCTGTTATGGTCAACAAGCAATGGTGGCTCAACTTGGGGGGAGTGTTACCACGTCTGATCATCAAGAGTTTGGCCGTGCCTTTGTTGATGTTAAAAAAGAGTCCGCGCTTTTTGAGGGTGTTTGGAAAATTGGCGACAAAGAGCAAGTGTGGATGAGCCACGGGGACCATGTTGACGCTTTGCCAGTTGGGTTTTCTATAATTGCGACAAGCGAGGGCGCGCCGTATGCTGCCATTGCTGATGAAGCACGCAAATTTTATGCGGTGCAATTCCACCCAGAAGTTATGCATACCCCGCAGGGTGCTGACCTCCTTAAAAACTTTGTCTGCCGTATTTGTGGCTGCACAGGTGACTGGACGATGGCCAGTTTTCGTGAAACTAAAATCAAGGAAATTCGCAAACAAGTGGGGAGCAAACGTGTTATTTGCGGCCTATCTGGTGGTGTTGACAGTAGCGTTGTTGCGGTTCTTCTTCATGAAGCCATCGGGGACCAGCTTACCTGCGTTTATGTTGATCACGGTCTGATGCGGGCAGGGGAAAGTGATCAGGTAGTAAGTTTGTTCCGTGAGCATTATAACATCAACCTTGTTCACAGGGATGCGTCTGACCTTTTTCTCGGCGAACTAGCTGGCGTGACTGACCCAGAGGCAAAACGTAAAATTATTGGTAAACTCTTCATTGATGTCTTTGAGGAAGAGGCAAAAAACGTTGGCGGTGCTGATTTTCTTGCACAGGGCACACTTTATCCTGATGTGATTGAATCAGTTTCCTTCATTGGGGGCCCGTCAGTAACTATTAAGTCACATCATAATGTGGGTGGGCTGCCTGAGCGTATGAATATGGGCTTAGTAGAACCACTGCGGGAACTTTTCAAAGATGAAGTTCGTGTGCTTGGCCGTGAACTTGGGTTGCATGACAACTTTGTAAGCCGTCACCCATTCCCAGGGCCTGGCCTAGCTATTCGTATTCCTGGGGAAATTACACGGGAAAAGGCAAATATTTTGCGGAAAGCAGATGCAATTTATTTGGATGAAATTCGTAAAGCTGGCCTATATGACGCCATTTGGCAGGCATTTGCAGTGCTGCTGCCAGTGAAAACCGTAGGTGTAATGGGGGATGCCCGCACCTATGACCATGTTTGTGCTATTCGGGCGGTTAACTCTACTGACGGTATGACCGCAGACTATTACCCATTCCCGCATGATTTTCTTGGTCGGGTAGCGACTCGTATCATCAATGAAGTGCGGGGTATTAACCGCGTTGTTTATGACATTACGAGCAAACCTCCCGGAACAATTGAGTGGGAATAGAAAAGTGGAATCAGTTGACATTCTGAAGTTTTCTAAAGAATGGGAAAAGGCTTGGAATAGCCATAATATTGAAAGTATTCTATCTCATTATAGCGACGATATTTTATTTCACTCAAAAAAAGCAATTCCGATAATGGGCACAAGTGAAATAAATGGGAAAGCTGATTTGAAAATATATTGGGCCCAAGCGCTGGAACAACAGCCTACCTTAGTCTTTAAAGTACACAGTGTCTTTGAAGGCGCTAATATGATGGTTATTACCTATTCTAACCATAGGAATACATTAGCGGCTGAGACACTTTATTTTGATGAGAATGGCCTTGTTTACCGTGCCAGTGCTTGCCACCAAAGACCATAAAATAATAATTATCAGCACATCTGCACCTAGGCCATAAAGGTCAAAATTTTGTGACATACTTGAATTAATATAAGGGAATGGCCTCTAAATGTTCCTGTTATGTTCTTTTTGGTGACTCTTAGCTTTTTGCCGCTATAATTAGGTGCCTCAGCCAAAAAGTGAGACTTTAAAATGCGCCCTTGTCTTCTAGCAACAATGGTCATTTTATTTGTAACCGCCTGTGCCCCGTTAAATAAATTTTTAAATACACTAAATATTTTTGTTGATAGGTTTACAGGCGATACCGTTACCACTTTTACTGAAAACTGTAGCTATTCAGAGCCATATTTTTGTTCGGACTTTAAAGTCATTAAGGGCAATTCAGGATATTTATATGCAGGCTATGAAGGGGACCATTGGCGGTACCTTGATACTATTTTGTTAAAAATAGATGGTGAAACTGACTATATCCGTCTGTCAGGTGATTTCAAAGGCCATGTACTGGATAATGGTAAAGTCAAAGAAGTTTTGACAGTTAAAGATTGATAAAAAACTATATAACTTTATGAAGCGCTCCCTTGGAAAAGTCATTTTTGTCCGTATATATCTAACATTTTTACTCTGTCGCGTAGAGTATGATACTAGACGGTAGTTTCTGGTAAACTAAAGCTGGAACCTCAAAGCAATAGTCATTTACAACGGATGGCATGATTTATATCTCCATGTGTTATTATCTTCTACAAAATTCATTGGTTTATTGAAGTAAAACCCCTAAATATACCGACAAAGGTACTTTCGTTAGGAGACCCATATGTCAACCACCAGTAAGAATACGTCTATTGATGCACGTCCAGAACGACAAGCGACGGTTAAACAAATTACAGCCATGAAAGGCGACACCCCAATTGTTTGCCTTACAGCATATGTTACACCAATGGCTGTTCGCCTTGATAAACACTGTGATCTATTGCTTGTGGGCGATAGTGTAGGGATGGTTCTTTATGGTATGGAATCTACTTTAGGGGTCGACCTTGAAACAATGATTCGTCATGGACGGGCTGTTTGTAAGGGGGCAAAAAAATCCATGGTCGTGATTGATTTACCTTTCGGTTCATATGAGGAATCAAAAGAACAGGCCTTTCGAAATGCGGCTCGAGTACTCTCGGAAACGGGGGCGGGGGCCGTAAAACTTGAAGGCGGTATTGAGATGGCTGAAACAGTTGAGTTTCTTACTCGTCGGGGTATTCCTGTTTTAGGGCACATTGGGTTAATGCCACAATCTGTTAATTCTTATGGAGGGTACGGCGCTCATGGACGTACTGTCGATGAATGGCAGCCTATCATTGAAGATGCAAAGGCTGTTGAGGCTGCTGGAGCGTTTGCCGTTGTTATTGAAGGCGTAGCCGAACCCCTTGCCAGAAAAGTAACGGGTGATCTTGCCATACCTGTAATTGGCATTGGCGCATCAAGCGAATGCGACGGCCAAATTCTCGTAACTGAAGATATGATGGGGCTTTTTGCTATCAACCCAAAATTTGTTAAGCGTTTCGCAGAAATTGGAGACAATATTGAAGCCGCAATTGAGGCTTATGCAACCGAAGTTAGGGCAAGAACTTTCCCTGCCGAAGAGCATACATACAAGATGCGCGGTGCTAATCAGTAGCATTGCCGAAATATAACCATAATTTACTGGTGTCTTCTGGTTTGATTATCGGTTCAGGTTTGGCTATGGTAGCCGCGAAAACGGGAATTTACCCACTTTAATATTATTTTGCCGCCCGCTGTTTTTCGGGGTTGGCATGTCTGAGGAGTTTCGTGTGTCGGACAATAATCCGGATCTTGCAGCCCAAGAAGTTGATGAAGAGCTTCGCCGCGACCAGCTAAATGCTATTTGGAAAACTTACGGTAAATATATTGTTGGGGGCGCTGTAGGTATTGTGCTGGCTGTTGCTGGTAACGAAATCTATCACTCACAAAAAAGAAGTGCGCAAGAGGATAACTCACGCACCTTTGATACTGCCGCTGTTGAAAGTGGAAAAGAAGGCATTGATGCTCTTCAGGTTTGGCGTGAAGCCCTGCCCAACCTCTCAGGCGGATATGCAGCTCTCGCAGAACTACGATTGGCACAAGAGGCTGTCCGCCTTGGTAACGCTGAAGCGGCTATAAAAGCCTATGACACCCTTGCTGCAAACACAGAAAATGACATTGTTCTTACTGATTTTTCTAAGCTTATGGCGGCCTTAATAATTGCAGGCAAGGATGGTAATTTAGATGAAGCAAAACGGCGCTTAAATGAAGTCGCTGTTAAAGGCTTACCTTGGTATTATAGCGCCCTTGAGCAACTCGCTTTTATAGATATAAAACAAGGACACTCTACCGACGCCTATAATAAATTTATACTCTTGGCTGGCGACAGTGAAACACCTCAATCCATCAGTACAAGAGCGGCCCAATTCCGTGATTTACTTGAGGCCGAACAACGTAATCTTGAACTATCTAACGATCCTAAATCAGATGTACCGGCAGGAGAGCCAAGTGAAGAGTAATTCGATAAATTTGGCTGGGCGTGGTGTTCTCGTTTTGGCGTTAGTAATAGTCCTTTCAGGCTGTAGTATTTTTAAAGGTAGTGGAAAAAACAAAAACAAATATGACGATGAAGGCCGTGAGCGCATTTCTATACTAAGCTCAGCACAAGCGCTTGATTCAGATAATACTATCGCTAATTTACCAGTGGTATTGCCACGTCCATATAAGAATACGAGCTGGGCACAAGCAGGCGGGAATGCAGGCCATTCCGTACAGCACCTTACACTTTCAGATACATTAGCCTTAGCATGGCGTACACCTATTGGTTCAGGAAACCAAAAATATGAACGATTGGTTTCTGGCCCTATAGCGGGTGCAGGACGTGTTTTCGCTGTGGATACAAAAGGTACGGTAACGGCTGTTGCCTTAAAGTCCGGCAAAAAGTTATGGGTGCGTGAACTGCGGAATGAAAAAGAGCACAGTAAAGTTGGCTTTGGCGGCGGCGCGGCCTTATATGGGAATACTCTTTATGTAACATCAGGCTATGGGTTCCTTGTTGCGTTAGATGCCGTTTCTGGCAATGAGAAGTGGCGTTATAAAGGCGTAATCCCTTTTCGGGGTGCGCCTACAGCGTCTGCGGAAAGAGTTTTTGCCGTGACCCATGATAATCAAATGTTGGCGCTTGATACACGGGATGGCAGCCTTACTTGGGACCAAGTCGGTATTGCCGAAAATGCTGGCATGCTCGGCGCTGCAAGCCCAGCCTATGACGGCAGTACACTTGTAACGGCTTTGTCCTCTGGTGAACTTATTGCAATGCGGGGTATTAATGGTCGTATTCTATGGCAGGATGCCCTGACGAGTTCCAGACGGCTTACACCGCTCGCAACCCTTGCTGATATTGACGGGCACCCAGTCATTGATAATGGCAAAGTCTATGCCTTAAGTCATGCAGGCAGGATGGTTGCGGTTGATATGCGAAGCGGAGAACGCTCATGGGAAGCTGACGTTGCAGGAGTAAATACACCGTGGGTAGCCGGTAATTTTGCCTTTGTTGCAACTGTTGACGGACAAATAGCATGTATTGCGCTGGGGGATGGCCGTGTACGCTGGGTTGCCCAATTACAACGTTTTGAAGATCAGGAAAAGCGCCGGGGATTAATCAGCTGGAATGGCCCTGTTCTCGCAGGAGACCGACTGCTTGTTACAAGTAGCCACGGCTATGCAGTTTCGATTTCTCCCTACACAGGAGAAGTTTTAAGTGGCATTTCTCTTCCAACAAGTGCAAGTACAGCACCAATTGTCGTTGATAATACCTTTATTATACTTACTGATGCCGGTGAGCTTGTCGCCTACCGGTAATACAGCGCTAAAGTTAGGTGAGCTGAAATGAGTTTTACTCTTGCCATTGTTGGTCGCCCCAACGTGGGCAAATCCACTTTGTTTAATAGACTGGTTGGTAAAAAAATTGCCTTGGTTGATGACACACCAGGCGTTACGCGTGATAGGCGTGCCGGGGAAGGCAAGATCGCTGACCTTGAATTCAAGGTCATTGATACTGCTGGGCTGGAAGATGGGGATGAAGGCTCTCTTTCTGAGCGGATGAAACAGCAAACCATGCAGGCTATAGCTGAAGCAGATATTGCTTTAATGCTGTATGATGCTCGAAGTGGTGTCACGCCACTTGATCAGCATTTTGCAACATGGCTACGCCGGATAAGCACCTCTGTTATTCTGGCTGCAAACAAGTGTGAAGGCAAAATGGCTGACGCCAATGTGTATGAAGCATATAGTTTAGGCCTCGGCACGCCAATTCCATTGTCGGCTGAGCACGGTGAAGGTCTCGCTGAATTGTATCAAACACTTGTTGAGACACTAGGCGAATTAGGAATAGACCCATACCCTAACGAAGGTAACGAGGAAGATAGCAATGCAAAACGTGAAATTGATTCAGGCCCGGTTGAGGGGGACCTTGAGTATGAATTCACTGACCATGAGCAGGCAAATGATGAAATACGCCCTCTTAAACTTGCTATTGTTGGTAGGCCGAATGCAGGGAAATCAACGCTAATAAATTATCTTCTTGGAGAAGACCGTCTTATCACAGGCCCTGAAGCAGGCTTAACGCGTGATTCCATCTCGGTAGACTGGGAATGGAATGGTTTACCAATAAAATTGTTTGATACAGCTGGTATGCGAAAACGGGCAAGGGTAACAGAAAAACTTGAAAAACTTTCTGTCGCTGATGGTTTGCGTGCCGTTCAATATGCTGAAGTTGTTGTTCTTTTACTTGATGCTGAACTTGGCATTGAAAAACAAGACTTGAAGATAGCTGAACATGTTGTCAGTGAGGGTCGGGCACTTATTATTGCCCTTAATAAATGGGATGCTGTTGACAATAGGTTAGAGACACAGCGCCAGTTAACAGACGCTCTAACACGAAGCTTACCCCAGCTTAAAGGTGTTAAGGTTATTAACTTCTCAGCCTTAACAGGTAAAGGTACCCAGCACTTAATGCCTGCTGTAGCAGAAGCTTATGAAATCTGGAATGCGCGTATTCCTACGGCGGCGTTCAACCGGTGGCTTGCAGACTCTCTTGAAAAGCATCCGGCGCCCTCTGTCTCTGGTCGCAGAATTAAAATACGGTACGGTGCACAAATTAAAACAAGGCCTCCAACATTTACTTTGTTTTGTAACAGACCTGACGCTTTGCCTGATAGTTATAAACGCTACCTTGAGAATGAACTGCGGAAGGACTTTGACCTACCAGGTGTCCCCTTAAGGGTAATCCTTAAAAAAGGTGAGAACCCTTACGAAGGGCGACGACGCAAGAAATATTAGGGCTATTTTGACCCTTTTATCTAAGCTGTTTACAATTATCAGCGGCTCCTTATTTGTCGGCGAGGTTAAATACAAGTGAGTATTTAACATTAATTGGGAGGCACTGAGTTTTGTAGTATGCCCGGGATCATCATAGATAATTAAGCGGGCGAGGTTCAATGATGCCAAAATGCGACATAAAGTTTCTTGCTAAACAAATAAATTAGAGCTAGCAACCACGCATGATATTTCAAACCACAGATACAAATCGCAGGGCTGTAGGCTATTGGCTGCTTATGGTTGCGCTCCTAATTTTTGTAATGATTGTTGTAGGCGGTGCAACCCGGCTTACGGAATCCGGCTTATCTATGGTTAACTGGAACCCTGTGACAGGTACTTTGCCGCCTCTAAATGAAACAGAATGGCAGAAACAGTTTAACGCATACAAAACCAGCCCAGAGTATAAATTAAAAAATACAGGGATGGCCCTTGATGCATTTAAAAATATTTTTTACT
>Ga0316208_1002434_pt1 | contig 15141 bp, 12 predicted proteins | sample 3monopyrite_MG_FD_204944 | JGI IMG/M metagenome (GOLD analysis project Ga0316208, IMG submission 204944) | Microbial mat bacterial communities from mineral coupon in-situ incubated in ocean water Damariscotta River, Maine, United States -... | ecosystem: Environmental > Aquatic > Marine >... | reverse complement strand
CTATGCAACCCATGAACACGACCCAACCTTCAAAGTCATGCAAGAAACCATCAGCCATTTCTGGTCCCCAATATTCAACTGTCACACCAATTACACCTATCCTAAAGCTGTTCAAAAATATAGTAATGGGAATTGAAGACAAGAATATGATGGCTTTTTTCCAGAAAGCTCCTGTAAAGAAATAAGAAGAAATAAAAGCAAGAGTCATTAAGGGAAATAAATAATTCAGACCGCTACAAGCTTCAATTACCTGTAACTTATACACACCTAAATCAATCACATTGCCTTCAAGAAAAACACTAATGTCAAAAAGACGGATAACAGCCACACCTATTTCAGATGAAATAAGCTGCAATTGTGATGATAAATTATTAAAGATAAAATTGGGTAGAGGAATCATGAAGAACAACATGATTAGTGGAACTAATATAATTTTAAAGCCTGGTCTCCCCATGAGTGAAAGCGCTACACCAAACACAGCTACAACAAAGCCGTATTGAATAATTGTGTAAAGAGAGCTTAATTCACCCGCATAATACAAGAACAAGCCAAATAGTGTTAACGCAACACCTAACCAGGAGCCGCTAAACTTTATTTTTTCTAACTGGTCGCTCTTTTGCCAAATCAAAAATAAGGCAATGAATGGAATAATATAACCGTGACCGTATTCTTCTCTAGTCTCCCACATCTCAACCATAAAAGATAAGCCTTCATGATATATAAATACCAATAAAGCAAAAGCAACTAGGCCAACAACAATTAAATTACTACTTTCTTTCCAAATAGGTAGTTGATTTTTTTCAGTCATATTTCCCATTATTACTAACCTTTACCTAATCCAAATTTATTTTTAAACACCATTAACAGAAAAACTGGACTAGATATAAAATTTCTTCTAAATAGACGCTTTGGTTCACGCAACAATCGCGGCAACCACTCTAAACCCATTTTACATGCCCACTCTGGAGAGCGCCTTATAGTGCCTGCATAGAAATCAAACACCGCACCTATAGCACCCATAAGCGGCACATTGAGTTTATTTTTATTTTGATAAATCCATTTTTCTTGTTTTGGTGCAGTCATGCCAACCCATAATACATCTGGTTTAGCATTATTTATTGCATCAATCATTTCCCGGTTGTCGCTTTCACTAAACTCTGCTTTAAATGGTGGAGATAACACACCACATATAGTTACATTTGGAAATTCATTACTTAATCGTGTTGTAATTTTTTCCAGCACTTCTTCAGTAGATCCGAGAAAAAAGTACTTTACACTGCCATGAGAATTAGCTTTATTGGTAAGCCCCATAAAAAGATCTGAGCCAGCAACACGCTCTTTCAAATCTATTCCAAGTATTTTTGCAGCCAATACAATGCCAATACCATCAGGTAATAAAATATCTGCTTCTTTAAGTGCTTGACTAAAGCCTGGATCTGATTTTGCTACCGCAAGAGAGTGAGGATTAGTGCAGGCAACATACTGCCCAGTAACTCCTGATTTAATAAGATCCCACGCAGTTTCAACATCTCCTGATACTCCAGACGCACTCGTCTGATACCCAAGAATATCTACATTCTTTTTCATAAAAATTTAACCACTTATAACTAATACACTTGCTAACATTTGGCTGAATATTATTTTTTTTCCAACATAATAATGAATTGCTAATATAATAATATTCTTTTATTTTTATTAGGACCAAACATGTAAAACATCAAACAAATTATAATTCAGAAAGAACCTCAGTAATAGAATATCTTGATAATGGCCTATACTTTTCTTTTATTACCCAGCCTTTATCAACAGCTGAATATTTGAGATATTTAGCTTTCTTCCATATAAGCATCCGAGAGAGCACTCTAAGCACCTCACCATGATTACTCATAAAACGCCACAAACTATTAGGCTTTATCAGCCCCTGGCAAACATGAGCCACCTCTTCGCTATATTTATCACCAGAAACTGATGATTGTTGCTCACCTGGACGTAATCTGAAACTTGATAATGGAACAGATACACTATATAAATCAGCGTGTTGAGCAAATTTAGTCCACAATTCAAAATCTGCGGCTAATTTTATGTCTAAATTTAAACCGTCTACCTTATCCCAAAGGCTTTTACGCCAAAACATACTTTCTTGCTGTAGATATCCAGCAAATTGTGGCTGAAACCAACCATTCTGTATGTATTTACGAGGATAGGCTGTGCCAGCATTAGAAGAAACCTTTATGCACTGGCCTTTCTCATTCAAGTATGAAGGCTGACCTATAATCCAGTCTATTTCAGGATGGGTGTTAAAAATATCTTCGACAACAGAAAATGTCCATGGCAAGTATGTGTCATCAGCATTAATCCAAGCCATGATATTACCCGTAACATACTTCGCACCCGTCTGGATACCATGATACATACCATCATCAGGTTCGCTATTAATTATATCAATTGAATCTTTATAATGATTAACGAGCTCCATAGTATTATCGGATGAACCTGCGTCCATAATAATATATTGAGCCTTAATATTTTGCTCAATGACTGACTTAATAGTCGCTTCGATATATTTTTCACAGTTATAGCTTGTGGTGATTATAGAAATAGATGCATTTGTCATAGGGTACTCAGCAGTAGCGTGACAGATTAATTCGTAGTGTTCGAAGATTTATCATATGCTAGCGATAATATTGGAAATTTTAACAAAAATAAATTAACAGGTTTCCCAATAGCATTATCAAATAAGCTCTTCCATAGTAAATGAAATTTGCCCTCAATAACTGCATAAATAAAATAGGAAACACTCAGTACAACAGTTATTGTTATAAAATATATTAAAAACTTATTGTCTTCATTAGCATAACGGGAGATTACCATATAACCAAAATGAGCATGAATTAGGTATACGGGGTATGTCAGTCCACCAAGAACTCTTGATCCATAAAGATTTATATTAGAGGCATATTTCGAATTGGAAAAATAAAAAAATGTAAAAAAACATAGAACAATGAAACCAATTATATACTCAGAATAGTTCACTCCTCTCGATTCAATCAAATAGGGTACTTTACCAGTAGAAAACATAATACACAGGGCTGCCGATGTAATTAATGATGCATACACGTAATAGCTTCGCTGGTTTTTAAGTATTGCAAATACTGCACCTGCAGAAAAATAACTATAATATCCGCCAAGATAAACTATATTGTCATGATTAAAATACAAAGCTATGAGCATTAACATCGGCCATAATAAAAACAATAAAACAAGCTTATCTCTCAAACCTAGCGACAATAAAATAAACACAAGAGCATAAAACTGTATTTCATATAATAATGTCCAATACACACCATCTACTGCAGCCACGCCCATATAAGGGGCCAACATTGATAGATTTAAGATAACCTGAGTTACTTCTACACTCATTAAGCTCCCACCCCAAAACACAGAACACAAAGATGTAAAAATCACAGCCACCCAAAAAGCTGGATACAATCTTACTGCTCTAGATACGGCAAAATCTGCAGGACTTCTACGTGTGGCTGAATAAAATATAACATAACCACTAATCATAAAAAAAAATTCAACACCTAAATATCCATATTTAACAATATCAACGGCCTCTGGCATATATGAAATGGATGTTATTTTCCCAGAATGAATACCACCAAATATATAATGAAATGCGACAACACTAATAGCCGCAGCGAATCTACCATAATCTAATAACTGCATTCTCTTCATAGTTTGACTACTTCGTGTATATTATCCACACAACAATTCATGACATGTTATACAATGAACTATTCATCATTATTCTAACTCCCATTAAAATCAATTGTATAGACAATCAGCTTGTTATTCTTTTTGCCTTGCGCAAGAAACCTAAGATTACCAGTTTTTAATGTATACGCTCTATCAATCCAGTAAATATATGGTCCTTGCACCACATCCAATTCACTCGTTTCCCAGGTTTTACCATAATCTGAACTTTTATGAATTCTTAGACCAGAAGAAATTGCAATTATAGAATCATCATTATCAATATAAAAATCAGTTGCACCATACGGGAGACTTATATTTTTACTCCAACCTGTTTCATTGTGAAATATAATGAGGGATCTATTCTTTTTAGATGGAGGTTTTGGCATGATTGAGACAATAGGCAACCCAGTACTTGTACCTGCAACTTTTGTATATGACAAATAAAAATCTTCATCAATAATTTTATCGCTACCAGCACGGCTAATAGGAAGAGATAGTGGCTCACCATATGCATCTAAAAAACTTTTACCCCCATCGTCAGAGTAAGCATAGCTAATGACATTTGGTTTCTTACTTCCATTTAATGAGTACTCTACATACCAGTTCCATGAAACATGTAATCGATTGAGTTTATCGAATGACATATGCCCTACCTGAGGCCTATAGCCTGGCTCCGACACAAAGGGTAGAGTAGTATCTTTAGCACCTACTCTATTCCAAGTCATAGTGTTAACATCATATTTTGATATACCCAGAGACCATTGTCTATCACCATATTTAATACGTTGAGAAAGCTTTAACGCTTCTCGATATGATATAAATAGATTGCCATATATATCAGTCGCCATGTAGTGATAGCTTATCCGATTACCAGGGATAGATGCTGTTCCTTTACCAGTAACAACAGCTGACTTTTTCACATTATGAGGCCCGTTTAATGACTGCCCTTTAAATACCCACGCAGATAAATCTTCAGGTTTTTTTGAAACACTATATTGCCATGGTGAACTATGCATATTATAGGTCACGTGAATATAACCATGAACATCTAAGGCAATTGACGCTTGAGCATGATATTGGTTGTTCATAGTTAGGGGTTCAACTATCGCCTTAATCCAATTATTATCTTCATACTTAGCAACAAACGTACTATGTGTGCCATCATCATTATCACTAACATACGCAACATATACGTCATCATTAAAAGTAAATATTGGTGAATTAAATAAACCAATATTTGATCTTCCAACCTTAGCTGGCACTTCAACTTTTGAAACGGTAAAGCTACTAGCAAAAGAAAAACATGGAATGACACTACTCATAATAATAGTGGTTAAATAAATGTAAATATTAGTTTTAACCATTATTAAATAACATCATAGTTTTGGCTTTAATGAACGAATCTTTTTATTGACAAAAATATTAACTCGTAACTTAATATAACTTAAACAGTAAAAAAATAGATCATCTATAGAAGGCGTTATAACTCTTGAAAATTTATGAAACATCATAGAAACTTTACTTTTTACAATAAATTCATGTTTTTTTGATAACGAATAATCATTACCTATAACATTAAACAAAACATTATTAACTGGTGGTATAAGTGAGGAGGAATAGCTTAATATCGGATTCTTACAGTCATGTATTGATATCAGATATTCAGCCTGAATTGGTCTATTTAGTTTCAAACCGAACAAATCAAGTTCAACTTTACCCTTATATACATCAGAAAATCCATTTTCCCAAAGAGAAGGTAGAGGCTCATAATACGCATCATAGAAAACCTCTGCTTCATCAAGGTCACAAAAATTAAAATCCTTATCTATATTACACAATGGTATTTGAAAATGCTGCATGGGTACTGCAAAATGAGAACCAACATCAGCAAAATTTGTAACATATGCTTCATATGGATAGACAATATATAATCCTTTTTCCACCATATATTTCTGAAAGAATTTTTTCCATGAAGAATTAGGCCAATTTATAACTGCCTCTGGTAGGGGATCAGTTAAATTTACACCTATATCGACATTATCATCATACCAAGCTTTAAACCTTAGCCACTGTTTCTTCGTCCATATTTGCCCCCATGAACTTGCAACCTGCATCAAATAAATATCATATTGACTTGTTAACGGGAAAAAAGGCATTTTTGCATATTCATTATATTTATATGAATACAATGACGCTCCAGCAAGTTCATCAGAATTACCATAATAATTAACTAATTTTTTTGTGATGTAGGGAAAATATTGTGATACATATAAATCATCTTCAAGAATAAGTACGGCGCCATATTCAATAGTTAGCTCTCCACATTTAAGAATATGAGCTCTTAATCCAATATTTTGAGTGCGCTGAATAATTTCTTTTTTACCAAATTTCCACTTGAATGATTCTGCAATATGCAGAACATCTGATGACCCACCTCCATCTATACTAATAATAAGCGTATAACTAAAATTACTGTCATATATAGAATCACCCAGAGATTTTAACAATCTTTCTAACGATTCTGCACGGTTAAAAGTGACAACGACAATGGCAAAGTTTGAAATACTCATTCTAATATTTACTCACAGATTAGTTTCTTAGTTTTACAGATTGATATTTCTCTTTAGAAACAGTTTCATTGTTTATTTTCGCCTTATTATTGTCACTCAGATCAATATTTTCATCGGAAACTCTGCGCGAGAGAATATATGAAAGTATGGCAAACATAATAGGTGCGGAATTTTGTGTAATATCACTACTCGTAGAAGCAAAAAGCAACCCCAAGACTATGAATATATTGTATCTATTATCAATTGAAAACAATCTCTTAGTAGGCTTAAATAAGCTCAGGAATAGAATAAGACCTATGAGACCTAACTCACTCCATACTTCAAGTAGGAAATTATGTGGATATTTATATTCACCATCGTTATATAGCCCTTGTTGCTTATAATAGACAATATGCCACTTTGCTAGCCCGACACCTATAATTGGATAATCAAGCACAATATCAATTGTTCCTGGGTAAATACCAGTTCTATCATCTGCTTTCTCTACGTGCGCGATCTCATCACTTTTACCATGGGTTAAAAATGAAGCAACATTAGATGCGACGTTAACACCTGAAACCTGAACAACAACAATTGTAACAACAACTGAGACTAATCCTGCAGCGAGTAGGTTTTTTATATTACTTCTATTCTTAATCATGAAGAATAGAGTTGCTGACAGCAGAAACGATAACACTGGGCCTCTCGAACCTATAAGTACCATAGCTACAAAGAAGAATCCAATTAGCAGCATTTTAACCAACGATCCTGGCGTATAAGACAAACTTACATACAAATAAAGAGAACAAATAGCAAGAGTTCTTGACAGCCATATATTGTTATAAAAGTCTTTTTCTGCAAAATCTATTAGGTAGAGCAATGGCACAAGTAAGGTAGCAAGAAAAATTAACAGCCCAAAAAAATACCTTTCAAATTTATCAGGACAAGATAGGTATACTAGAACTATGGCTAAAGTAGGTATAAAAAGTCGAGCAATATACATCTCGAATTTCCAGAACCCTATACCACCAAAGCCTGATCTAATAAGCAAATAGATTAGCCATGGAATCCACCACTTAAATATATTTATAAATTCAGATTTAAGTGAATTATTTGGCGATTTCATAAATATGATCGCCATACCAATAACTATAAGTAAGACAATAAACGGTGTTTTAAGTCCAGCGCCTAAACCCATTAAAGTAAATACAGGGTCCAGTATAAACTGAGCAGCCGGTACTATACTCATTACAAATGCGAAAAAGAGTGTGGCAAGATAAATAAATGTCATAAATATAAACTAGTAGTTATCAAATACGGATGGTTTTAAATCTATATTTTTAATAATTTTAACCCAGGATAGCTTCCATCTTTCTAAAGAAAATGCAGAATTAAAAACCTCTTGCCCCCGTTTGGCAATTTTTATTCTATTACTAGGGTTATCGAGAAGATATCTAATAGATTCACATAATTCATCTACATCTGGTGATACCATACAACCATTATATCCATCAAGTATCATATTTGTAATACCACCGACTGACGTGGCAACAGTCGCACAGCCCGCACTCATAGCCTCAGCAACTGAAAGTGATGTGCCTTCAGATGCTAAAGAAGGCACTACAGAAATGTCGAATTGAGATAAAATGTCTAATACTTGATCAGGCATATATTTGATGAAATTAACACTGCTGTTATTTGCAAATTTTTCTTTTAAATAAGACTCGTCTGGTCCCTCACCTGCAAATGTAAACTCAACATTAGAATACTCGTAGAGAAGTATACTTACAGCATCTGACATCAATGTTGAGCCTCTATATTCTGTAAAGCGTCTTGCAAAAACAATCTTCACTGTGTCATCAGATTCAACAGTATCGAATCGTGGTTTCAATTGAGATTTATTAGAAAAGTTTGGCACAATCCAAACGTTACCAGTCACCTGGTCTGAAATCATTGACTTATACCAGTTGATAAAATTATAGTCTACACATACCCTGTTAGGACAATTGTCAAACCTTTTAATGGCTGTTCGTCTTAGTCGTTCTTTCCAAAAATATGCGCCGATCTTGGTATCTACAAACAATGCATTTGGTCTTAATTTTTTTATAGGCATATCCCATGATATACCATGCTGAATGGAGACTGATCTTGGGTTATTAGTTTTAATACTGCAATGATCAGCACCAAAAATAATAATATCTTTATTAAAATCTAATTCATTTGAAGCTTCTCTATACATTTGTGTAACATTTTTATGTAAATTGGTTCCAGTTTGCTTAAATCCAACTACCGTAATACCAGAGATTTCTTTTCTGAAGCTCTTATTTGATAACTGAAAAATTATTGGCGTCCAATTATTTTCAATACAAAGCAATGCCAAATTAAAGATGTATGTTTGAATTCCACCTATAAGTCTCTCATTTCCATTTTCATCTAAAAAACGATGATAGAGTATACCAATCTTCATACTAGCCTCTTGAAGTAAATATCTATAAACTCACACATAATTCAAATCTTAGAATCATCTGTAATACCGTAAAAATTCGGATCATCAGAATAATCAAAACGATCAACATCTTCTCTATATGCGGACTTAACCATTTCAAATAATTCTAAGTCGTAATATTTTGACCATTCAAATTTTGATGACTTATTTAAAACAGGTAACTCAACATCGTACACACCAAATTTTTTACATATTAGTTTGAAATCATCATTTATATTTTCATGCTTACCTATATAATCAACAATAAGGATATTATTTGAATCATAAAAAAAATCTTTTTGCAATCTAAGCTCATTATTAATTCTCCATATTAAATATTCTTTAAATGAACCAAGTGATTTTATTAGCTCATGCTGACGATGTTTCTCATTTTTCAACATATAGGTATATAATGAGACCTGCCAACTCCAAGGATTACGCACAAAGCCAAACTTAAAATAATTATCATAAACATTTTTAGGCAAGTACTTTTTAGCCGTTAATGCCGAAACATGCGAATTAAAGACTTTAAACACTCCCTTATTCTGCATATTAAATTTTTGCATAACTCTACTTAGAATGTAAAATGATTTTAACTCATACGGTTTTAAGGCATTCCTAATACTTGTACCCGCCACCTTATAGTTATGAAAAAATATAAATTTCTTACTAGCCGATATAAGCATTAACAATACCTTTAATTACAAAAATTTTAAAACACACTATATTCAACATCATCGTTGCTACAATCTGAATTCGCATAACTTTAACCAGCCAAACTCTAGTTTTCAATTAAACTAACTACATTCCTTAATAAATTCCTTTATCATCTTATGCGCTAGTATTTCTTGACCAGACACGGCTTCACTAAGGGCCTTCCTTGGTTTACTCAAATCTTTAGTTAAATCATTCAATTGATTAATCGCATTATCAACATCAAAAGGATGCGACCAGGTTCTGCTTCCTTCACCAAGCAAATCGGAGACCAACTTAAGTTTTTGTTCAACTTCTACACAGATAACCGGTTTACCCAATATTGCAGAAAATATGGCCCCATGATATCTGGCACTATAAAATGCATCGAAACTATTTAATTTATTAACAAAACTAGACAATGAATCTGTCTGCACATCCCACTCAAGAATATTTTCATTTAAATCCTTAAGCTTTTCTATAACATTTTTATCACCTAATGTTTGAAAAGAGACAAATGTAACCTTAAAACCATGTTCTCGAAGCTTATTAGATAATTCTGGTAGTCGCTCTATATACTGAGCACCTTCATCTGTATGGGACCAATCTCTTACTACAATACCAATGTCACTTACAATATCTTTACTTATAGTCTTTTCATTCAGCATCGGATAAAAATACTCCGTCATAAAACAAAGATCACTCCTTAATAAGGAAGAGTTAAAATCCCAATTTTTACAATATTCAAGTGATGAATCATCTCGAACTGAGATGTAATTTAGCTTACTAAATAGATGATGAGCCTGAATTTTTTGTTGCGAGCCATCCACAAAAGGCCCAACACCCACACCTAGAGCCATTCTATTTTTAGATATATTAATTTCATCTTTATAACGTATTCTGTTAAATATTTTTTTAAGAATTAAAAATGGCGAATTTAAGTTGCGCATTATTCTTTTATGAACGTTATTCGTATTAGCCGTTAAAGGAAAAGAAAAAAACTGCGTACCTCCACCGTAAACCAAAACGTCCGAAGATAGCGTTCTATCGACTCTGGTTATAAACTTTGCACTAGGAAACATTTTATATATATATGGCAATGTTCTATTACAAATAAATATTATATTTTTTTCTTTTGCAACTTTTTTCACAATACAGCCGACAACATACATAAGAGCATCATCACCGAAGTTACCCGATCCATACGCACCTTTAATAGCTATTTTTTTATCTTTCATTAACAAACCTTTTTTCGCCAGACTTACTCAGGTACATATATGTCTTTATCGTTGAAGTACAGCCTATAAAAGCAATAACATATAACAGAGATAGATATTGCAAGATAAGCTGCTTTAATTAAAATACTGTAATCATTCCAAATCATATAAATAGGAATCAGTGTTAAACTCCATATGACCATCGATTCATATGAAATTAAGGTGCTTCTGGGCACTAAATTTTTACTTACGTACAGAGGTATAACTACAATTGTATTTAGCGCATATGAAATTAGTACAGTAAGGGCTAGACCTATAGCACCATATGAAACAAGATAACTAGCAGCTCCAATCATCGTAATTGCCCAAAATAGATTACTTAAAGTTCCCCACCACATTAAGTTATTTGCGGCCAATGCTCTCGCAAGACCTTGCTTATATAAGACAACACATGATGCCACTAGCATCAGAGTAGTCACTTTAAGCATTTCACTTCCAGAATATTTTTCACCAAATATCCACTGAATTATTTCCGGGAACACTATTAGCGGATATAAAGGTATTAATCCAGCCATCCAGGTAACTATTATATTAAATTTTTTAAGCTTCTTATTAGACGCTGTTTTCTCATTCGCCAGCATTGGAAGCAATGGCGCGCCTATTGCAACACCAACAAATACCATCATCTGATATAGTCTATTAGAAACATCATATAAACCTAGTTCTTGGTACCCATTTGGCTCATTCACTAACATAGTGGAACACAACCATACAGTAGGCGCAATTAGTACACCTGAGATTGCTGATGGCAAGCTAAATTTCCAAAGCATGACAATTTCAGATTTACACTCTGAAAATGAAACCATAGGAATTTTAAACTTTTTAATTTGTTTTTTTACAGCTATATTATTTTGTAACCAGCCTACAAAGCTCCCAATCACCAAACCAACAGTAGCGCCACGCACACCATCAATATAAACACCTACGACTAAAGCTATAAAAGTAACTAATCCCTTATACAAATTCAGCTTTGCAGTAAGTTTAAAAACCTCAAATCCAACAAGAGCTCCGGATTGAGCGCCATCCAGCGCCAAAAAAAACAGCATCAGAGAACTAAGCTGGAGTAACTGAGATATTTCGGGGGCAGCAAGCACATTACTTGCTAACCATTGTGAATTGAAGAAAAGAAGAGCACTAAAAATTAGCCCACTTACAGTTGAAACCATCATAGAGAGCTTTAAAATTTTACCGGCTCTAAAAGGATCAACCGTTCTAAACTCTGCTATATGTTTAGATGCCGTAATTGCTAGACCAAACGCTGCAAATGAAGATATCATTATCGCGGTACTTTGAATAATTGCTAGCTGCCCGAGAGATTCTTTGCCTAATATTCTTGCTACAATAATAAATGAAATAAAAGCAAGTCCCCTTGCCAACACTCCACCCAATAAACTCCAGAGAGTAGAAGACAGTAACTTAACACCTAGTTCTGAAGCTTTTATTTTACTAATGATGTTCATAAGTGACATTTAACAATATTCTCAATTCATTAAGACTGTTGTTACAATGCCGGTAAGTATACATTTTATTAGCATGCTAAATATTTCTTCATTGACTTAATAATTCTTTCTACAGCATTACCATCACCGTATGGATTATGCGAACAAGCCATCTTGTTATAAGTTTTACTGTCTTCAAGTACGCGCTCTATTGAACTACTAATTGTAGATCTATCCGTACCTACTAACATAACTGTACCAGCCTCTACAGCTTCAGGCCTTTCAGTAACATCTCGCATAACAAGAACTGGTTTACCTATTGATGGGCCTTCTTCCTGAATTCCACCCGAGTCAGTTAATATAAGATCACACATATCCATCAACCAGACAAATGGCTTGTAATCCTGTGGCTGAATGAGAAAAACATTATCTATATCATTTAAAATTTCATATACAGGGCCCTGAACGTTAGGATTTAAATGCACTGGATACACCAGATCCCAATCGTCATGCTTTAGTGCAATATCTTTAATAGCAGTACATAAGTCAATAAATCCCTGACCAAAATTTTCTCTTCTGTGACCTGTTATCAATATCATCTTTCTATTTGAATCTACTATTTTCTTATACAGTTTTTCACCATGCTGATTAACCCAGTATTCCGAACTATAATTTTTTAAGTGTTCCTTTACTATATATAACGCATCGATAACTGTATTACCTGTCACATGAATAAATTCATCTGGTATATTTTCATTTAAAAGATTTTCTTGTGAAATCTTAGTAGGAGCGAAATGGTATTTGGCCAATTTACTCACTAAAGTTCTGTTAGCTTCCTCTGGAAATGGCGCACGCAAATCACCTGTTCTTAAACCTGCCTCTATATGAGCAACTGGTATGTTTTCATAAAAAGCTGCCAACGCAGAAGCAAAACACGTTGTAGTATCTCCATGAACAAACACCACATCAGGAGATGCATCCCTTAACACGTCTCTTAGACCTAAAATCACTTTGGCGGTAATATCAAATAGATCCTGCCCGGGTGACATCATATCCAAGTCGTAATCTGGTTTTATTTCAAATATATCCAGTACCTGATCAAGCATTTCTCTGTGCTGAGCTGTAACACAGACTTTCACATCAAACAACTCGTTCTCTTTAAACCCAAGAACCACAGGCGCCATCTTAATAGCCTCGGGGCGCGTACCAAAAACAATTAGTATTTTTTTTATCATAATAATAACCAGTTTATAATAAATGAATTAACATCAATTATTTATCAGTAAGTTTCTTTTATACATACGCGTAAAAATAAGCTTAACAATAATTGCAAACGCTATTCCTATAAGACCCCACAGTAAATCCATCAATTCAGATGTACGATCATCAGAAAAAAACTGAAGCAGTTCAATGGATAATGCGAGAACAATTAACGGCATAATAGTTTTTAAAATATTTACGCCGCCATCTCTAATATCTACTACAACCAATGATATAAGGAAGAAAACCCACATATGCCCCATTGAGAAAACAACATTTATAACAGAATCATTATCCATATTATAAAAATATTGCTGTACATTTAGCACACTAAAAATAAAATCAAACACATTGAAATACACCGACTGAGACAGAAGCCCTGCCACTAGTACCGCAGCAAATACGACTGGCAATATCAAATTTGTTTTATTTTTTATTCGGTTTATTTGAAGAACACACACCCATATAAACCATGCCCCCCATAAAGCCAAAGCTATTTTTTTAAAATAGAAATATTCAGGATTATCAACAACTGGCTTAACTAATAAATTCTTAACCTGCAGAGAACCTGGCACATTAGCCAGTTGAATTTCAATTATAAAATAATTAATAGGCTCAGTTAGTTTTATTATTTTTTTATAGTGTATCCAGCTATTTGATTCATCTAATCTTAATATAGAGCCTGGGTTATGAAATAATTTCTTACCACTTTCATCGGTACTTACCATAGCAACCAATGCCGACTTCCACTTAATATCGCTAAGCCCAACATTCTCTGTTTTCACATCATACGATATCTCAAAATTCTTTATATCTTTCAATATAAGAGACTTACTAAAGGTAATTATTTCATTACCTTCTTTAGAAGCCAGATAAAATGTTTTATTAATATGTGCAGCTACGTAATCATCATCACATTCATCAACCAGGCAGGTTACATTTTTTATATACTGAACATTAGACAGTAAATTATATTGTCCTACCGTATATTTCCCTACTAATTGAAAATAAAGAAATGTAAATATAGCTAATATAAAAAATACAATATATTGCTTTATTATTGGCTCATCAAAAACAAAGCGAAAATATTCCCTCATGTTTTAACTAGGTTCGGTAACTATCGATATTATCCAAATACCACTTATATGTATGTTCGATTCCTGTTTTCAAATCTATTTTTGCATTCCACCCAGCTTCATTCAATTTTTTAACATCCAATAATTTTCGCGGTGTTCCATCTGGTTTACTTGAGTTAAATACAAGCTCACCTTCAAAACCAACTGTTTCCTTAACTAATTCAGCAAGTTCTTTAATTGAAACATCTTCTCCTACACCAACATTGACAATCTCTTCACCATCATAATTATGCATAAGATAAATTGTTGCATCAGCCATATCGTCAACGTGCAAAAATTCTCTTCTTGGTGATCCTGTCCCCCATACTTCAACTGTCGATTCTCCATTTTCTTTAGCATCATGGAACTTTCTAATCAATGCTGGCATTACATGTGAATTTTCAAGATTAAAGTTATCACCTGTACCATAAAGATTCGTTGGCATTATTGATATCGCATTAAAACCATACTGCTTTTTATATGCCTGGCACATTTTAATGCCTGCAATTTTTGCAATTGCATACCATTCATTTGTTGGCTCAAGCTCACCTGTAAGTAGATGCT
>Ga0316208_1002433_pt1 | contig 15146 bp, 13 predicted proteins | sample 3monopyrite_MG_FD_204944 | JGI IMG/M metagenome (GOLD analysis project Ga0316208, IMG submission 204944) | Microbial mat bacterial communities from mineral coupon in-situ incubated in ocean water Damariscotta River, Maine, United States -... | ecosystem: Environmental > Aquatic > Marine >... | reverse complement strand
CCGGCGTAGTTCCCCCGCCGGGCAGATACCTCCCGACACCGCGTGCGATTTTGATGACCGATTCCCTCGTCGCGTCTCGCCCGGCTGGGGCAGAACCCTGCGCCGCATCGGGCCCGGGCTCTGACGGCAGCGTGTGCAGCGCCGCGTTTTCGAGCCGGCCGACTCGCTCGCCGATCTCGATCAGCGCATTGCGCGCCGCGTCGTCACCTTGCGAAGGCGGCGAAATCCGATCGTCATCGATGTTTGTTGTTGGATCCATATCACGATCTGTTTCGTTGTTTTCTTTTGCAAGATCCGCAACACGCGCCGCGTGATATCTCGTGCCGCTGATCGCGTCAAACGTCATCCGCTCCGCGTCGCGGATCGCCTCGCCGTACAACGCATCGGCCTTGGAAACCTCCGCCCAGACACCATCCATCACATCGGTGTCGAGCGATCCGCCCGCCGCGACCTTGGTCACCGCGTCGTACACCGCCGAGACCCAGCCGTGCAACGTGCCCCCGTGGATCGGGCCCTCGAACCGTTGCCGGCGGAGGCTCGGATTCAAAAACTCATCGACCCGCTCGCCGGCTTCATCCATCGGCCCCGACCATTCACGACCCAGATCCGAACCGACCCGGCCCAGTACTCCACGCCAATCGTCGAGCATATCGCTGTAATTCAGGAACGAACGGTGCAGATCCCGGCTTTCACGCTCGGTGTCGAGCACATACCAGAGCCAGAGCAGCAGCCCGCTCTCGATAGGCACATTGCCCCGGGTCTTGAGCGAAGCCGCGACCTCGACGGGGTGCCGAATAGGGATCAACACCGAACACGGCACGCACCAATCCCGCAGCACACCTTTCCACATCGGCAGCAGCCGGCAGAGCCGAGGGTCTTTGATCGCTATCGGCTTAGCCCCCGGGAATCTGCCCCGGAGCAGATCTCCGAGTTCGCGCTCGAACGCGTGGGCTTCGGGCGAGCCGAACCATGAGCCGTCGCACGCCGAGGGTGTCGCCCACCGCAGCCGCATGGCCGCGAGCGCCCGATCGTGGAGCCCGATGAATGACTTTGATTCCCAGAACCCGGTTTCGTTGTCGGTATTGGGTGGGAGCAGATCATCGGCGAGCCGATAGCCGATCAGATTGAGCACGCGCGTGAGCGCCGATGTCCCGCTGCGGTGCATCCCCGCGATGAGAATCGCCGATTCCGGGCTCGCGGCTCCGGGTTGGCTCGCCACAGTCTGTTTCTCGGTCTCGGTGCTCATCGCAACGCCTCGAGCCGCTTGATCGCCGTGCTCGAGTCGAGCCGATCGCGGAGGTCGATATACCCCGTGGCCCTTGTATCGGGGACGGGATCGATCCTGAACATCAGGATATCTATGACCCGGTGCAGGTATGTGCGCTCGCCGTCGATATTCGCGATCAGGCCCGCGTTGAAAAAGTACGTCCCCGCGTTCATGATCGCCCGGAACCGGAACGAGGCGGTGATTTTTTCGCCCGCTTCGATGATCTCGGTTCCCTCTGTGAGCGGGTGCGACATCACGCCCCCGATCTCGATCCCGCTCACGCTCTTGATGAGCATGCACCGGTTGACCCCGAAGCACACTTCATCAAACTCGACGTCGTACTCAAAGCGGTACTCGCGGCGAGGCGTCAGAATATTGACCTGCTCATTCTCCGCGTTCAGAATCCGGGCATTCAGAATCCGAGCCCCACGGGGCACCCATTCCGACATGCTCTTGGCAACCAGATTCTCGTCGTACCCGTCCCGGCTCTCGCCGGATTCTTCGGGCGAACGATCGAACTCGCTCCCGTCGTCCAAAGCAGCCGCGTTTTCTTCAACAGACGCGGGCTGCTCGGCCTCTTGCCGATCCGGCTCATCGGTCTGAGCTTTGCTCGCCGAAGCGGCTTCCCCGCTTTCTCCGAGCCGATCGAGTTCCACGATCTCGGCGCGGACCTCGGCGAGTTTTTCTTCGGGCGCGTACGCGAGGCGTTGGTACCGCGTGACAACAATCCTGGGCTCGCCCGTGATCAGCCGTTCGCCCCGGTCGAGCAGGATCGCCCGATCGCACAATTCCATCACCGTTCCCGCGCTGTGAGAGACAAACAATATCGTCGTCCCGTTTTCTTTGAGCGCATGGATGTGGGCATAACACTTGCGTTGGAACGCCTCGTCCCCGACCGCCAGCGCCTCGTCTATGACCAAAATGTTCGGCTCGACACTGATCGCCGTTGCGAAAGCGAGCCTCGCCTGCATGCCGCTCGAATACGTGCGAACGGGCTGGTCGATGTACGCGCCGATGTCGGCGAACGCCTCGATCTCGGGGAGTTTGTTCTCGGTGGTTTCCGGGTCGAGCCCGAGGATCGCCGCGTTGAGGCGGACGTTCTGCCGCCCCGTGAACTCGGGGTTGAAGCCCGAACCGAGTTCGAGCAGCGCCGCGATCCGGCCATCCACCTCTACGGTACCCTCAGACTGCGCAACTGTGCCACAGATGACTTCGAGCAGCGTGCTTTTTCCTGCGCCGTTCCGGCCCACGATCCCCACGACCTCGCCGCGAGCGACCTCAAAGTCGATGCCGCGCAGGGCCCACGCCTCGGTGTAATACTGCTTTTTGCCTCTCCAGATCATCTGCTTGAGCCGGTCTTCGGGGCGCGCAAAGACCTTGTACGCCTTGCTCACGCCCCGCAATCGGATGGCCGGTTCACACGACATCGGCGAATCCCTTTCTGGTCTTTGTGAACCACGCGTAGCCGGCGTACAGCACGCCCCAGCCGAACGCGAACGCCGCGATGAACCAAACCGGGTCGGGCCACTTGGCTTCAAATAAACACCCGCGGATCTGCCCGAGCACCGAACTGATCGGGTTGATCTCGATGAAGATCCGGAACGACTCGGGCACCTGATCGGTCGAATAAAAGATCGGTGTGACAAACATCAGCAGCATCGTGATGAGCACAACAATCTGCGCGAGGTCGCGCAGGTACACCCCGGTCGCCGCGAGCCAGTACGTCAGCCCGATCGTCATCATCACAAACGGGATGATTAGCAGCGGGACCGCGAGCGCCGACGCCGGCGGGATCCCGAATTGGATCAGATAGATAACCGCGAGCAGCGCGAGCCCGATGCAGAAGTTGAACAGCGCCGAGACCGCCGCGACCCACGGCATGATCTCGAGCGGGAAGACCAGCCGCTTGACGTAGTTGGGGTTCTCGAGGATCAGCCTGGGCCCGCGGTTGACGCACTCGGCGAAGATGTTGTACACGATCAGCCCCGAGAAGAACACGACCGCGAACACCAGCCGGCCCTCGACGGGCAGATCCCACTTGGCTTTGAACACGATCGAAAACACGAACGTGTAAATGAGCAACTGGAGCAGCGGCGCAATAACCAGCCACATCGCACCGAGGGCCGAGCCCTGATACCGCGCCGCGATCTCACGCCGCGCAAGGCGGAAGATCAGAACCCGATATTCGTAGAACGCTCGGATCGGCGCGAGCGGGCCGTACCTAGCCGCCGTGGCGGGCTGCTTGAGTGTCGAAACGGACGCTGAAACCATATGGCACAATCCCCTGCGCGGCCGCGAAGAACGCCGAGGAGACAAACCCGGACATGCCCGGTGGATGACGCCTCCTACAAGAGCATACCGTCTCCAATTCCCTCGAATCGAAAGTATAGAACGCCCCGGACATCCGTCCACCGTTCACCCGCCCAAGCGAGCACACCGCGTGGATAAAACAGCACTGTTCAACCTCAGACCAAGCCTCATTTGCCCAACTTCTTGGGTGCCCTTCTCATGGGCAGACGAGCACCAAGGTGTCTCAGACGCGGGCTCGACCGCCCAGTGGATCGACGAAGCCTGGAAAATCCGCACCCCCGGCTGCCCAGATATCCCCGAAACACCCGAGTATGTCAGCAGCAACCCCTACCACACCGATTGCATCGATCTCATCGAAGACTGCCGCGATGGGCTCGTGCTCAATTGGGGGGCCGGCTCTCCCAGATTCGCCTTCGACAACGTCCTCGAAACCGAGATCCGCAAGTACCCATCCACAGATGTCGTCAGCACCGCCGCCCGGCTGCCGTTCGCCGACGCGACCTTCGACGGCGTGATCTCGCTCAGCGTCCTCGAACACGTCCGAGATCCCTTCGAGCATGCCTCAGAGATTCACCGCGTGCTCAAGCCCGGCGGCCGGCTCGCCCTCCACGCCGCCTTCCTCCAGCCGTTCCACGGCGCACCCCACCACTATTTCAATATGACCCGCTCGGCCTACGAAGCCCTCCTCGAAGGCTTCGATATCGACTCATTGAAAGTGGGTGCTCACCAGCACCCGTGGATCATGCTCCGCTGGGTTCTCGACCGCTACGCCGCAGGGCTGGAAACCGACGCCGCCCGCGAGTCATTCCGCAGGATGACCATCGGCGGGCTCCTAGATCAACTCTCCACCGTCGAGGGCGAACGCGCAGCCATCAAGCAACTCGACACACCGCGCGCCATCGCCAACGCGCTCGGCTCGTTCAACGATTCAATCCGCGACCGCCTAGATCCGCTGCTCCGCATGAGCACACCGAGCCAAAGCGAACTCGCCGCCGGGTTCTGCGCGGCCGCGACAAAACCGGCTCAATAAATCAATCGCGACCCATCGCCGATCACTAATCGTCCCACGGGTCATCGTGCCCGTCGCGGAGGATCTCGAGCAGGTACTCGCCGTAACTGTTTTTATCCATTTGCTCGCCCGCGGCGCGGAACTTCGCATCGTCGATAAACCGCATCCGCCAAGCGATCTCCTCGGGGCACGAGATCATCCGCCCCTGCCGTTCTTCGATCGCCTGCACGAACACCTGGGCCTGGAGCAGCGATTCGTGCGTCCCCGCATCCAGCCACGCCAAGCCCCGGCCCCACACCTGCACGTTCAACTCGCCGTCTTCTAGATACTGCCGGTTCACATCGGTAATCTCGAGCTCGCCCCGCGGGCTGGGCTTGAGATTCTTAGCGATCTCAACCACCCGGTTATCGTAAAAATAAAGCCCGGGGATAGCAAAGTGACTCCGCGGCTTCTCGGGTTTTTCTTCGATCGAAACCACCTTGCGGTTCTTATCGAACTCAACAACGCCGTACCGCTCGGGGTCGCGCACCGGGTACGCAAACACGGTCGCACCCTTCTCAATCTGCGCCGCCTCACGCAGCGAAGTCGTGAGCCCACGCCCGTGGAAAATATTGTCACCCAGAATCAAACACACCGAATCATCCCCGATGAACTCGGTATCGAGCAAAAACGCCTGCGCAAGCCCCTTAGGCTCCGGCTGCTCGACATACTTCAGCGTCATCCCCCACTGCGATCCATCGCCCAAAAGCCCCTTGAACAAAGGCAAGTGCTCGGGAGTCGAGATAATCAGCACCTCGCGGATGCCCGCGAGCATCAGCACCGAGAGCGGATAATAAATCATCGGCTTGTTGTACACCGGCAAGAGTTGCTTGCTCGTCCCGATCGTCAGAGGCCACAGCCGTGTGCCGTGCCCGCCCGCAAGAATGATGCCCTTCACAAGCCGCTCCAATCAATCTTCTTCTTCCAATTCAGCCGATCGCACAACACAGGCCCCGGCTCACCGCCGCGAGTATAGAACCCGCCCCGTTCCAAGCACGCCCCCGGCGAACCAAGCCTCACCGAGATCGGATCAGCCGCCGATGCACCAGCCCCCGGCAACGGATCCCAAACCGCGATGACATCACCCGGCCCAAAACCGCCCGCGCCGGAGCCCATCGCCAAACCCCTCGGGCCGCCCGATACGCAACCGATCGCCTAGGCCAAGCCACGCCATCCTCGGCCGTCACGGCTTCCAAATCAGCCTCAATCACATCGCCCCAACGCGCCAAATACCGCTCATGGTTGGCATCAATCGCATCAAACCGCCCCGGCGTCGAAGATCCGAAATGCTCTATCTCGCTCTTCCCCGCGTACCAAACTTCACGCCCCATCTCCCGGGTCCGCAGGCAAGCATCGATATCCTCGTGCCCGTTCACATACCTTTCATCAAACCCGCTCATCGCTTTCCAATGCTCGGCATCCACCATCCAGCACGCAGCCGACACAGCCTGGAGCCGACGCGTCAAACCCGCGGCCGCGAGCCCCTCGGGCATTCCCTCATATAGATGCCGCGCGTGCAAATCTTCATCGAACACAACGCCCGCATGATTTATCCGGCACCCGCCGGGAGTCGTCGAATTCTTCGACTCAGGAAACAAGTGCAGATTCCCGATAATCCCCGCCAAAGGCTGAGCCGCAGCGACCGCGAGCAACTCATCGAGCCAGCCGCCCCGCAGCAGCGTGTCGTTGTTGAGCATCACCAGATACCGCCCCCGAGCATCCGCCGCGAGCCGATTCATATTGATCGAAAACGACCCGCGTGCCGAATCACGGACCGTCCGCACCCACGAAGCATGCTTCTCCAAAAGCCCCGGCGTCTCGTCCGTCGAAGCATCGTCATAGACAAGAACTTCCCACCCCGTCGCGCCCCGAGAAGCCGGCAACGTCGGACGCAATGATTCCAAACACGCGGCCGTCAGCCCCACGCAATTATGAACCGGGATGAGTATCGAAACGTCCATTGCATGTGACTCTGGGCCATCGCACCAAGAACCAAAGAACCCCGGCTTCCAATCAACCATACCCCAAAGCCGTGTTTCCGGGATAACAGGATAGGGAATAAGTAGGACGGGCCTTAAGTGGGACGGGCTTCCAGCCCGTCATCTAGAACAGTGTCTTTGCAGATCGCCAGAAACGACCTAGTACCGCTCCATATCCCCGCGCATCAACGGGCCCGGCCTAGGCGCAATATCAAACAACCCATTCTCCGTAAGGTTCACATTGCAATGCGGATCAGACGGGTACACGCCCCGCCACCGCGCATGAAACCGGTCGATCTCGTCTTGATGCACGCCGCTCTTGGTCACCGATTCGTGGTGCAGCAACTCCGCGTCCGGCATCATCACACTCGAAAGCCCGCGCCGACGCAGCCGAAGACAGTAATCCACATCGTTGAAGTTCAGCGGGAATTCAGGATCGAGCCCGCCCGCATCCAGAAAATCGCCCCGCTTGGACATCAGACACGCGGCCGTCACCGCGATGTACTCACGCAGCACCCGGTTGCTGTTGAAGTAACCCGGATGCTCGGGCGGCATGTTGTAATAAGCGTGCGTCGGATTGCCATCAAGCACCATCACCCCGGCGTGCTGGAGCCCGCCGCTCGGGAATAGCAGCCGTGCGCCCACCGCACCGACTTCATCCAATTGCGCAAGTTCGAGCATCCGCTCGATCCAGTCGGGAGACACCACCTCGATATCATCGTTGAGCAGCACCACATACTCGCCCGTCGATCGCTCGACACCAAGATTAACCTTAGACGAAAAATTGAACGCTTCATCGAACACAACCGTGCGCGCGCCCGCAGCCTCGATATCCCCAACAAGATCCGCCGGCGGCTCCCCGTCCGTCACCAGCACAATCTCGATATCCGGGTAACTCGAAAGCGCCCTCACGCTCTTGATGCACCGGCGCACAAAGTAGTCCTCGCCGTCCTCGAACATCCCCCTGCCGGGACGAGTCGGGATCACCAGACTCACCCTCGGCGTACCCGGGATCTTGTAATTCACCCTATGAAAACCGGGTGAAACCGACTCACCCACCTCCGCAGCGATCCCGCGCCGATCAAGATCCTCCTGGATCGCACGCTGCGCCGCATCGTGCGCATACGGCTTGGCATCAGGCCCGCCCGCGGTCGATTCTGGAATGATCCGCCACGAATACAGCACATCGGCAATATGATGAATCCGGCTCGGGTCGATCGCCGCGGAGATCCGCAGCGCAAGGTCATAATCCTGCGCCCCGTCAAACTCGGGGCGGAACCCGCCGACCCGCTCAACGACCGACCGCCGGTACGCGGACAGGTGGCACGTGTACATGCACGCACGAAAATACTGGGGTGACCAGTCCGGCTTGAAAAACGGATCGCCGCGCGCGCCGCCCGGCAAAATCTTGTCCTCATCCGAATACAACCAATCAAGCCCCGGGTTCTCGCGCAAGGCCGAGACCACCCGATGCAGCGTGTGCGGCTGGAACACATCATCGTGATCCAACAAACAAATAAACTCGCCGCGTGCGATCTTCAATCCATCGTTGGATGCCCGGCTGATGTGCCCGTTTTCTCCCCGGTGCACCACCCTGATCCGTGGGTCGATCGCCGCGTATGTGTCGAGCGCTGCGCGGATCGCCGGGTCCGACGAGCAATCGTTGACAAGGCAGTGCTCCCAGTTCGGATACGCCTGGGCGCGCACAGACTCAACCATCGCTTCGAGCGTATCCAGCGGCGTGTTGTACACGGGAGTGATCACCGAAATCAGCGGGGCATCAGCCCAAGACTCGGCCTCTTTTCGCATCGCGGCGAGCATCGCCTCGCCCGGCGTGTTGAGTTCCAGCCAAGCCTCGTACCGATCCACACTTCCAAGCCCGGAACCGATCGCGTTCATCAGACCAGCGAGCCCGTCGCGGCGGAAGACCCCCGCCGCTTTTCGCATCGACATCATCAACCCGCGAAGCGATCGGATCGATTTGAATTTCTGTAGCAACGCACGGCTCAAAAACCGGATCCGACCAACCGTGCGCGCACGGCACCGCACCAGCGTCACTCCATCCGGGGTCGGTGATGAAACCACCACCGCGAGCGGCGCCGCCGGCAGCCGGAGCAATGTCGAGTGCCGCGTGGTCTCTCCTCGTGTCCACCAGTCTTCGATGTACCGCTGGTCGATCCCGTGCCCGAAGTCCACGCCGATCTTGACGCATGTGTCCCGCTGTGCGCGGATTTCTAGTTCGACTTCAACGAAACTCGAATCGCCGATCAGCCCGACCGTCCCAAGAATATCGCTCACTACTTCCGGCTCATCATGTATAATAATTGTCCGATGCCCGAGATCATCCGGGTCGAGCCCGAACGATGCGTTGTGCCAAGGGCGATAGCCCAGACGCCGAAGCCGGCGGGCGATGCGGGCGGCGGGCGAATCGCGCAATGACCTGATCTGCGCGCGCGCCAGCATCAGATCCTCGTTGGCCGCTTTGTGCGCACGATCATCGGCGTCATCCATCGCGGCTGATTCCTCTTTTGATATCTGGAGATCGGGCCCATCGCCCGGAAGTGACGGCTCCACCAGCGTCTCGATCTGAAGGATCGGAGCCGGGGCCCGGTCTTGGACCGCGTCCAAAACCCTGCTGCTCGCCGCGTTCTCGCTCGGCTGATCGACCATCCATCTCCCCACGAATTTGCCGGCACTCTTCCCGGCGGTACATAGATGATACGACCCCGGCCCTGCCCATCGTCGGCCCGCCACCATTCCAGCGATTCTCACGGCCGTCAACACACGATCGGATTCCTCTATTTATGCCGGCGTCCCCGCCCCAATCTCAGTCCAAGGCGTACCGGGTCGCGCGGGCGACTTGGTGGGCACCACTTGTTCAGGTGGTATTATCTCCTATTTCAAAGTCTGGTGCCATGGCCCGTCTCGAGCAGGCGGTCGCGCAGAAACTTGTCACTCAGCCGCGGTCCGGTGATGGTCAGGCTGCGCCGCCTGTGGGTGATCCTTTGTTGTTTCTGGGCAGCCGCAACAGCGCCTACGCGGCGCACATTTCAGGCTCTGGCATTGAGATCGGCGCGTTCGAGCACCCTGCGCCGCTGCCCGCGGGCTGCACCACGAAATACGTCGATCGTTATCGGCCCAGCGAGATGGCCGAGCTTTCCCCGAGATCGACAACAGCCGGCTCGTCGTGGTCGATATCACCCTTGATCTAGATACCGAGGGCCTGAAGAAGATCGAATCCGCTAGCCAGGATTATGTGATCTTCAACCATGTTGTCGAGCACGTTGCAAATCCGATCGCGGTGCTGGGCGAGATTTTCCGTGTTCTCAAGCCGGGCGGGCGGCTGGCGATCGGTGCCCCGGACCGGGATTACACCTTTGATATGGACCGCCCGGTGACATCGTGGGAGCACCTCGAAACCGAGTACCGCGACGGCGTTACCGAGGTCACGGACCTGCATTACGTCGATTTTCTTGCCCATGTCCACCCCCGCGCGCTGCTCGGCGGGGTTGATGAAATCATTGCGCAAGTCGAGATCCAGCGCAGCCGGCGTGAGCACCCGCATGTCTGGACGAGCGCCGGGTTCCGCGAGTTTCTCGGTCGGGCGCTCGACACAATCGGGGTCAATCATCTTGGGCGGCGACAACAACGTCGTCAAAGACAGCACGTTCAGCGGGCACTTTGTCGACGGCATCGTCATGACCGACGATAACCCGACCATCGGCGGCACCGGCGAGAGCTCGAGCAACAACTGCATCCTGCGGAACACCATCACCTCCACTGGGTTCGGGCTGGGCCGACAGAATGGCACCGGCATCTGGATGAACAGCGAGAGCAACAGCAATCTCGTCGGGGGCAACAGCATCTCGGGGCACCCCGAGAACGGCATCGCCATCTTTAACGCCGGCGACAACGTTGTCGAGGGCAACAGCGTGTTCAGCAACGGCCAAGGCGGAGTCATCATCTGGGATGCGCAGGCTTCGGGCTTTATCGCGAGCCGAGGCGGGCGACCAGAGAACGATCTCATCCGCGGCGACGATTTTCATAACTACGCCTCGAACGGCGCGGTGAATATCCGCGGTGCCAAAGACACGCACATCCTCGACAACTTCATGCGCAACTCCGCCAACAGCGTATTCAACGTCGGTGTCATCATCGACGAGCCCTCGCCACGTTTCCGAGCGGCGATAACGACGACTTCCTCGTCGATGGGTGCCAGTCGCTCTTCTGGTTCTCCCCTGTCGGCTCAGAGATCGTCGACATCGAGATCTTTGAAGGCTCGGGCTATCGCACCATCCGAGAAGGTATGAAAGACACCGGCACGTTCCTGTTCGATACTCCCGAACTCGCCACCAACGGCGCCGAGTTCCGCGTCACGTTCAAAACCACCGAGGGCGCAACCATCAGCATGGTTGAGTCGTCGCCTGTCGATATCGTCTACGACACCTCCGCCGGTGTCGCCAAACCTTACTTCCGGTTCTTCAGTTTCCTGACTCAAGAGCACCTGTTTACGACCCTTACCGCCGAGCGTGACGCGCTCAATGCCGCCGTCGGCTTCTGGCTCCAAGAACCCAGCCCGGGCAGAATCTACAACGGACCGACCACACTCAACGGCGTCAAAGCAGTCCCCTATTACCGCCTCGTGAATCTCGTCACAGGCCGGCACCTCTGGACTACCGACCGCAACGAGTACGACACCCTGGCCGAACTCGGCTTGGTCCAGGAAGGCGTCGTCGGATATATCCTGCCGTGATACAAACTCCTGCGCTCAACCCCGTTTCTTTGTCCGATTCGTAGGGTGAGTGATCCGGGGCCGTCCGTGGCATGGAGTTGTTCTCCAGATCAGTGATGGCCCTTCGCTCCAGGTCCGGTCTCGACATCGGCTCACAAACCTTGCATATTCCTAGTAAAAACCTGACAAATTACCTGTAAACGAATATTTGGGGCATCGGTCTGAGTAAAGATATTGAATTTTTTTAATTGTAACACTTGAATCAATAACAAATTGTGCGATGCTGTAACAGTTACGGTGCGGCGACGAATGCCGTTCTGCTTTGAGACAAGGCACTGTTTTTAGGAGAGAAAGATATGAAACGATTCATTTCCGTGCTGTGCGCCGGCGCACTGCTCACCCCGGCCGCGATGGCCGCAACCGTGGGAGTCGGCGATTCGTCGGCACCCTGGCTCGGCTTCATGAACGTGTTCGAGCTGCCCGCCAACGGCGGCGGCTTCGTGTTTGGATCCGGCTGGGGCGTTCCCGATCTGGTCGCCAACTTCGATGACGGCACCCCGAGCGTCACCATGTCGCCCAACACCATCGGCGATCCCGACCCGTTCTGGTATCAGGGCGGCGGTGGCCCCGGCGCGCTGGGCAACAAGATCATGGAAGCCAACCTCTTCCAGCAGATCGACGACGGCTCACTCTCTGGCACCACCGTCACGTTCGAGGGCTTCGTCCTCTCCAACACATTCACCGCGGCCCACGAGGCCTCGATCTTCATCCGCGATTTCGCCGCCGATTTCTCGTCGTTCACCGAGACCAAGATAGCCGCGACTGATGGCGCGTTCAGCATCAGCCTCGACACCATCGCCGACGCCAGTCGCAACATCCAGTGGGGCTTCCAGGTAAAGGGCGAGAACGTCTGGGAGACCGACACCGCACCCTTCGGTAACGTGGTCTTCAGTTCGGTGCCCACGCCCGCTTCGGTCGCCCTCTTGGGCCTCGGCGGATTGGTTGCCTCGCGTCGCCGTCGCGGCTAAGCGATCTAAAAATCAGTGCATCTCGCAAAGCCACCGGGTTCAACCCGGTGGCTTTTTTGTGCATACCCGGCATCCTCGGGGAACACTAATAACAAATTGAAACCGATCGGTAGCATCGCCCCGGCTTTGATGGCTTACCGAACCAGAAACGGCACGTTCGCCGTGGCCGCCCGGCCCGTGCCGTCGGTTACTTTCACGAACAGTCGGTATGCGCCCTGTTCTGACGGTGTTTGGAAAGTCGCCCGAGGCCCGTTGGTGATCGTCAGATCCGGCAGCGACGAAGGCGCATCCTCGGCGTCGCCGCCCGATTTGCGATCGTTCGACTCGGCTACCACCAACCACTCGTACGTCAGCGCATCGCCGTCGGGATCACTCGCCGCGATCTCGGCCCAGAGTTCGGTGTCCGGATCGACCAGATCCAACACCACCGGGGACTCGATCGGGCCGATCACCGGGGCCCGGCTTGTCGGCTCTGACCCGCTCCACAGCCGGTGCATCGTGTCCAGCGTGCCGGTGGATTCGCCGCTGGGAAGGAACATGCCGTACCACGTCGCGGTCGTCTCCTGCTTCTGACCCCACAAGAACACATAGGACCCGAGGCAGCGCCCCGGCTGACTCGCGACCGCGGCCTCGTACCCGACGCGGTATGATTCGGCCTTTTCCGTACTTGTCTGTTCAAGCGGGGCCCTCCACGCCGATGTCGGGCTCTGCCAGTGGCCGCGGGGGCCGAACTCGGTGACGAGGTACGGGCCGGTGTAGCCGTGGGCGGTGAGCGCCTCAGGAACGTCCACTACGTCGGCGTAGGCGTTCACTCCGAGCACGTCGACATCGGGGCACATCTCGATGAACCGTTCGATCTTGTTGCCCTCGGCCGCGGCGATTACGGCCATGGTCGGGTGGTTCGGGTCGATCTTCTTGATCATCTTCGCCAGGTTGTTAATCTCGGGGAAGACTAGGGCCGGGTCGCTGGCGAGTTCAACCTCGTTGCCCACGCCCCACATCAGCAGGGCCGGGTGGTCCTTGTGCTCTCGGACGATTTGGCGGACCATCTCCCGCTGCTCGGCCACGGCTTTTTTGTTGTTGTAATCGAATCCGTGGCGGGGGTGCTGGAGCCAGATGCCGAGGGTGACGGTCAGGCCGTTCTGGTGCGCACGATCGAGCACCTCGCCGGCATTGTCGGCTCCCCAGGTTCGGATCGAGTTTCCCCCGGCTGCGGCCAGCACGTCGAGATGGCTCTGACCACCCCCGCCGCGTACGAAGAACGGTTTTCCGTTTCGAGTCATCGAGAACGTTCCGTTTGCCTCCAGGATCTCGACGTTCGAGCTGAGGGGGTTTGATTCGGGAGGCCGGTTGGCACAGCCGGTGATAAGTGTGGATGCGACGAGCAACATTGGGAATAAGCGGATCATGTTCAACCTCTTTGGGGGTGAGTGCGGGTCAAGAGTCCACACATGGCGGAACACGGGGAGCGTAACTGTTACATATCTGAGAAGCAACAGCATAATTTGTTTGTAGTTTGATCGTGTTTCGATGTCTTTTGCTACAAATATCGGATTAAAAAAGCCGATGGGAGTATGGACACGGTCTGAATTTTCTTGTATCGTCGCAATATCGTAACTGTTTCGGAAACACAAGGAGACACCCAATGCGACCACAGCACGTCCGTCTCACCGCACACCGGGCGTTTACGTTGATCGAGCTCTTGGTGGTCATTTCGATCATTGCTCTGCTCATCGGGATCCTACTGCCGGCCCTGGGCAGAGCCCGGGACACGGCTACGACCACGGTTTGCGCATCTAACCTCCGTCAGATGGGCATCGCGACCCATACGTTTGCCAACGAGAATAAAAATAAGATCTGGCCCGCGCGAACATGGCTCAAGGTGCCGAGCGACGAGGAAGCCGGCGAGGATCCACTCAACGTCGAGAACTGGGAAGAGGGCATCATGGTTGAGTACATAGGCTCGGCCAACGATGTGTTTGAGTGCCCGAAGAACCAACGCTCCAGCCCGTTGGGCAACGATGTTTCGGAACTCTACCGTAATAATCCTGACATTCAGACCGACTCTGACTACTCGTTGATCCGCGGCCTGCAGGGGGCCGACATCACGACGAAGCGGAAACTCGCGTACCTCGACCGTGCGAACAAATGGCACGAAGGGTCGGCACCCTTGTTCTTCCAGATGGACGACTGGGATCAATCACTCACACTCTTCGATCGCACACCCCTGTTCGTCGAGGAGAGTTCTTGGTTCTTTAACACCACGCCGAACACCGGCGGTATTTATTACGCCGACGGCGATTGGGCTTATAACGATCAGCTGACTAGCCGTCACCAAGGGGCATCGAATATGCTGCTCATGGATACATCGGTGGTCCGTTTCGAGTCGGGTGTCGGCGACAATGAATCGGAATTGGAACCGATCCTGGATTTCACGGCGACGGATCTGTACTTCTTCCTGTACGACGGGGGCAAGTTCTGGATGCAGACGCAGATTTACAACGACAACGCCGGGAACGACCTGAGCGATCATGGCTGGCTAAACGGACAGAGGGAGCTCTTCTGATGCAGAACAAAACGGCACGCACGGGCAACAAGGCTTTCACGCTGATCGAGTTGCTTGTGGTTATCTCGATCATCGCTCTGCTGATCGGCATCCTGCTGCCGGCTCTTGGCAATGCCCGCGACGCGGGGCGGCGTATAGCATGCGCCTCGAACCAGCGGCAATTGGGGATGGCGTTTTCTCTCTATTCGATCGACTATAAATACAAGTTTCCCCCCA
>Ga0316208_1002432_pt1 | contig 15152 bp, 9 predicted proteins | sample 3monopyrite_MG_FD_204944 | JGI IMG/M metagenome (GOLD analysis project Ga0316208, IMG submission 204944) | Microbial mat bacterial communities from mineral coupon in-situ incubated in ocean water Damariscotta River, Maine, United States -... | ecosystem: Environmental > Aquatic > Marine > Coastal... | reverse complement strand
AAACCAAGGCCGAGCTTGACCGGTTCTGCGATGCCATGCTGGCGATCCGGGCCGAAATCACGGCGATCGAGGACGGTAGCATGGACCCTGAAAACAACCCGCTGAAGAACGCGCCGCATACGATGGAGGATCTGGTGATCGACTGGAACCGGCCTTACAGCCGCGAAACCGGATGTTTCCCGCCGGGGGCGTTCCGGATTGATAAATACTGGCCGCCGGTGAACCGGGTCGATAACGCCTGGGGGGACCGAAACCTGACCTGCATCTGCCCACCAATGGAGGACTATCTGGACGCAGCAGAATAACTGGCGGAGAGACAGTCCGAAAGGTCATGACCTGCCCCCCGAGGCTCCCGCATTCATAACGAGAGTTTGCGGGTCTGGATTTCATATTCTTCGGTTTCGGTTTGGGCAAGCGCGTCGTGCGCGGAGCCCCGGAGGGCAGGTCAGTCTCAATGCTAGACTGAATTAACGCAGGACTTGAGAAACCATAGCAACCAGATCCTTTTGGCTAGAAGTTCCTGTTTTGCTGAAAGCCGACTTCAACTGATTTCTTACGGTATTCAAGCCGGTACCGCGAATTTCTGCAATTTCCATTGGTAGCTTTCCATTATATAGACCAATTGCGATTGATGCTTCTGCTAGGCTAAGGCCCAGAGCTTTGGCGAGTTCCGGACTCTTTGTATCAGGAATGTCACGCGGGCTGAAAACCAACAACAGTCTGGGTGTATCGATAACATAAGTGAACACTGACTGCAGTCCACTCTGGATTTTTTCGTTGATTGCCACGGCGCGAACCACGTAGTCAGGCGCATCAACCAGCTTTCCCCCAGCTAACACTACCGGCTTGCTAAGCGATTTTTTTTGACGGGCTTCGTCAAGGCAAGAGGCCAACCAATCTCGAAGGCGTTGCGATGCAAATGTGATATTGCCAGACAAGGATTGCCAGGCCCAACCGCTCTTTTCAAGAACATTGACTGCGTTCAAGTTGGTTCCAAATAGTTTCCCGTTCTCAGTGAGGGTGATTAGAGCCACATCATTCGATCGCAACTGTACACCACTTTTCATGGCGGCGGTCGATGCTTGATGAATGGCGCGGTTCAGTTCAAATGCGTGTTGCATTCGCGGGACAAGCTTTTGCAGAAGCTTCAAGAATGGCGCTTCAGTTTCATCCGCGTCCTTGGCGCGAATGTTGCCCCCTACGGCAAGAACGCGATCTCTCTCACGAAACAGGATTACGCCACCGCCTCGCGTAATGTCTTCTTGTGGTTTCACCCAATCGGAATAAAATTCGCTTTTCATGAGCTTACTGTCAGAACACATCCATTGAGTGCTGTTTACCAAACCTATTGGCGCGTCCATAAATCGAGCCGCCCAAGAATTAATCTCATTATAGTAGCCGTGCCAACTTTCGACGTAAGCTGGATCGTAGGCGTGTTCAATATTTGCGATTGAGTGCCCGGTTCGGGAATCAATTCCAAACAAATGGGTCCGGGTCCCTCCGGATCGATCGGACAACATTGTCAAAAAGCGTGACCATTTTTCCGGTCGTACTGCCGCATCGTCCAACAATCCGACAAGAATCTCATAGTCCTCGTAAGTATGCATAAACCCAATCCCTCGGACCCAGCCGTCTCAAATCTGTGCGGCGGGCCTCTTTGATGCTACCAGAATTAAATGAAGCTGGGAAAAAATCATCACGTAGGGGCATTTGGGCTGGCTGCGGTTCGCATTTAACGACTCTCGGACTGGTCCAGTATTACGCAGTTGTCGTGCCACATCCCAAACAGCGCAATCTGTCGGTTTTGGCATCAAAATTGCATTCCGAAACCAACTGAAAAATCCAAGCTTTCATAATCAAAAAAACCAACGTTTGAATTTGAGTCAGTGTAAACGACCCCAATCTCCGGCGTTAATCCACCGATCTGAAATTTGTCATGCCTTATCGATACACCTATCGAGGACAAAACATCGTTCCGCGCAACGGTGGTGCCGGGGAAGTTGCCAATGAAATTATTCTCCCGCAATCCCAAGGACAGCCGAGTGTATAATCCGTCAGGCCAATCTTTCGCGATACCAAGTGTCAAACCAATGTCATCGTGATCAAGATGGGCGCGTTTGGTCCGTTCTCGGGTGAAAGGCAGAGATGCCGATGCAACCAGAGTTTGCGAAATGGCATGTTCAAGGCCAATAGAGCCACTGAGCAAAGTCCCGTCCCTGAAGGGCTCGCGTCGATAAGTCTGACGGAAACTTGTCAAATCCGCACCTATTCTGGTGCGAGGGCCAAGCGCGTTTTGGATGCCAATACGCAAGCCCAGCCGCTCTCGTTCAGCGTTCCAGTTACTCAGACGTAATTCGGCCACGGGACCGAACGACAGCCGGGTGCGGGCGCCATTGCGACCGAAATCGAACCGGAGGGACAGGTTTTGTTCGTCATTGAAGGCGTCAGTCAGGTATTCTTCGATGTCAAACGCCCCGATAAGCGTTCCGGTCCAGCGCTCTGACAAGCGCCAGGAATTCCATGCCGTTAACCCTGCGCCAAAGCCGAGCCCCTCTTTCGCCTGCGAATCCGGGTCGATTGTAAAGGGAAGGCCACCAATTGTGATCGTGTCTTCATCAGAGCCATTGTTGGCGTTGGTAGAAGGCAGGATTGCGAAACGCGTTGAAATCCCGCGCATTTTTTCGGTCCGGTTCGCGCGAATAAATTCGCTCATATCCCTTTGAATCCTTAGGTTATCCGTCTGATTGAGCAACCGCTCGGCATGGAAAATCGCATTTTCCGTCTGCCCCATAAGCGCAAGAAGCACAGTTAGCTCTCGTCGCGCCGGTTCAAAATCTGGTGCGACATCCAGTATCTGTCGCAGAACGTCCGCGGCGGCGTCGGGCTGTCCCTCTCGTAGAAGAATCAACGCCTCAAGATGGGCTGCAAACAGTGCGGCGTCGGGGCGTCCGGCAACCCCACGGCCAAGTTCGGCGCGTGCAGCAGCATAGTCGCGATTTTCAAGATGAATTGGAATTGTTGAAGGCGCTACATCGCTCTGAGCGAATAACGGCAGCGCAGGAAAGAGTGCGGCGATAATCGCCGCCATTAGCAGTTTTCGTAACATGTCAGTGCTCCCAAGCATTGATCGGATTGCCATTTGATCGCACCAAGGCTGGCTGGCGGTGCAAATCTGCAATCGGTCGCTGAACTCTACTTAACCCTGTTTGGTCGTGTTTCTGTACTGCGCCCAATACCAATCGGCACGGGCGCAGCTTGGGAAGCGCCCGTGCCTGAGACCGACATCCGCGTTCAGCCGTGAACGGATGCCGGTCCCATTCGGGTTCCCGGAGAGCGCGGAGGCTAGTCTTTCTTGGCCAGAAAGTTGCCAAAGGCGATATAGCTGCCGACGTCATTTGATCCGGTTGCCGAAAGAACACCGGTGACCTCATCAGCGTCTGGCCCATAGAACGCGCCAGAATAACTGCCAGTGGCCAATGATGGATTTCCGGCGGCCGTCCAGGCAGCATCAGCGGATAGCGTTCCGCTGTAGGCATTCTGGACGAAATCCGCGGAATTCATCGCAATTGACCCGGCAACCGCTGTCTCTACTTCACCAGGATTCTGAAAAGTGAAATTGTCCATCGTTCCGGATATTTCACCGGCGCCGAAATCCGCAGCCATCGTTAGATCAGATCGGACGCGCGTTCGAGAAGTGCTGATATTTTCGAAACCGGCTGTTGGCACCACATTCATGAGGGCGCGGCCCGAATAGGTCGCGCTTGCCAGTCCGGCGAGCGCGGCATCTTGGGTCTCCGTACCGATTACTGCGTATCCATTCAAGTTGGGCTGGCCACCCGCGTTGATCTGGTTGGAGTTGAAAACAACAACTGCCGACCATCCGCTGCCCGGGGTCTGGATTTCATCCAAATCTCCGGACCCGTTATAAAGGCCGTAGTAGATCTCATTGACGTCGTCTTCGATTTGATAACCACAATCAGGACCGCCGCCGCAATCAACCCTGTCAGCCGCAGTGAACTCGTGAAGCACACCGTTTAATGTGTATTCAAGTTCACCGTTGGCGTTACGACGGACGGCCATTGTTGTTCCGCTCGCGAGGCTTGTGTCCCCGTTGTCGTAGTCCAAATTAGCACCGACGACCGAAACACTGCGCGCGTTAAAGGTTTCGGTTGCCATTGCAGTGCCTAAGTCACCGTCCTCGTCAGAATAAATCTGCAGGGCCGCTTCTGCGGGCGAAATAATCTCAGGGCCATCATCGCTGGCGGTGGTGGTAGAACACCCGGCAATGCCAAAAGCTGAGGCTCCTAAAAAAATCAGTTTGATCGAATTCATCTTGTTTCCTTTCCTGGTTGCCCACCCAAGCTGGCGGGGGGTTGTTCCAGGTTTCGAACAAAGCAGGTTGTCTTTGATTCAAGAATTTTGCTTTTTTTGCGCGGACTGAATTTTCAAAATTATCCGCACGCCCCAGGAGTTCCCCAACCTGACTTTTGCAAACAACAAAACCAATTTCATGACCCAAATGGGCTATGGACAACCTATTTGCCTGAAAATCCAAGGAAAAATTGCTGTACCGATTGTTGGTGACCGCGTACCGTGCCCGGCATTAGGGGCGGGAATGGTGATAAACCAATTGGATCGAGACGCGCTTGTAACGGCTGCGTATCAGGCAGGTACAGACCCATCCCGGTGGAGCAATTTAATCGAACTTCTCGATAAGAAGCTCGATAGCGTATATCTGAGCCTTTATGGCCATGACACGACCACAGGTATATTTCCGGATTCATTAACCAGTAAATATTCGGATGAATTCATTGAAACGATCCGGTTTATTGCCCCGCACATTAAACGAGCATTTGAAATTCAGCGCGCGCTGGCTGGGCAATCTTTGAACTCAACCGCATATCAGGCCGAATTAAACCGGCTGGAACATGCAGTTTTTCTGATCGACAGCAATGGCTTACCGACACATTGGAATTCTACGGCAGAGGAAATCGTCCGAAGCGGTGAACTCTGCACTCTTCAGCGTTCGAGCCCCCTAAAGTTCTTTGATTTGGGTGCGGAAAACGGGTTCAGTCTGCCCTGGCGAGCATTCGTCTGAAAACGCCTGACGGGCCGGCCCCCGCTTTCGTCGCAAGAAGCCACAACGGTAATCAGTATATCGTGTCGGTGAGCCGCTTTGATACACCTGAAAACACACATGTGCCGTTTCATGCATTTTCTGCGCTGGGTACTCCGATCGCCGTAATGACTATCCGGGGCAGCACAAGTGGCGAACAGTCAATCGCTGGCCTGCTCACGTCATCATTCGGTGTCACTTCAGCGGAGACGGATCTGGCCATTGCGTTGCTTTCAAGCATGACTGTGTCTGAGCACGCACATCATCGCGGGGTCTCAAAGCACACAGTACGAAACCAGCTCAAATCCCTATTTCAAAAAACAGATACAAACAGCCAGGTCCAACTCTTGGCCTCGTTAAGAAGATTTTCTCTTGAGTTGTAACATTTATTAGTCACGTTCAGTCCGTAAGAAAGTGATTTTCATACAGGGGGCCTGAGGCCGCATGAATCCTTATTCACAATTGCCAAATATTTACGATGCTGCGCTTTCGCGTAGAAACTGGGTGACAGCACTCGACCAGGTTGCAGAGGGAACGTTTGCAAAGGGCGTTATGCTATTCGCCATAAACCAATCAGGTATCGATTATGCGGTTCAAACGTCAAACAGTCTCTATGCTAACAGAGAAGATGACATTCAAAAATATGTTGAAAAGTTCAGCCACTATGACGAACAGGCAATTAGTCACCTTCTTGCATCCCAGCCACACATTCCAATCCTGGACACGGACATGTGGCCTGACCTCGAGATCCTGAGAAGCAGGGAAGACATTGTTTTCACAAGAGAGGCACTGGGCATATTTCGGCGAGTTTCATTTAACCTGTCGAATTCGCCAGAATTTAATGCAGGCATTATCTTGCAGTACGATTCCGCCGAGGAATCTGCACAACCTGAAGATATTGAAAATGCGATGGCCTTGATGCCGCATATGACGAAAGTTCTGGAAATCAATCGATTTTTTTCTCAGTTACGTCAAAAGTATGATGCTGTGTTGTCTGTTCTTGACCATGTTGACGTTGGTATTTGCGTAACGTCTGAATATGGCGATATTCTCATATGCAACGAACGAGCAAAACAGATTTTGGTCGATGAAGACGGAATTTGGCGGGACCGTAGCGGCAAAATTCATTTTAGCAATGACAAGACACACATTGCAGTTAGCGACCATATTCTAAAGTGCAGTAAGACCGCTGCAGGTAAGAATGGCACAACAGAGTACACAGCATTGGCTCCAAGGCGTTCCGGTCGCGATTCCTATCTGGTCGAAGTTTCTCCGTTGCGTGACGGTGATGGCGAATTTGAAAAGAACCTCTCCGGTGCCATGATCTTGATAATTGATCCAGAGTCTGCGCCAGAGAATTCACCAAAGCCATTGGCCAAGATTTATGGATTGACCGATGCAGAAACACAAATTGCCGGGTTCTTGCTTCAAGGTAAAACCACAGGGCAAATCGCTGAAATTCGAAACACCTCGCCTGATACCGTAAAAAACCAATGCAAAGCGATTTACGCCAAAACCGGTGTAACTAGCCGGGCACAGTTGATAAGGACGATGGTCGCGCTTTCCCCGCCGATAATCTGAAACCCGTGCAGTTTCGCGCTTTTCCCGATCAAGGGAACTGACTTGTTCGCCACACTGGAACCCCATCACGACAGGGTGGCGCTTGGGATAAGGCCCTAAAAACACGCAGAGCAATCATCTGACAGTTTTGCACGATTTATGGGTCCTGCGGCTGGAAAGGCACGCACAACCGACAGCGCAGTACTGCTTGGGCTGTTTTTGTATTCGAAACTTCGACCAAAACTCGAATTTGGCGGGGGAAGTATTGGGTGGCAGGTCACATGCAAAAGAAATCAAACTTATTTTTATATAGCAATAAGATATCATGTTCTTATGGCGGAGAGACAGTCCGACGACAACGAAATTTGGACAATCTAAGATATTGCTTTAATTGAATTCTATTAATTGGCGTGCTGCAAGTTGTGCAGCAAAATGTGCAGCAAAAAATGGCAAAGATAGTGACCTAACGACATTTGGGCCGGAAAAACCATGTCCTAGAATACACCAATCACGCTGAACGCTCTGACCCAGAGCGGCCTCTTCCAGCAACAGCTGGCAACGGTCAAGTTCCAGATCACAGATCGAAGCAGCTGCGCTTCCGGCCCTATCTTGCCGTTCGCTTCAAGCATCCATGCCGCCGTCGAGCTTCCAGAAAGCAAACATTTGATCGCTATCGGCGTGACGTGGTAGGCAACGTTTGCAAGAAATCGGTTACAACCGCCAAGGATTTACCCAAGGTCTCTTTCAGTGCTATCTAACTGATCATTCTCATGCTCGAGGACTGGGGCACAACCGACCGTTTTGAACCATGAGTCTGGACACAACGCCAACCAAGACTGATCCATTTACAGCAAATCATGTTTAGAAACAAAGCCGTGACAGCACCGCAACAGTGAGTTAGCTTCACACGCATTAATCAGGGCAATGACACCACAGCGTAAGAGGTATTGGGTTGGACAAAAGCGTATTGAAGGTGGCACTTGAACGTGGTGTACAGGGAAAAGCTACTCTATTTGTAGGCGCAGGTTTTTCAATAGATAGCATCAATTTTCAAGATCAAAATATTCCTTCCGTGTCTCCACTGCTTCAGCGGCTGAACGAAGGACTAGCAACAGAGTCGAAGATGTTAGACGTGGCAGCCGGGCGCTATCTCGAAACACATGGACATGAGAATTACCTTAACTTGTTGAGGTCCGAGTACAAAGCAAAATCAGCCTCCGATGACGTCGTAGATATCATGAAGTATCCGTGGAACAGGATTTATACCACAAACTACGATGATGTAATCGAGAACTCGCTCAAAGCCAAGCGACGGTATAAGTCACTAGATCAAAACGACATTTACAAGCGCCAGCCCAAGAATGATCTTTTGGTGGTGCACCTTCATGGTTTTATTGATAACTTTGACATCGATAACGTCAGTAGAGACTGTATCTTGGATTTTGAGTCCAATGTTGCAAATGAAGTCTACGATGGGGAGTGGGGAGCACTTCTTCGTTCTGATTTAACAACCTCAGATGTTGTAATATTCATTGGCTATTCTCTGTTTGACCCCGAAATTCCAAAGCTACTTAAGTATGCCTCCAACCGTGAGCGTGTCTTCTTTATTAATAGCCCGTATCGCGATGAAGATTTGGAATATAGGCAAAAGAAGTTTGGCCAACCCATTTTTATCGGCCGACAGAACTTCTCGAAAATTGCCAGCTCTGCTGACAAACAGGGAGTGAAGCAGGATCGAGTGAGTTATTCATGTTTCACGAATGCTCGACGAGACGTGTTAGATGACAAGGCGCTAGACAATAAGAAGATCGAACAACTGTTTGCGTACGGTAAGATCGACGATGACGCTCTAGAAACGGACGCAGCCCAGGAAACACAGCGCTATATCATTGACAGAACACCCGTCGAGAAAGCCATTCCCGGCTTAGCATCCATACAGTCGATGACACTATTTTACGGGCCATTGGGGCATGGAAAGACGATCGCGATACGCAAACTTGCTTCAAAGCTGGTCCGAAGAAATCAGGAAGTCTTCTTTGCAACCCGCAATCTTGACGATCTTATAACAGAACTTGGTCAGATCGCAGCCAAACATCCGGGCGCAGCGATAGTCTTCGAAGATATTTTCAGATATTCAAAAAAATGGGATCAGATTAACCTCGTAAGCAGTGGGAAGCTTACGCTAATCGCAAGCTCTAGGATAAACATCCTAAATATCCGGAAAATGGACTTAATCAATGCCTTTTCTAGCTATGATGTAGATTTCATTAAGATTTCTGAGTTTGATCATCAAGAGCGAACCGCATTGGTTCCTATCGTTGATCGGGTGGGAATGTGGGAAGAAAAAGCAGCGCTCACAACTGCTGCAAAGAGCAATACCATCGTCAGTGAATTCGACAATAACTTTGCCGATCTGTTAGTGGGATTAATTCGGTCTACGGATATTATCGCCAGGTTTCGGAGTGAGCTTGATACTTTATCTGAATTTTCACCAACTGCTCACAAAGCCATAATGCTTATACTATATCTGGAATTTATAGGTGTCGAACCAGATGAGGACTTGCTTAAAGAAGCCTTGGCATTCGATTTTTCGGCGCTGGCGGATCAAAGTGAAGTAGCAGAAATTTGGGGGATTTTTACGGACGGCCAAGGCTCAAACATATCTTTCAAAAGCAGTGTTGTTTCGCGCTATATGCTGATTCACGCCTGTGATTCTGAAAAACTGTTGCTCTGCCTTCGAGAAGCGGTCGAGGCCCTGTCGAAAGTGATGCATATTAGCGAAGACTACTACCATGCATTCAGGGAGCTTCTGCGGTTTACGTACCTTAAGGGCGTGTTAGACACTAAAGACCTGACTTTGTGCCAATCATACTATAGCAAGTTGTCCGATAACCCCGAATGTCAAACGCACTCCCTATTTTGGCTTCAATCTGCGATGTGTGCAGTCGACAACAGTGACTTCGTGAGCGCTGGAAGATACTTTAAGAACAGCTACAGCTACTCCAACAAAATCGACGGCTTCGTTCCGTTTCAAACTGACAATCAGATGATAAGGTACATTTTTCTACGCGGCGTCCAATCTGAATCCTTCAATGAGTCTGCCTTTGACGATTTCATCAAAGCTCTAGAGCTTATGCGAAAACAAGCGGAGCGAGAGCGGTACGGCGGTGGAGGTCAGGCGTTCGCTTGGTCTGCTCAAATGTTGGAATTTGCAGAGAAATTTGCCCATGGTTTCGATACAAAACAGCAGAACGCAATAAATGCGCGGCTAGTTCAGTATTTGACTTTGATATCATCAATACGCGAAAGCGGAGAGAACAAGATTGGGCGTAAAAAGAGCATAGATCATTGTAAACAAACAATCTCTCTTCTCAAGGATCTGACTATTGGTAGCGACAAGCAATGACGTTTGATCCAAAGTTACCTAATGCAGGATGAAGACAATCGGGAAAGGTCGTCACTGTTCATGGTCCGCTCCAGCTCATACAAATTCAGCGCCTTCGTTTCTGTCGCCTGCACCAATGTATTGACTGCGTCGAGTTGAACGCGGCGGATTGAGTGTCCGCTTTGCGTCACGCACCGCCGACCGTACCACAATTCAGGAAGTGTCCGCTCCCCACCCTTTCTGCATCATCCCCGCTGTCGCGTGTTCTTCCTAAAGCCCCAAGCCCCTTTGCCTGCCGAAGGTCCAGTCGATCCCGCCGCCGGAAATGCCAACTCCGGAGACCTGCAGCCCGATGCGCCGCTCGAGCGTCTGGTTCCACGGCACGAGGCTGAAGCCCAACCCGTCATCGATCATGGCGAAGCGGCCGCTGGCCAGTTGCGTGCTGCCGGTCAGTTGGCCTGCGAATTGGTTGCCGGGTGTCACGGGCTTCCATTCTCTCCCTTGTTCCGCAGCCATCGCGCGCCCGACACGTTCCACTTCCCGGCCCTCCAGACGCTGGATGAGGTCGCGCGGGGCGCGAATGCGACCGTCCCCGAGATCGATCGCATCGCCGCGCGCCACCAGCACGCGCTTACGTTGGTCCATCGCCCGGCCTGCCTCGGCACCGAAGCCGGTCTCCCTAACTGAATCCCGCCGCTGCGCCACCAGTTCCCGGTCCAGCCAGGTCGCGCCGTCGTGTCTTACCTGCCGGTCCAGACCGATCGGCGAGAGCAGGGTCACAAGCGGGCCGGGGCCGTGGCGTTTGCGATCATGGGCAAGCCCCTGTCTGGGCAAGTCAGTGGGCACTTTCCAGTGATCCTCGCTATATCGCTCGACGATGCCAGCGCGGCGCAAGGCTTCGAGCCGCCGCACATGGGCTGCGACAAATCGGGCCGGATCGGGGCTGATCTCTTGTTCCCGGGCTATCTCGATGTGCCGCGACGGGTGATAGGTGCCGTCGCTTTCGGTGGCTGCAAGGATGTTTCGGTCTGCTGCGCGCGGCTCCATTGGCGGCGGTTCCGCCGAGATGATCATACCGCGTCCGATACCCTCGCAATGGTTGGCACGAAGCTCGATCTGATGCACGCGGCCATCGGTCCCGTCGATGACCAGCTGCATCCGCTCGCCTGCGTCATCGACCGAAAGCTCCTTGGCGAGCACGCGACCAATGATCTGCTGCTTCAATCCTTCTCGATGCATGGTGAGTTGAGAGGCTCCGCGCTGTGCCTGAAGGTCGTTTGCTTCCAGCGCGCGATACATCGATTTGATGATATCGCCCCGCTCTCCCATCGCGCGAAGTGAAGGTTCTACCGTATCATCAAGCTGCCATACACCCGGCTTGATCTGCTCCGCGAACCCAAGTTTTTCCAGATACTGCGCCCGTCCGATCAACAGCGCGCGGTTGCGCTTCATCGTCTCCAGCATTTCCTTGTCCGGTCGCAGATCAGCAAATTCGTTGTTCGCTCGCTGCTCAGCCATCAGCATCCGGTCGAGCCGGGTGAAGCGATCCGCGTGCATCTCGCGGCGCAGCTGATCGGTCACCTCGAGGTCGGTCTGGTGGCCAAGTTCCAGCGTCACGATCTCGCTCGCCCGCTCGCGGACGCCATGCGCAATGTAGTCACCTGCGATGTTCAGAATTTTGCCGTCGTCGGTGATCCCCCGGACCATAATGTGGGCATGCGGATGCCCGGTGTTGTAATGATCGACCGCGACCCAATCGAGGCGCGTTTGTAGATCAACTTCCATCTGCGCCATGATATCTCGGGTCGTCTGGCGCATATCGGCTAGCTCGACACCGTCTTCTGCGGAGACGATGAACCGGAACTGGTGGCGGTCCTCACGACCCCGGTCGAGGAAGTCGTGGCCATCGGCCATGTCTTGATCCGCCGAATAGACCTGACCCTTTTCGCCGTCCAGCGTGACACCGTCACGCTCCAGATACCGCAGATGCGCATCGACCGCCTTGCCGCTCACAAACGACCGCCCGCGCGCGGCACCGCGCTGCGGGTTCAGCTTCACGATCCGCGCTTTCACGGTCACCCGGCGGGCACGGGTTCGGGTCCCGTCGGGACTGCGGGACCACGGATTCCGACCTTTCAACTCCGCCGCGACCTTGGCACCCCGACCGCGGGCGTTGAACCGTCCGCTTGCCTTCCTCTTCCCGGCCAGCTTGTTCGGGTCACCGCCTGCCTGACGGATTGCTCGATGCACATCGGCCAGAAAGCCCCGGGCCCGGCGCTGCAGGCGTGGGGCGCTCTGGGCGCGGTCCCGAACCTTGCCGGGTCGGATGCGGAGGTCGTTCTCATCTCGGGTCATGGGACCACGATCGACGTCTATTCTGGGCCAATCAAGCAGCGTTTGAGGGTCGTCGAAGCCTGAAGTGGAAAGAGAGGCCGTAGCGGGTTCCAGCGTAAACGCACCGCGCGGCGTGCCACGTCGGAGCATTGATATCATTGAGAAAACCGGAAAACCCTGCCGCAAGACACAGTGCGACCCATCTGACCTCACGCCGAAAAACAATGTGCAGACAACAGCTTAGGGCCATAGGCCCGGCCAGCGAGGAACTCGCTTTATCTTGCCATCCCCTTCCGTAGCTTCCGCCGGCTTTCCCAAAAAGCCCAATGCGTGATGTTCATCATGCCGCCAACGTGCCTGCGCAGCCAACCGGACCGGGATGATTCGAAGCTCAGAAATATCGCTCTGAGGCATGGCGGTCGCCGGTCGAATTCATACTGAAACGCCGATGTGCCAAACAATCCAACTGTCCGATTTGTACGCTGTGACAGGCCGTTTTGCGCGGATAGGCTGCGTGCTCTGCACAAGCTAAACGCATGGCTCCATGCTATCTTGCATGACATCTTTGACTGGCCCTTCGCAGCAGCAGCCCCTTCCGTCCCGGACGGTCGATGCCGCGCGGATCAAGGTGGCGCTGGTGAAGGTTTCGAAACTTGTCGTCGAGGATGCAGCGTTCACACCTGTCTTCGAGCGGCTCGAGGCGGAACTGGCCGCGGCCATGAAGGAAGAGACGCGTCTCAATGACGCTCAGCGTCGGGCGCGGGCATTGTTGGCTCAGAAGGCGATACCGCGCACCAATTCGGCGACTTGTTCCAAAGAAGCGCCCTTGCCATATCGTTCCCGGTCCAATCGGTGACCGAAAAGGTCACGCCGGATGCGGTCGTCGATCCCGGCGGCGAGCATGCGGTCCTCGAAGGAGTGGCGCAACGAGTAGAAGGAGTGGCGCGGCGTCTCGAGCAGACCATTCGCCCGAAGGAATTTGTTCACAGTCGCGCTCAACGTAGCGCTGTCACGATAGCGGGGGAAACCCTCGGGGAATTCCTTGAAGGCCGCGAGCGACACGCCAACGAGAGGGATCACCCGGCGGGCGTATTGGCTCTTCAACTGACGGCCTGTCGGTTCGATCGAGATGTGAGGTACATGGCCCTCCAGCCTGATCGTGTCCGCGGTCAGCGCCGCGCCCTCGGACGGTCGGTAACCGGTGTTGATCATCCCCAGCAGCAGGCCGCGCGCTTCGTCGTTCAACCCAGCCAACGCGCTGGGGGCGAGCAGACGCTGCACAATCCATTCGTCGCTAAACGGCGGCCGCGTTCTTGCCTCACCCTCTTTGAAGGATAGTTCGCCGAAAGGCAGCGATAGTCCAAGGCGCTTCATCGTGTTCACGGTCTTCAGCACGTCGCCGAGATGGATCAGGTCCTTGTTGGCCGAGTTCGCCGTCACCTCTCCCGCCTCTATCCGGTCAAGCCAGTGCTGGCGGAAGTCCAACATGTCATCACGAGTAATGTTGGCGATTTCCTTGTCGCCCACAACCGCGACGAAATTCTTCACCGCCTTCTTGCGCGGCGCTTCCCAGCGGCGCAGCTGGTCCTCACTCTTGCCGAAGGTCTTCTCCCTCGCGAGCGTCCAATAGTGTTGCAGCGCCTTGGTGACCGTGATGCGGGGTTCGGGGAACGTACCGAGAAGGGCGGCGGCCTCGGCGGGGTCGGGCTGGTTCGCGGCAGCCGGGATCGCTTCGACGCGTTCGACAACATCTTCCACTGGAAGCTTGGCGACAGCACCCGCGTCCAAGTACCGAAACCCGCGCGCCCGGGCGAGGTCGCGGGCGGCTTCGTAACGAGCTTCCGCGTCTGTGCTGTTCCCGGCCAGACGCGCTTCCCAAGCTTCGATCATCTGGGACCACGCGCGATCCGCCTTGCTGTGGGCGACCGTCTCCGAGTCGGTATGCAGGCTGATCCAGACGGTTTCGCGCGGCTCAACCCCGCTATACCGGCGCGGGACGCGGCGGCGGAGATGGTAGAGGCGGCCTCTTTTTGCGATGCTCATGGCGGAAATCCTCCGCGTTTGTGCAGCAAATTGTGTAGCAAAATGTGCAGCAAATCAAGCGGACCAAAGACCGCCATCGGCACGAAAATGCCGAATTCCACCCTACTATCAGGTAGTAATGAGATAGCTGTTCTGAGGAAAATGGCGGAGAGACAGGGATTCGAACCCTGGGTAGGCTTGCACCCACAACGGTTTTCGAGACCGCCCCGTTCGACCACTCCGGCACCTCTCCGCGGGGGTCAGCGCGGGTGGTACTGTGGTGCGCCCGTCTGTGCAAGGGTCAATGCGCGCAAAGCTGACAATTGCGTGGGGGCACTTGGCAAACTGTGGGCGCGGTGCCTATGTCTGGTGTAACCACAGGACCCAAAGGATTGCCCATGCTTCGTTTCGCCGCCCCCATCGCCTTTGCTGCCACGCTTGTTGCAGCACCCCTCTGGGCGCAAAAGGTCGATGAGGGCAAAATCGACGCGCTGTTCGACGCGCTTGGCATGCCCCAGATCATCGAGATCATGCGCGAAGAAGGCCTGTCATACGGCGATACTCTGGCCGTTGATATGCTTCCCGGTGGTCCGTCTGAAGAGTGGAAAATGGCGGTTTCGGCGATCTACGATGCACAGGTGATGCAAACCGAAGTGCGCGGCGCGTTCGGGGGCGCGATTGAAGGCGCGGACATCGACGCCCTACTGTCATTCTTTACCTCTGAGCAAGGCGAAA
>Ga0316208_1002431_pt1 | contig 15156 bp, 8 predicted proteins | sample 3monopyrite_MG_FD_204944 | JGI IMG/M metagenome (GOLD analysis project Ga0316208, IMG submission 204944) | Microbial mat bacterial communities from mineral coupon in-situ incubated in ocean water Damariscotta River, Maine, United States -... | ecosystem: Environmental > Aquatic > Marine > Coastal... | reverse complement strand
TATTAGAAATTGTCATATCAGCCACTGGTTCACTTTTTTTAGTTGTAATCGTAGTTTTATCTTCAACAGCTGGTTTACCTCTATTTCTTCTATTTTTTCTAGTACTTTTTTTCTTCGTAAAAAATTGTTTGTATTTGGTGAACCTAATTTTATCAAAACCTACTTCAAGTTCATAAGCATTTCCGAAAGACTCTATAGGGTCACCATAAGAAATTCTTCTAAAAAGTTGAATATCTCTCTCGGAAATAGAATTGCCAACTATTAATGGCTTTGATACGCCAACAGTTTTGCCAGTCCAAAAGTCGCTTTCCAGAGCCAGTGCTTCCAAAGTAACATTTTCGATATTGTTTTGCTTTATATATGCAGTTGCTAATTGAAATAAATCATTATATCCATTATAATCAGCAGGATTATCAAATTCTTTATTTTTCATACCTTTTGCAGAATAAGTTTTATCCAAAGAGACCCTTTTGAGTTGCTTCTTCATATCCATAGATTTAGCTTTAGCTTTAGGAAATTCTGAGATTACCATGCCAATTATATCAGTAGGTTTTTCTCCTTTATTTGGAGGCATGGTAATGAGATAAACAACCGTCCTTAAGCTGGTTCCACCACCCTCTAAAAGTTGCTTATAATAATTGTAAAGTTGTTCTATATCTGCTTTTGGGAAGCCCTTGAATCCTTTTCTAACCATTTCTTTTTCGATATCTGGTATTTCAAGTTCGTCGTTTACAAATTGCTTAATAAGGTTGATAGCACCTTCTTCGTGCTTTGCTTCTAAAGATTCGATTATTGTTTTGTCGATTTTTACAACCCCTTCTTCAGCAGCTCTTTCTTCGGCACGCATCTGCTCAATTTCTTTAGATTTTTTTACTTTGTAGATATAAATTGAACCAAATCTATAATTTTTATATCTTGTAAGAATATCTTGTACTTCGTCCTCTCCTTGAGAGAAGAGGCTACCAAAAGACAGTCCTATAAACAAGATATATACAAATGATTTTCTAAGCATATTTTTCCTTAGTATCTTATTTTTATTGATATTATTGTTATTCATTTTCTTTTTCACTTTATTTAAATTTACCCATTTATTTATCTTTTAATTACTCTCTATTTATTCAGTAAACTCATGGTTTATATTTATATTAATAGTTTTTGATATTTTAGTTGATGATTTACCATTTATTGGATTTGTAGCTACAAAAAATAACTTAACTTTCACAGTACCAATTGCAAAACCATCTTCATCAGGTTCTCCAACAATAGCTAAATTAATTGTAATATTGCCGTCTGGATCCATTGATATCTCTGGGTCTCCATCAGCTTCGTACCCTTCGGTAACATCAACGCTGGTTACTTTACCAGTTACTGTAACATTAACTTTTGCATCGGGAGCACCATCAGGAATACTGGTTAAATCAAGTTTGATTCCTGATACTTCGATATCTATAAAGTCATCTTCTCCAAAGAAATATGCAGTTTGATTCGAGGTATTAGGTTTTTTAGGAGATGCCTGTGCAATATCGTATTCTTTTTCTGGAACTATTGCAGTTTCCTCGCCTGTTATAGGGTCAATCCATACCAATTTGAATGTTGTTTTATTCGCTTCGGCAGGAAATTCTAATTTATCCGATCTTTCTGCTGTATAGCCTCTGATAAGACCTCTTGGTTGTGAGTCGGCATCAGTAGAGAAATAGAATCCAAACTGCTCTGGCAAAATCTTATTACCAGATGGTGGGATATGATTAAATATAAGTGAACCGCCATATTCTGCAAATACAGCAATCTCTTGTTCTAAATTTGCAATCTCTTGGGGAACAATCGTAGGAAATATTGTTAAATCAGCCTTACTAGTATTCTCTTCCGCACCCAGTCTATGCGTCATTTTAAGAACGTATTCTCTTGGACCACCACCACCAGCTTCTAACTTTTGCTTTACGGTACCAATAAAGTCTTTTGAGCGTCCTTCAATTTGATCAGGAAGTAATTCAAACTGGATCTCGGCTACTGGTGAGCCTTCTTCGTCTCCTTTGTTATATACATAACCAATAATATTTGACTGACCTTCTTTGTATGGATCAACTTTGAAGTTAAAGTGAACATTAGCTTCATCGAACCCAGCAAATTCTTTAAACATAAATATTTTTGGTTCTGGAGTATCTGGTTTTGGCGTGATTACCCGAATATTAAAATCTATTGCCCCCTGGTTAGGTTTAAAATATTTAGACATACCTGGAGTAAGTAATCTCAGAATATATCCGTAAAGAGTAATTTTAGTTTTTAACTCTGAAAACTCTTCTGGATATTTATCCTTTGCCCTTTTCATCACCTCGCCCATTTCATGCTCAAAGTATTTAGAACCTTTTTCTTTAAAAAGCTCTTGAGTTGGAAGGTCTAAAGTTCCTATATCTACTTCTAATTCTTGTTTAACTTTTATAAGTTGTTTTACTTTTAACTGAACTGTACCAATATTAACTGAAGCATCTTTATCTAAATTATCTGGGTTATCACCCAATCGCAACCCTAAAATTTTATTTGTTTTGGACTGAACTCTAAGTTTATACCAACCAGCTTCAGCAGGAGGTTGGAAGAAAACAACAAAAGATCTTTTTAGCATATCACCACTCATATCATCTGTTGAAATGTCAGGAAAATGCTCACTTCGCCCAGCACGAATTGACTCGAGTATTGAATAATAAAAAACACTATCTTCTGGATGCCTATCAGGTGCATATTCTTTACCTATGATAGTATCATTGTAAATAGGGTTAAACATGTCTTCTTCGGGTTTATCTTTATTTAAGCCGTCGAAAGTTTTTTCAGGATCCAAGGTTAGCTTCCTAATACCAAGAAATTTCCAACTTTCAGATTCGGATTTAGTAGTAATATTTTGTCCAACTTCTAACTTTTGGAAGTCCCATTTATTTTCTTCGATAAATTCTTCGCTAGGAAATTCTGGAGGAAAGTCGGGATCATCTGAGTTGTTATAAAAAATTTGGAGTTCAAGTTCTTCAACATTAGCCAATTCGACTAATTTTTTTAGACGTTCGCTATGGTGTTTTTTAGATTCTCCCTCCCTTATTTTAGCTGCTGAAGTTACGTCTGTAACACCTACTTCGACAATATACCTTCTCCATGGTTTAATATCTGCTCCCATAACTTTTTTAAGATCTACTCCTGGAGGAGTGATAGTAATTTCATCTTGGGGTTTTGTATTCACTCCCTCAGAACCAGCACCTGTTTGCATTTGTGAGAGAATAGACTGAACAATTTTCATTGCTTCTTTTTGTTTTGCATGTAAATGTTCTTCGGCTTCATCACGCTCAACGATAATGATGAGAAGTTCGAGAACTACAGCCAAATACAAAACGAAGTAAACCTTACCGGCTCCGCCACCTGACATACTAATTCCTTATTTATTATTATTCATTTTTTTATTCAAAATTCTATTATCAATACATATATAAGGTATATTTTCAATATATTTATAAAAATATTCCCATTGTAAGACTACAATTTATTGTAAACTAATCATATTTGCAAATTATATTTAGTTTTTTATTTTTACAAGTGAATTATTCTCCACTTCAAGGGGAAGTAACACAACAAAACAAATTGTGTTACAAATTAATATATTTACGAATAGAGTTGATTTTACTTAATTATTCGGTTATAATTTATCAAGTTAATAATTTAAATATATTTTATATTTGTTAATAAATATTCTCAATATAATCTATTTTTTTTAATTCTTAATCCTACAATTAGCTTTTTTTTATTATTAATTATAATTTTAATCATAGTTTGATACCATAATTATAAAAAACTATCAATTATTATAAAAGAGTTTTATTAATAATATCTAAAATTTTTATGAGTTAAATAAAAATTGAAAATTGAGGTCTTCCACTATTTAATCTTTTTTTAGTAATTTGCATATAGATTCTTAATACAAAATCAAAATAAATGAATATTATTATTATCGGCGCAGGCTCAATTGGCTCACAATTGACAAAACGATTGTCTATGGAAAAACATAGTATAACCATTATAGAGAAAGATCCAGAAATTGCAGCTTATGCATCGGAAAATCTTGATGCCATTGTAATTGAGGGCTCTGCTTCAAGCTTTGAGGTATTAAAAAAAGCAAATGTAGAAAATACTCAAGTATTAGCAGCATTGTCGGATGTAGAAGAAGTTAATTTATTTGCTTGTAGAATAGCAAAGAAACTTGGCGTAGGCACTACAATTGCGAGGATCCGTAATCCAGAGTTTTTATCAGAAAACTATGTTCTAAGGAAAGAAGAGATGGGCGTAGATTATATGATACAACCCGAATTAGTGGCTGCACAAACTATAATTAGGTTGATTAAACAGTCAAACGCTACCGATATAATTGAGTTTGATGATGGAAGAATAGAATTAGTAGGAATTAGAATTGAAAAGAATGCTCCAGTAGTACATTCCGCACTTAAAGACCTAAGTAGTAAATTTGGTGATTTACTGATGACAGTAGTAGCTATTAAAAGGGGGCAATATACGGTAATACCCAAAGGTAGCGATTTGATATTAGCTGGCGATCAGATTTTTATTATCTGTGATCCGAAGCACCTGGAAAGTTCATTAGAATTATTTGGGAAAAAAGACGTTAATGTTGAAAACCTAATGATAATTGGCGGAGGAATGATAGCACGATTTTTGTGCAAAGATTTGGCTGGTAATTATAAAATAAAAATTATTGAATCTGATAATAGAAAGGCTCAGGCATTTTCGGAAGATTATAATGAACCTTTGGTTATCAAAGGAGATGGTTCGGATATGGACTTGCTTAATTTTGAGGGACTCACTGATATGGATGGATTTATTGCTATAACTGGCGATGATGAAACTAATATTATTTCAAGCTTGGTGGCTAAACATTTGACTGTTCCAAGAACTATAACTTTGATACGAAAAAATGAATATTTGCCATTGACACCAACTATTGGTTTAGATGCCACGGTGTCAAAGCAACAAATTACTGTAAATGCTATTCAAAAATTTATAAGACGAAGGAATGTATCATTTTTTGCTGAACTTCCTGGTGTTGATGCCGAAGTAATTGAATTTATTGCAAAAAAAGGTTCGAAAATTACTTCTAAGCCCCTGTTTAAAACAAACTTTCCAGACCATGCAATAGTTGGTGCTGTATTAAAAAAGGACTACTATTTGGAAATACCAAAAGGTAATACTCAAATAGAAGTAGATGACAAAGTGATAGTATTTTCGCTACCACAATCAATAAAAAATGTAGAAAAATTATTTAGGTAAATTTGAAAATTAGTGTAATTACTCCTTCGTTTAATCAAGGTCAGTTTATAAAAGAGACCATTGATAGCATCCTTAACTCGGAATATGATAATATAGAATATATTGTAATGGATGGAGGTTCGACTGATAACACCATTGAAATATTAAAGTCGTATGGCGATAAAATTATTTGGAAATCTGAGAAAGATAAGGGACAAACTGATGCTATTAATAAGGGATTGAAAATTGCAACTGGTAATATTATTTGTTTTTTGAATTCTGATGATTATTATATGAGTGACACAATTTCTTATGTTATGAAGTATTTTGCCCAGAACCCAGATGTTTATTGGTTAAGTGGTGATTATAAAATAGTAGATGAAAGCGGAAATGAAATACAAGGCTTTGTTAAGTCTTATAAAAACTTTTTAAAGAAATTGCCATTGAAACCAACACTAAAGGTTGTAAATTATATTATTCAGCCAAGTACTTTTTGGAGACGTGAAGTATTTGAGTCGGTTGGAGAATTTGATGAATCGTTAAATTACACTATGGACTATGACTACTGGTTGCGAATAATTGATAAATATTCTTTGCATCTGACAGATAAACAATTATGTTCATTTAGGATTCATAGCTTGTCAAAAGGTGGTTTTGACTATAAAAACCAATTTAAGGAAGAACTGCAGACTTGCAAGAAATATGTGAAAAACCCTTTTTTAATTCTTTTGCACTTATTGCATAATTACTTAATTGTTGGTGCTTATAAGTTTATTAAGTAAAAAAGTATTTTATTGCTTGTCTTTAGAATTTCGTGTTGAGATGCAATCCAAAAAGATACATAAGAATCATTAGTTAGGTCATGGTTTTTGTTCTAAACTTTATTATTTCTCTTACTCTTTCCAAATCTTCTTGAGTATCCACTCCTATAATTTGGTCCTTTGTTGGAAAACAATAATATTTATCATCGTTTTGCATCAGTCGTAATTGTTCTAAGTTTTCGGATAGTTCCAAATCTGTTTGTGGTAGTTGAGTAAATCTTTCTAAGGCATGAGAACGGTAGGCATAAATTCCAATATGTTTCCAGAATGTTTGTCCTTTGAGCCACTGGCTTTTATCAGTATCACGTACGTACGGAATAGGTGAGCGTGAGAAGTATAGAGCTGTGTAGTCATTTTTAATTGTAACTTTTACACAATTTGGATTTTCTAAATCTTCTACAGAATCAATTTTTTTTATTATTGTTCCAACCTCGCATAATGACGTTGAAAAATTAATAATCATATCATCAATTAACTTTGAATTTACCAAAGGCTCATCGCCTTGAATATTAACTATAATATCATCGAGTAAATCTAATGTTCTAACAACATAAGCTATTCTATCAGTGCCAGATAGAAGATTTTTTGGAGTCATTACTACATTTGCACCAAATGATTTGCATACTTGCTCTACTCTTTTATCATCGGTAGCAATATATACAGTATGTAATATTTTAGATTTGGAAATATTTTCCCAAACTCTTTGAATCATTGGCTTTCCATTAATATCAATCAATGGTTTTCCCGGCAAGCGTGTCGAATCGTATCTTGCTGGAATTATTGCTATACAAAATACTTCCCTTTCTTTTAAATTATCCATTTAATCAAATACTTTTGGAACTTTGAAGAAATATTCGTTTTTCTTTGGTGCGTTTCTTAGGGCTTCCTCGGTGCTTAAAGACTCTTTCACTTCGTCTTCTCGTAGCATATTATATGATTCGTTTACATGTGTCATAGGTTCAATATCGTCTAAATCGAGTTCTTCAATTTTTTTAATTGAGTCTAATACACGTTCAAATTTTGGTGTTAATATTTCTATTTCTTTTTCACTAAATCGAAGGTTTGAAAGTTTTGCTATATGTTTAACAGTTTCTTTTATATCCATAATATATTTAATTATTTAAAGTTTGAAAAAGGCTTTTTCTAATGGCAAATTAAGAATATTTAAAATGGTGTCCAAACAAAGCTTGCAAATGGTGCGGCAACTCCAGCAGTAAAAAAAGCTAACCCAAAGTCAGTTGATACTTTAGAATTTGAAAATCGTAATCCAAGGAATATACCTGTGTTAGAAGGTTTTGTTATATTACTATTCCATAGTTCACCTATAAAGTGTAAATCTTTCCAATTTGTAAACCTATTGTCAAGTCCTAAACCTATTCCCATTGCACCATTTTCATATCTGGTTGGAAAGATTTGATCTCTTATTTTAATATTATTAAAATCCTCACCACCAGCTTTATAAATAAGGCTTGTAGTAAAAATTGATTTTTTCATTTTAAATGATACCGTACCTAAAATATTGATATATTTATTGGCATCATTAAGATAGGCTAAATTTGTCGATAGAGCAACCGCCATTCCACCTGGTTCGTTACTCCAATCAAAATTTACCAGTGTAGCCTTCATATTTAGATTAGTTAATTGCTGATTTGAATAAATCCCAGGCACTGCTGATCTGCCTGCAGTAAGACTGAAATAATCAGTTATACCAACCCCTAAATTGAAAAATACTAATTCGAATGCTCCAATATAATGATTGTTAGAAATTGGATATGCGGACTGCAAAAGAAAGACCCTATGGTCGTGCCGATAGTATTCATCCATAGTTTTAATTTCTTTTATTTGATGAGCATATATAGGTGCTTTGCCAAGTTCAGTAATTAATTTTAGTCCTTCACCTTCTTCCTCACTAAAAATAAATTCTGCAATTTCACCTGTGAATACATCTCCATTATTTAAGCGAACTACATAAGTTTTTTCTCCAATCTCTAAACTTTTTGGTAGTTTTTCGAGAGCAGATAAATTTAGAAAAGTAAATTGTATTATAATGACAGTTAAAATTATTATTTTCATAAAGGACTCTTTTTTGCTCTAAGATATTAATCTTTTATATTTACTTTTTTTCATTTAAGGCTAATTGTCCGCAAGCAGCGTTTATATCTTTCCCAAAAGTTTCTCTAATTGTAACTACTCCACCATATTTTCTAATATTTTTTGCAAATTCTATTATTTTTTCTGGTGTACTCGGTTTTAATGTAGTTGCAAATCCACTTGGGTTAGTAAATGAAATATCATTAAATGGTATGATATTAACACGAGATGGCACTCTTTTTGATATTTTGGCTAATCTTTTTGCATCTGCTTCTGTGTCATTTTGACCATCAAATGGAATATATTCATAAGTAATTGCTTTTTTTGTTATTCTATAATAGTCTTCAACGGCATTCATTAATTGATTTATATTCGATTTTTGATTTATTGGAACTATTTTATCTCTAAATCCATTTGTGGTTGCGTGCAATGAGATAGCCAATTTCACATTTGGTTTTAACTCAGCAAGTTTTTTAATTTTAGGAACAATTCCAGAAGTAGAAACTGTAATTCTTTTCCTTGAAATTATATTAGACATTGGATCTGTCAGATTAAGTATAGACTGCTTTACATTACGAAAATTTAATAATGGTTCGCCCATTCCCATATAAACAATATTTGTAATTTTTGATTTGGTCTGTCTCTCGGCTTCAATTACCTGAGAAATTATTTCGTGGGCTTCCAAGTTTCTAATCAAGCCCATAGTACCTGTAGCACAAAATTTGCAATCCAAACCGCAGCCAACTTGAGAGGAAACACAGAGAGTAGTCCTTACTATATTTTCATTATCAGAATCATACCATGGCATTAACACTGATTCAATAGCCTCACCATCATTTAAGGTAAATAAAAGCTTCACTGACTTATCAATAGAAGTAAATTTTTTAGTATCTGTAAATGACTCCAAAGAATAATTTTCATTTAAAAATGATTTGATTTCCTTTGGCAACAAACTCATTTCGTCGAAACTTATTACTCGCTTTACATAAATTTCTTTAAAAAGTTGCTCAGCTCTGTATTTTGGAAAGCCATTATCGTTGAAAATAGATAATATTTCTGGGAAAGAATAATTTTTTATATTTGGTTTCATAATAGTGATGTTTTTATAGGAATAAAAAAAATCATCTCGCTTAATTTAATAAACGAGATGATAAACGATTAAATAAGAAACAAATTATCAATTAATTATAATCTGATGTATTTCTGCCTCTTCTGTAGTATTAATTTTAATTAAATACGCACCTTTGGCTATTCCACTCAAATCTATATTTATGATATTATCACCCAAAATCATACTAGTATTAAGTATTTTTTTAATTAATTGTCCTTTGGTGTCATAAAGTTCAATTTCAAGTTTGGAAATTGATTTTAAATTTAATCTAATTGATGTTTTTGCGTTTGCAGGGTTTGGATAAATTTCTGTATCGAAATAATTTCGTCCATCAACAACTGAATTTGGATTTGTAGTAAAATTCCATACTTCTGAGAAATCCGAATCCCCTGCTTCATTTCTTGCAAGCACTCTCCAGGAATAAAGGACTTCTGATTCAAGACTAAAAATTGATTTAGAAATTTTGGTAAGTGTTTCATTGTATATTACATTTTCTTGATTGTCGAAGTCTGTTCCCTTTACTACTTGTAAGTTATAAGTTCCGCCATCAATTTTGCTTACATTATCAACTTCAAGCCATTGGAAGTAAACCTCTTCAATAGCTTGACCAGTTATATCGTTTTCAGGAGAGACGAGCAATGGAGCATTTGCCGGCAATGGAGCAATAGTTCTGAACCACCAAATATCAGACCAATCAGAAGTATCTGTAATATTCAATGCTTTTACTCTCCAGTAGTAACGTTTATAGTTATCTAAGCCTGAAATAGTAATAGTGGTATCTAATACATTAGTAGTATCAAGCATAGTGCTGTTAAATAATTCATCAATAGAAAATTGTACTCTATACGATTCTGCAGTTGTACCTTTTGCCCAAGTTAAATTTGTTTGAGGTTGAATTTTCTTTTCTTGAAATTCTGGAGTCAGCAATACTGGGCTGTCGTTAGCAGCTAAGCCAGTGTTAAAAGAATATGTAGGAGACCATGGACTAACCGATTGGTTTTTAGTTTTATCAAAACTAAATGGATTTCTTGTTCTTACTCTCCAATAATACCGAGTTCCTGGTTTTAATCCTTGAGGATAATAATTATTATCTAAATTACCAAATACCGCATCTTCAACAGTTTCAAAATTAGGGTCTACGGATATAGCAAAATCGAAAGATGTCCTTTTTTCTACTTCTCCCCATGAGCATCTAAGGTTTACTTTTTGATTGGTTGCATTATCGACAGGAGAAAGCAGTTCAGGGTATCCATTAAATGTAGTAAAAGCTTCAATATTGGACCATCCACTTTCACAATTATTATAAGTAGAGCTGGTTCTCCAATAATATTGTGTTTGATATTCAGGTAATATTACATCCATTTTTACTTCGGCATGTCCAGCACTATCGAAAAATACTCCTTCGTTAGAGAATTCCATGTCAGATGATACTTGTAATCTCATAAAAGTATAGTTACTGGCTATTGTCCATTGAAATTCGGGTGCAATAAAAACGTTTTCATCACTAGAAAGTGGATATACAGCTCGTGGTGAAAAAATACCCGTTGTAAATTTTCTACTATCAGACCAAATTCCAAAGTTTACGGCATCTTCAGCTCTAACTCTCCAATAATAAATTTTTAAATCCCCTGGTATGTCTAATAAAGTAGAAGTCGTAGCTAATTCTTTTGATTCTAACACTATATTAGCAAAGTCTATTTGATCTGAGACTTGAATATTATAAGTATTAGCTCCAGGAACAGATTCCCAAGTAAATTCTAACGCACTTAGTGGAGCACATTCTATATTATTTTCGGGTGCTGTTAAAGTAGAGGACTGATAATTCGTTCTAAATTCAAATGTTTCTGACCATTCTGAAGCACAAGGATCATCGTTTATTGATTTAGCTCTCCAGTAATAAATTGTATTAAATTTATCTTCATCAAGGCTAACAAAGGCGGCGGAAGTACCAATATTAGTTTGATTGCTAACAAATGTTGAAAAATCTAAGTCTTCTGATAATTGGAAGTCATATGTTAATGCTCCGTCCATATCATCCCAGTCAAAGTTAAGATCAAATGTTTGACCAATTGCTTTATTTAATGGTTCAGTAAGATTAGGATCTTCTAATACGGTTACAAACTGAATAGGATCGGACCAAACGGATACACAAGTAGTAGTTCCGCTAGTATAATTACCACTAATCCGTGCATAATAGTTTGTATTATATGAAGAAAGAGTAGACGAAGCAGAAGCACCTGTTACTGAGCTAAGATCAACTTCCGGGGCAATAAATCCAGAATTATTTGCGATTTGAACATTATAAGAATCAAAGGCAGGATTTTCGAGCCAAGAAGTTGCAAAAATCAAATCGTTGCATTGGGAATCATCCGTTGGGAAAAGAATTTCAGTAGATGCCTTTTTTGTATCAAATGTTCTTTCTTCGGACCAAGTAATGGTATTAGAATACCTCGCTGCGACCCTCCAGTAATATGTAGTTTCTAAGTTAGGCAATGTTGCTTGAAAATTGCTCGTAGTCAAGCCAGCCTCATCTATTTCAGGGCTAGTATAAGAACCAGAAACTGAAGTTACTTGTAAAGTATAATCAAGGCTATTGACTGTTGCTTCCCAGTCAAAGTTGGTTATCATATCCTCGCAGACAGAATTATCTACAGGTGAAACAAGTGGAGGAGGAACTTGTGCTTCCATTCGCAAGCTACTCAAACCAAAAGTTAAAGTTATCAATATTATGCTAACAAGTTTCATTTTTTCTCTCATTTTTGTAAAACCATTTAATTAATTAATATTTTTTTAATTCTTTATACAAAACTACGTAATAAATATATTATTATATTAATAATTTGTAGACAATATAAATAATAACAGAATTAATTCAGAAAGGTAACACATTATTGAAAATTAATTAGCTTTTATATAATAAAATGATATTGTATTTCTCTCAAGTATAAACAGCATTTTTAAATAATAATTTCTTAAAATCAGCTAATATTAAACTTTTCTAATTTTATTAAATTAATTTTTCATAAATTGGAAAAAAGTAATAATTTAATTAATCTTAAATAAGTGTTGATATGTATAAAAGTTTGATTAGCCTTTTGATAGTACTGCTTACTACATTAAATTCTAAAGCGGACAAATATGAAATTGCCCTACCAATCCAGAGTGAGAACCTAAATCGAGAATTCATAGCTTATAAATCTACTCTTTTTAATAAAGGTTGGAATAAATTTAAAAAAGAAAATGGTGATTGGAATATAATGATAGATAAAGTATTGGAGACACCTCATAGTGCTTTTGGTACTCCAATAGGAATTAATATTATTGATTTGAATAATGAAGAAGAAGTTAAGCAAAAAACCTTAGACTTTTTAGTCAAAAATAAAGAACTGTTTAATATAAATCCGAAGCAATTAAAACTATCTCGTATAATAAAAGTTAGAAACAACTATTATGTGAATTATAAACAATTTATAAATGGTATTATAATATTGGGTTCAGATATTGAGTTGAAATTAAATTTTAAGGGAGAAGTTTTTCATATTGAAATTGATTTCTATGAGATAAATAATTTCGAAACTAAAGCTATCAAAAGTTATAGTGATGCTATTGGCAGTCTGAAAAACAAACTAAAACTAAAGTCAATTCCAGTTTTATTATCTGATAATCAAAAGAAATATATTTTGCCAGTTCGTGGAAGAAACTCAATTGCCTTAAACTTAGTATACAATACTAAATTTAGAGAAACAGGAACCCCAGACATATATAATACTTATATAAATGCTAATACTGGAAAAGTAGTTTGGAATCAACTTCTAACTCATAATATTATTAAAGAAGTAGAAGTCGGTGGCGAAGTGGAGATGGTCGATTATTTCACAGAAAGTGAATATCAGAAAATGACAAATCTTTATATCACAATAGATAATGAGGATTATTTAATCGATGAGAATGGAGATTTGGAGATAAACATAGATTCAATAGCAAATTATAGTTTTAATTTTGAAGGTCCTTGGGCTAAAATATTATGGGATAGTAAAATTCCAACAACTGTTAATGGTACAATTAGCACTGAAAATTCTTTTATAGAATTAGATAATTTTAATTCAAATATATGGGAAAGAAATCACTTTTATTATCTAAATTTTGTTCATGATTATATAAAAGACTTAGACCCAGAATTTACTGCAATGGACACAGTAATCAATTTAACTTTTGATTTAAGTGGAGATTACGGTGAAGGTTCAAACGCTTTTTCTAATTATGATTCTATTGTATTTATTAACCCTGATAATATTGAAATGGCATTGGCGAATGGACCTTCAATTTTATACCACGAATATGGACATAGTTTAAATAATTTATTTTATCAACAGCAGGGTTCCAACGAAAGAAGAATGGTTAATAGAGCAGCCAACGAAGGAACTGCAGATGTTTTGACTGCATTAATAACTGATAATCCCAAGGTTGGTTTGGGGCATTTCAGGGAAGACAAAGATTATTTTATAAGGAATATTGATAATGAAAATATCTATCCTGATTCTTTGAATGGTGTAGTACATATTGATGGATTAATTTTAGCTGGAGCATTTTGGGATTTACGTAAATTAATTGGAATTGAAAAAACATTGGAAATATACCACTTCGCAAAATATGGACTCCCAGATGATTTGGATAATGGTATTGCATTTACTGAGTGGTTTCAAGAGAGTCTTATAGCTGATGATGACGATGGAGATTTGACCAATGGAACGCCAAATATGCAAGAAATTTTAGAAGCATTTAATAAACATCAAATTGGTTCTGATTTGCTTATTCAGTACAATTTTAGTCATTCCCCTTTGGAAAATACGATGGATACTCAAAATGACTTCCCACTTTTCTTTGAGATTTCTAATTTGAATTCACCTGGGGTTGATTTAATAGACCCTAAATTACATTATTCCATTGATGATGGGAAAAATTATATTACTGTTGATGCAGTATTTGAAAATAATAGATTTAACTCTAAGATTCCAGCACCAAGAAAATCTGAAAAAATTAATTATTATTTTTCAATAAAAAATAGTGGCTCAAGCAAAGAAATTAAATTCCCAAATTTTGGAAATTCTACCTATGAGTTTTTAGTTGCTTATGAGCTTATCGCATTAGAAGATTTTGAAGGCGAAAGCAGCTGGGAATTAGGAGATGACAATAACGCAAGTGATGGAGTATGGGAAGTTGCTAATCCAAATGAAGTTGATCTTTCCTCCATAGGAATACCAGTTATTTTACAGCCAGGAGAAGACGCATCTGAAATTGGCGAAAAATGTTTAGTTACCGGTGCAGAAGCTGGATTATTTTTTGATTTTGTAAACTATACGTCTGGAGTAGGTGTTAATTCTATTCAGTCCCCTTCTTATGATTTAAGTGATAAAAATGATGGTCTTATTCTAAACTTTAATTATTGGTATAACGGAGTTTTTGCTGATGGAAATAACGAATATGTTAATTTTGGGATTTATTACTCCATTAATAATGGTGAATGGGAAATATTTAATACTGAATTCGTTTTTGGCGAAAAGTGGCAAAATATGACTGTCAGGTTACCATCTTCTGTTTTTGCAAGTGATGACGTTAAATTTAAGTTTAGTATATATAATAACCCAAACAACCAACAATTAATTGAAGGGTTGATAGATGATTTCAAGATTTTGTCTCCGATTAAACCAATTAAATCAGTTGCAAATAATGATAGTGAATTTAATATCTGGCAGAATAAAAATAATATTATTATCAATTATAAAGAAATATTGACTGATAAAATTGAACTAGAAATTGTAGATATTCATGGAAATAGATTATACA
>Ga0316208_1002429_pt1 | contig 15176 bp, 12 predicted proteins | sample 3monopyrite_MG_FD_204944 | JGI IMG/M metagenome (GOLD analysis project Ga0316208, IMG submission 204944) | Microbial mat bacterial communities from mineral coupon in-situ incubated in ocean water Damariscotta River, Maine, United States -... | ecosystem: Environmental > Aquatic > Marine >... | reverse complement strand
GAGGCAGCGTTCTCCTGACGAGCAATCTGGCCTTCAGCAAGTGGGACCAGATCTTCAAGGACGCGATGACCACAGCCGCCGCGATCGACCACAGCCGCCGCGATCGACCGACTGGTCCACCACAGCGTGATCATCGAAACGAACGTCCCCAGCGACCGCGTGGAAACAGCGAAGAACACCAAAACAAAGCCTTCACCGTAACGAACTTCCAGGAACCAGACCGGAATTCTAATTGTCGCTAAACCGAGAAGCTAATTGTCGCCGAACAGCTTGCTCAGTATGCATCCGCCGATGCGGACTACGACGAACTTCTGAAAGAGAAAGCCGCACTGCTTTCAGAAGCTGGTGATAGCAGGGCCGAAACATTGTTTGGATTTTCAGAGAAGCTCGTCGATTTCGAATCGGACAAGAAGGAACTTCATGAGGCGATTCAGGCAGGGCAATCAGCTCTAAAGTATCTCCAGAATGTCACTTCAGAACTAAGTTCCGCCGCAAACTGGGGAACCTTCGATTTGCTTGGCGGTGGGATGCTATCCACGATGGCCAAGCATTCAAAAATTGACTCTGCAAAAAAGTCAGCTCAACTTGCTCAAAGACAACTACGTCGTTTTCAAGAAGAACTTGCAGATGCCGAACAGAGACTTCAGTTGTCGTTGGACATCGGAGGCTTCTCCAAGTTTGCCGACTTCTTTTTCGACGGGCTGATCGCTGACTGGGTCGTGCAGTCGAAAATTCAGCAAGCGTCCTCTGCCTGTTCGAGAACAACTTCTCAGGTCTCTATAGCAGTCAATGCATGCCGAAGAAGACTGACGGAGACGGAGAAGGAAATCGAGGTCGTCCTGAAGGAGCGGCAGGAGTTTATTGAGCAGGCGTGAGGGGGCACAGTCTGTTAAGGCAATCTCTCGCTCGATACCTCAATTGATCCAAGGGGCGGAAGGAACATCGGCCTTCTTGGTCAGCACTTACGCTCGTCGCCGCCGTGAGCAATGGCTCGTGAGACAATGCACCTTAAATGCACCGTAACCCATAAAAACGCACGACACCAGGTAAAAAACGCCGGCAGAAAGAGGTCGCTAAGTTGTTGCGGGTGAACAACTTATGGATATTTCCGGTTACCTGTCAATCTCCCCCATCACGATGTCCAGGGAACCTACCACCGCCGGGATGTCGGCCAGCAGGAAGCCTTCGCAGAGCGGGGCGGTTGGAGCGAGATTGCAAAAGCATGAACTCTTGGCGCGTGCTCGCAGCGGGTTAACTTCGCCGTTGCCGACAAAGTAGAAGCCCATCGCGCCGCGGGGGCATTCGGTTTCGAGGTAGCACTCATCCTTTGGAAGCTTGGTCGCCATCTTGTGAGCAACTCGGTGAGCTCCTTCGGCGGTTGGGTACTTTTCGATGGCCTGTCGAACGAGTCGAATGGCCTGAGCGACTTCCATCATTCGAACATAGAACCGGCACCAGTTGTCGCCAAGGACTGCTTCTCGTGGAGCATCTTTGAACGGGGCGACGGGAACGTCGAAGTCGAAGCCTTCGTACATTTTTGTGTAGATCGGGTCGCCGTCTCGTCGAAGGTCCCAATCGACGCCGCTGCCTCTCAGGACCGGACCAGTACAGCCGTAGTCGATGGCGTCTTCGCGAGAGAGGATGCCTAACCCAGCGGTACGTTTAATAAAGATGTGATTTCGAGTGAGCAGCGTGTGATATTCTTTGATTCGCGGCTCAAGCCAGTCGAGGAACATCGACACGCCTTCGAGCCACGACACCTTCATGTTCGGACTCCGGTGAGTCAGCGACGCCAGACCCGGAGGGATTGGAATCGTCGACGGGAGGTCGTGAGTCGCTCCGCCGACGGTCAGATAGCTGTACGTCAGCCGTGCTCCGCAGGCTTCTTCGAAGAGGTCGAGAATGATTTCTCGTTCACGGAAGGCGTAAAGAAACGGACTGAAGGTTCCCAGATCGAGACCGTACGCGCCCATACCAACCAGATGGCTCGCGATTCGGTTCAGCTCGGCGATGAGAACTCGAAGAACGACTGCCTTCTCTGGTAACTCCATTCCAATGAGCTTCTCGACGGCCAGCGACATGCCGAGGTTCATGTTCATTCCGGCGAGGTAGTCCATCCGGTCGGTGTAGGGGATCCACTGAACGGGGCTAAGGTTCTCGCCGATCTTTTCCGCGCTGCGGTGAAGGTAACCCAGATGCGGAGTAACTTCGTTGACGATTTCGCCGTCGGTCCGCAGCAGCAGGCGAAGCACGCCGTGGGTGCTTGGGTGCTGCGGTCCCATGTTGACGAGCATTTCGTCCGTACGAACGTCGAACTCAACAATTCTTGGGTCTTCGAGTGTGACGCTCATAGCTGCTGTCCACAGTTCAGGCTGGGCCTGAGAAAAGTTGTCGATCCAGATGTTGGCCTGACGGAGACCTTCAAAAACTTCAAAGTTCGGCAGCTTCTTCAACAAGTGAAGTGACTGTCGAACGCCGTGAAATTACTTGGCTCGGATTCCGTGGTATTCCAGCGGAAACTCGTAGTCCTTACGCAACGGGTGACCAACCCAGTCCTCGGCACACAGGATCCGATTCAGATTCGGATGGCCGACAAAGTTGATTCCGACAAGGTCGAAGGCTTCCCGCTCATGCCAGTCCGCAATTTTCCACACGCCAGAGACGGTAGGAACTTCAGGCAACTCGCCCTTCTGGTCGTCCTTCCATCGTGGAACGCAAACTTTGATCGTGATCTTGTGCCGAACGGAATAGCTGCTCAGGTGATAGACGACTTCGACGTGCGGTTCGTGGCCGAACTTCGCCTGCTTCTTTTCGTCAGGTTCAAAGTAGTCGACACCACAAAGGTTATTGAGATGGTCGAACTGGAGCCGTTCGTCAGTCTTGAGGAAGTGGGCGACTTCTTCGATCGACTCCCCCGCAACTTCAACCCAAGGGTCGATTGCTTCGAGGTTGCTTCCGGTGATCTTGTCGCTGCCGAATTCTTCGACGAGCAGATTCAGAATTTCTTCTGCGTTCATGTCTATACCCGAAATGCCGCGACAGCAAACTAACGAATGAGCGAGTGATTTATGGACGACTTAGTTTGAGCTTCCAGGAACGTGAATCCAGTGTCTGATCTTACGGGTCAGGCACGGTCCTTTGACTGGATGTATTGACTGCCGCCCGCACCCACTCAAGGTCTCCGCGTTTCCAGACATAGGCGAACCCAACAAGGAGCACGCCGAAGAACACGAGAATGTCAGTGAAGGCGAGGACGCCCAGCTGCATGGCCTCATCTGGTGCGATCATCGTTCCTGCAGCCTCACTGGTGCCCGGAACCTGATTCAACAGTTTGTCGGTCAGGTCGTAGCGCGATGCAGAGTCGAGCTGTGAATCGGCAAGCTGCATGGTTCCGCCGTACAGCGTTGCCCACGGGAAGAAGAAGGCGACTTCAACGTCAAAGACGATGAAGAGCAGAGCGATCGTATAAAAGCGAAGGTCCCACTGAATGAAGCTGGATCCGATGGTCGGTTCACCGCATTCGTAGACAGCGTCTTTTTCCGCCGTTGGTTTATTGGGGCGTACGAGGCGTCCAATAAGAAGCGGAGCCATCACAAGGACGGTTCCGGCGATGGTGAACAGCACCATGTGAAATACGAGATCAGACATTCAATCGTGCCCTGCAGGCGATCCTGGTCGACTGGTCGAACGAGACGTTACGACCGTGGGTGATCTTCTTTCGAACCGGCCGACTCGCCGGCAACTGATTCGGCGAGCAGCAACTGGCGGCCTGAAAACCCTGCATCCAGTTCGTGCCAGAACTGGACTTCCGGTTCGTCAAGTTTCCAGCAGAGATACACGACTCGGTCATCCATCTGTGCCGGGAAATCCACCAGCCCAAGAACGGGGTCCTTGAACTCGACGCCAAGTTCGTGCAATTCACGAACGAACTCAGCAAGTTTCTCTTCGTCTTTGTTTATTTCGACTTCGACCTGTTCCGTCTCTTCGGAATGGAATCGGCTCGAAGATGTACCGTCACCTCGAAGTTGCTTGACACTGGCGAGTCGTTCCCGCCGCTGCTGCACATCGCGAAAGAGGTCGACGATGTCTTTGACGATAGCCCCCACGAGCGGAAGACGCTGGTTAGCTTCTTCCACGGTAAAAAGTCGTTTCACGGCATCGTCAGCGCTCATCGTTCTGCTCCGCCTAAACTTCGAATGGACTCGCTTCACCCTTCACCCAGACTGGCTCGTACAGAACCTTTGATTCTGCAACTGCTGTCGGGTTGAGAGTCGCTCGCCCCCAAGCTACCTGGAGGGGAAGTTTCGCGTAATCAACGATGCAGCCGTCACGGCTGTAGCAGCTAAGGTCGTAGTTCGACCCCATGAAAATGCAGTCAACCGGACAGGGGTCTACGCACAGTGCACAGAACATGCACTTCGTATAGTCGACGGCGAAGCCATCAATCCGAAATCCCTTGCCGACGGGGCTCTTTACTTTTTCGATGTAGATGCAGTCGACCGGGCAGGCGACCGCGCACTTTTCGCAGCCGATACAGGTCGTCAGATCGAAGCGGTGGAAACCACGATATCGAGCTTTAACTGGAACGGGAGCTTCCGGGTACTCGTACGTTTCTGCGAATGTTTGCCGGCGATACGTGCGGGCCATCGTCCGAATAGTCACCCACATGCCGCTAAGCACGGTGTAAACGGCTCGAAAGACGTCAAGAAACCACCCGACCATTGTGACCTCAAATGCAGTAATGAATCCGCAGTGAATTTAGCGGAGTTTTGTGACGGATGAACGCACGGGAATCCTTCAGAACGTGCGAATTGCTGCGGGATTATATGGGGGGGCCTTCGCAAAGCAAGGCACTCAAACCGCTTCCATCAGTCGGGATTGCTGCCGACAGGAAGAGCGATTCCCAACTTCCGGCAGGTTGCTGCACTGACAATGTTGATGCAGCGAATCCGGCTAATTTCGGCCCGGTGCCGCCCGTTTTCCTCGCGGAGCGTTCGGATCGTCGAGCTGTCGCTGCTGGATAATGTCTTCTCGAAACTCGTCGATTTTCTCCTGATCCAAGTGAATTCGAGCGATTTTCAGGACGGCGGCGCCGAGTTTCTTAATCCGTCCCTTCGAACTTCGATCGCCACGCTCTTCGGCCTTCTTGAGAGCCGGATACTGAATTTCGGAAACCAGCGTTTCGAAGCTTTGGATGGTGGCGAGCTCGTCCAGCTCCTTGAGTGACTCGTCTACCTTCTTCCATTCGCCCTTCTTCACTCGGTTGGTGATCATCGCCTTGACCATCGCCTGTTTGGCAATGGTGTCGACCAGTCGGCTTTGCAGGAGGACAATCTGACCTTCGACGTCCAGTCGGATCGTGTCGTCTGGACATTCAACCGTCATTTGACGTTCGGCGCCAGCGACCAGGGGAAATTTGGCCAGCAAGGAGCTACCGCTTCGGATGAATACCCATTGAAGAGCTTTGTTTGGGTCGACAGGAATCGTCACGTTTCCGAAGCGGTCAGAACGATAAATGTCCGGCTTCTCGCGTTCAGGGACATCTTCTTTCGGCTCTTCACCAGGCTCCGGTGGTGGCGGCGGGATCTCGTCGTAAACCGCGACGAGGTATCCGACCAGAGGTCGCGTTCGGTTTCGCTTTGGAACCAGCGTGAGCGTTGTCTGGTCGGTGTGCGGTTTCAAGGCGAGTGCGCGGAGTTCCATTCGGCGACGTTTGAAACTCCCGAGTGGAGTTTTCACACCAGTGGCCAGTTCGCAGCTGGCGCGGATTCGTTCGACATTGGTCGCGGTGATGTACGACCAGGGGAGAAACTGCAGCTTCTGCATGACCTTGTTTCGGTCGAGGTACCTGAAGAACGGAACATACATCGCGTCCTTCTTCGCCAGTGCAAATGCTGGATCGCCAGGTGGGAATTCGCCGGCTTTGTATTTGATTCTTGCTGTTTGCGGCGTCGCTTCGTCAATCAGCGTGATTGGCCGGAAGACTTCGCCCAGCAGTCGCAGGATTTGCAAGGAAATCGTTCGCCGATCGATCGTTGTTCGAGTTCTGACGGTCGTCAGTAATTCGGATTCACGGTCCCATTCACGAGCGCTGATGATGTAGCTGCCGCCTTCGACTTCGACTGAGACCGGGAAAATCTTGTCGACCGTGACGGGCGGAGGCGTCAGATAGAGGTAGACCACCTCGCTGACGGTAGCGACCGTTTCCGGGGCAACTTTCCCGCTGGCAACTTTCGTCACGTATTCGGCAATTGCGGGTTCGAGGAGTTCATTGTCCGTGATCGTCAGCAGTTGGCGAATCTCGGCAAGCCTCGCATCCGATGGTGGTGTGTCTGCTTCGACAGGAAACGGCTCTTGCTTGGGCGGCGTCTCCGGCGGCGGGGTGTCACCTTCGGCAGCAGACTTTTCTTCCGCTTCTTCTGCAGGTGGCTCGTCGGATGGAGATGCAACGACTTCTGGAGGAGATTTTGCTTTGGTGTATTCTGCGAGTTGTTCTCGGACGACCTGAGCGAACCTCAGTTCAAGTGCGCGTTGTTTGAGCCCTACTGAAGTCAAACGTTCGAGTCCTGTTCTGTTTCGAGGCGTGATCCAGTGTGGTTCTTCGATTTTCAGTTTCCACATGGGACCAACGCTGCGGTCGATCAACTGTCGAACCTCGGCGATGATACTCTTTCGGAATGCCGGGCCGAGCTTGACGGACGGCTCGAAGACAATCGGCAATTCAACGTCGTAGCGCTGCAGTTCGAATGGAACTCTCGGTCCCACTTTCGGCGGAGGTGGCGGAAGTTTTACGGGTGGCGGCTCTTCAGTCGCTGGCGCTTCAGCGGTGGTGCCGTCGGATTCTGGAGTCGCGGTTGCTGACGCGGTTTTTGAATCACCGTCGGCACCGGCTTTGGACGATTCGGGCGATTCGCCGCTCGCTTCCGTCGCTTTCTCGCTCGGCTGTTCAGGCTGTTGAGCAAACGAAAGCTCAACGACTGTCGCGGTTACGAGAAACGCGACCGCGAGCCGGACTAGATAACTTGAGGCGTGGTGATGACGCATCATGAGTGCACTCAAAGCAGGTCGTTAGGGTACCAGGGCTGAACGATCCATCGCTCGACATTCTGGTAGGGATGGATCATGCCGGCAGGAAAACCCTGAATGTTATTTCGGATGACGATGACATCGTCGATTTCCCACAGAGGGACCACGTGGACAAGCTGGTGCAGCCGGAAGTGCAGCCGCTGGAGCATTTCAACCGAAGTGTTGAAGTCGACTGCCTGTTCGAGTTCGATCAGTTGTTGCCGCAGCCAGTCTGGAAGATGCTCGAGGTCTTCCACACGGGCGTCCTGCTTCATCGTCAGGAACGGCCACAGTTCGGTGACGGGTTCGGTCATTCGAACAGTGCGATAAACAATGTCCCAGTCTTCGGGTAACGCTTCATCCTGACCAACAATCCGAACTTTGATGCCGATGCGGTCCCACTGTGAGACAAGAGCCTCTGCCGCAGCGGCGATGACTTCCCCAGGCTCGCAGACCATCGTCAGATCCGGGACCTCGCCGCCGAACTTTTTCTTGGACACCGTTTTAAGTGAGTAAGCAAGGTACAGGTCGTACGGTCTTGGTTTTGTCTGGGCGCGATAGGCGTAGCTTGTGGATGGGAACGGCGCTGACACCACACGTCCGCGTTTCATGGTCGGATCGCGCAGGATCGTTTCCGCGAGAATTTTTTCACGGTTGATGACGTAGGCGAGGGCTCGACGAAATTCCGAATTCTTCAGCGACTTGCTTTCAGGGTTGAACTGAAGGACGTGGGTCGTCGGAACACCGTATGGTTCTGTAAAGAAGTCGTCTTCCGCTTCGAACTGGTCTGCCATCCAGATTGGAACTTCCGGCAGCACGGACACGTCGCCCGTGAGCAGTCCTTTGATCGCCTCTTTGTGGTCTTTATATCGTTGCTCGACGATCTCGGCGACGCGATAGCGAGAGAGAGCTTTGCCTTGAGGAATGACTCGGCGGAATGAAACTTTGTCTTTGGTTTCCTCATGAATCCTGAATCGCCGGGAGAGAATGCTGCTCACCGCGTCAACTGGTTGAGCGGCGTCAGAGTCGTCGGTCGTTGCTTCTGATGTACCGCTTGGCGCGGCAGCACTGGCGGTAGTTGGCTGTCGAACGGGGAACCGGAAGATTGCCTGAGGTCGTACGGGTACTGTTGAGAATTGGATCGAGAACTCGTGGGGTGAATGCACCTGAAGCGATTTGACGAACGTTGACATTCGCTCGTCGTAGTAAAGTGAGGCCGGGTTGAGACGATCCTGAATAGCTCGGACGACGTCCGGAGCAATCAACATTGGATTCGATTCCCAAATCGCGCGTCGCGGCCTGAGAGAGAACACGATTTCCCGCCCGAGATCCGTCGGCGTCCATTCTTCGAAATATCGCGACTCGTAGAACGCGGCGCGATCGATCTTTCGAACTTCAAACAGTTCAGTTGACAACAATGACTGTCGCCGTTGATCGGCGGCGGTTGGCAGAAAGAACGGCGTCTTGTCTCCAGGGAATCGATAGACCCCCATGCTCAAAATCTGGTATCGGGAGGCAGTCGCCCGGAAGATGCTGCGAAGCGACGGGTGCTTCGGCCAGACTTTGGTGGCCTGAAGTGTTTCGGCGAGTGCGACGTCGTGTTTCTCTTCCGATCGTGATCCCTGAGCTTTCTCCAGAAGTCCGCCGGCGCGTGCCAGAAACTCCTCAGACAGTTGCTTCGCGGTGGGATGTTCAGGGTCGCTCTTGCGGAGCCGGCTGATGTAGTACCGAGCCTCCCGCAGTCTTTCGCTGGCGACCGAGCGGGCCACCAGTGCTTCGATTGTTGAGCCGATTCCGTCGCGAAGTCCGCCGTAGCTGGGGGCAAGTACGTAGAGTTCTTCGAAGAACGCCAATGCGGCTTCCAGGTCGTTTTTTCGCAGTCGTTTTTTCGCCTCTTCGAATACCAGGCGGTTTCTGCGTTCGGTGTACCCGGGCCAGCCAGGCTCACGGCGCTGGAGCACCAGCAGCATCTCAAACGCTTTTTCAAGTTCGCCTTCATTCATCTGAATGTCGGCCCGCTGCAACATCAGGTCTTCGTGGTGGATGATGCGTTCGATAAGTCGCTTGGCATTCAGCGTGTACTCATCGGACCCATCCGATCTCTCGGCGGCGACAAGGTCAGGCAGAGCGACAACAAGATTTTCGGATTGGTCAAGAAGTTGGGTGATTCGCTCGCGGTATTCCTCTGCGGACTCGCCGGCTTCACGTTGGGGTCTGGTAGCGGCGCTCCTCAGTGCTTCCTGATCCACCGCCATTTTTGCGAGAGTGTCCGGTCTTGGCGAAACCGGGCGGACCATCAGGACTCGGTTGTCAGGCTTTAGAAGCAGCCAGTCGACCGGCTGTTCGGTCAGGAGCTGAGCCGTTGTCGGAACTTCCAGGTCGTCATATAGAGGCAGTGGTTCATCTTCGTTGTCGTCCTGTGCAATGCCGCACTGGCAATACGACAATGTCAGCAGCAGCCCCAGCACAAGGCGAAGCCACGAGAACTCCGTCGCCCGTTGCTCAACAGCAGGTGCCTGGAATGCATCCGAATGAACTTGAATCAGTTGGCGGCTCACTGACTCCCTCCAAGGATCGAATCGATCCGGTAGAAACTGCCGTCGATTGAGGTGACGACAACTTTCCCGGCGACGTTTACCGGGCCATTCTCCAGGAACTGGTCCAGTTGAAGTGACCGTGTTGTTTCACCAGATTCAGCGTTGATGGACAGGACCTTGCCGTTCATTGTCGCGATGACGATCTGCCCATTGTCCAGTAGCGGCGTGCCGGTCAGATGATCTCCCTTGAGTTCGATCGACCAGGCTTTGGCGAGTTTGTCGTCAGTATTCAGGCACTGCAGCTGCCCTTGCGACGTTTCAACAAGTAGCAGGTTTCCGGCAAGTGCCATTATTCCGACGGCCGGGGAACCGAGATCGACGGTAGCCAGCTGCTCGAAGGCGACAACGTCGAGGATTTGAACTTTGCCGCCCGCGTCTGCAACAAACAAACGTCCTTCATCAACGATTGGTGTCACGTCGAGAGGCTGGCCAATGCTGATGCTGTCAACCTGCTGAAGGTGTGCAGAGGGGCTTGTTCGGAATTGAAGTCTGGTGATTTTGCCTTCGCGGTCGACGGCGAAAATGTGATTCTCATCGTGCGGCAGCAGCGACGACCAGCTGACTTCAGCATCTTTTTCGACGGTGCCCAGAAAGTCTTCGACTCGAGCCGACTTCGTTCCAAACACGCTGAGCTTGTTGGGAAGAGGGACGACGACTCCTCCAGCGATCGGAACAGGATCGGCGACCGGTGCGGCGCTCAGAGGAAACTGCTGGCCGACTTTCCCTGCCTGGTTGACGATCCACAGTCGCGGTTTGTCTCCACCACCGACGACCGCAATTCGATTGTCAGGAAGCAGAGTCGCTTTAAGTGGACTGGCCAGTCCTTCCGGGAGTTCCAGCGTGCCTTCGGCTCGAAACAGAAAGCCGCCGGCTTCGATACTGGAATCGCTGATCTGGAAGAGGTCGCCGGACCGAGTCATACAGACTGCTGTGTCCGGCCGTGCGGGCGAGATCGCGAGAACGCCGCCGCCGAGGACCGTTCGCCACTCGCTGGCCATTTCCTCGCCATCAACCTGCGCGAATGAAACAGCGTCGCTTTCCAGTTGTCGGCGACCGACAAACAGGTTGCGCCCGATACTTTGAATTGGCTGAGCAGAAGCGCCGATGTAGACCCGTTTCTTTTGATCCTCAAGCAAAGCGTCCTGAGTCAGTTGGAACTGTCGCAGAAAATCGCTCGCTGACCAGAAGAGGTCGTCAGCTCCGGCACGAAGGTGGACAGGGCCGTTGTAGTCAGATTGTGCCGGAGGTTTGGCGACAGTTGAAAGCGGCTCTTTGTCGGGCTCGTCGGAGACCGTGAAGACGTTGAACTGTTCGCCTTCGGCCGGAACGTAAAGTCGGTTGCCCCGCAGAATCGGAGTGTCGAGAACATGACTTCCCAGTCTGACCGCGGCGACTTCGGGCAGTCCTGTTTCGGAGTCACTTGCGTCGAGCACTCTCAGCATCGACTGTCCGGCCTGATCATTTTCCGCCATCAGAATAAGTTCGCCCATCGCCAACATCGGAGCGTCCATCGAGCCCGGCTTCTGTTTGGTAAACGACACCCGCAGACATTCCAGCGGCCGCGTTGTCAGCGAGTAAGAAACCGCTTCGTTGCCCGAAACGATCAGGTGTTGCCCGTCACGTGTCAAAACAGGCGGCGAGTAGACTGGCTGAGAAAACGTCAATCGGGTCGAGGCGAGACCGGTCTGAAGATCGATCTTGTATAAGTGACTGCCAAGCGTTGGCACGTAAAGCTGCCCGAGGTGTTCGACGATTGAACCCGAAACCGGCTCGCCCAGCGGTTGTCGCCATGCAAACTTGCCGGTCAGTCGATTCACCAGGACCAGTTCCTGATGAGTCGTGTCAAACATGACGAGCCCCGGAACGGTCGTGTCGACGACGATCGGAAAGAACGGAGTGTCGAGTCCGATGGGGCGCCGCCAGACAGGATCGCCCGTCACCGTGTCGATGCCGAAGCAGCAGCCTTGTGCAACAACAAAGACTGTTCGGCCTTCGCTGACGTCTTCAGTTCTTGCCCGAGTGTGCAGCGACAGTGTCAGCGGTTGCGGAACCGGCAACTCTCGATCTTCTGTGGAAGCCGGACGATCGATCTCTTCCGTCGAAACGAGACCGCGTTCGGTTTCGAGAGTGTCTTCAAGCAGCTTGGCAAGTTTGGCATCTCTGATCAGGTCGGGGTATCGGTCGATCAGTCCTCGTCGCGATTTGAGTGCATCAATCGGCCGGTCGGCTTCGAGGAATTTCGCGATCTCTTTGTAAGTATCCTGAGTGGTTTCGTACTTACGAATGGCGTCGATGGCGTTTTCGCGTGCCACCTTAATCTTGACGTGGACTTCGACCGGCAGGTTTTCCTGATCACTGAACTGATCGATTTTCGGCTCTGCTTCTTCGGAAATATCCAGCAGCTTGCGATTCTTGGACTTGCCAGCGGTCTCCAGGGCGCCGAGCGAAATTTTCTCAGCGGTCTCTGCCAGCATGGGGTATTGCTCGGCGTAGGTGGGGAAGTCGCGACAGTCGTCAATGTAGAGGTTGAGCATGGCCAGGCCCTTCTCCCAATCAGGAGCCGAGCCGCCGATCTGTTCATCGATTCTCGTCTTGGCGAGCTTCATGGTCGCCATTTCGGTGTAGCTGTCCCGACCGTGGCTGAGGAGGAATTCCTCGAGCATCGAGATCGCCTGATTGTAACGCTGTTCAGCGATGGCTTCATCGACTGCGGTCATCTGCTTGGTGACTGTGTCTCGACCGATAATGAACCAGAAGGCTCCGGCAGAGACGATAAGAATCGCCACTCCCGCTGCCAGAGTGAGGACGAAGGGAGACTTCATAATCTCCTGTTCGCCGGGCCTTTTCTGACGGGCTGCGAGCCGAGCGGCCAGTGACTGTTTCTTTTCACTGTCGTCCGAGCCGCCTTCGTCGTCATCAACAACTGATGATTTTTTGTCTTTCTTCGCTGGCTTATCGCGACCACTTTTGCGGGATTCTTCGCGCGATGGCTTCGGCGGGGTATCGCCATCTTCTTCGAAGACGTCGCCTTCGTCGTCGTCGAAGAGGTCATCTTCGTCGAGCCAGTCGGGGCCATTCTTTGCCATCGTCCAGTATTCCTCAAAGTTAGCCGTTTGTGTGTCAGGCTGCCGCTCAGTGGGAGGCTGTTTCGTTCTGCTTAATCAGCTTCGAACCGGGATCGTTGAATCCGGCTATGAATCAATGTGTGGCCGGCGTCAGTCATTTCCTTTGACGATGCCGACCCGTATTTTCTGCATGCCGATCTCGTTCGAAGCGTCGATCACTTTGGTCAGCATGTCGTGCAGTGAATTCTCGTGGGCGGTAATCAGAACTTCCGACATCCGTTTTGATCTCATAATGTCTGCGAGACGAGTTGGATCGTTGATTGGCTCGTCATCGACGGAGATCACATTCCGAGAGTCGATATGTACGAGAACTGATTTCTCTTCCATATCTTCGATTTTCTGAGACTGAGACGCCCCGCTCTCGTCCGGATTCGGGGGCGGGACTTCCAGAGTTTTCTGAATGCTGAACGACGCGGTGACCATGAAGAAAACCAGGAGCAGAAACGTGACGTCGACCATCGGCGTCAGGTCCATCTCGCCGTCATCGTCGCCGCGGCTTCCCCCCCACCTTTCGTCTTCGTCTTCCTCGTCATCTTCGGCAAAGAGCTCGTCTGGCAGTGGTGCCATCTGAGCGGGTGCCGATTCGTCTTCTTCAAGCGATTGTTCGAAGGCCAGCACAGCTGCCAGGTCGTCGTCCTCTTTACCGGCCGAAGTTGGCTTTGGCTCCGGGGCGGCGTTGTCTGCTGCAGCTGGTTCATCTCCTGCTGCGGGCCCATCGTTTGCATCGACGGCTTTGGCACTGACAACCGGTGACTTCTCCGGTGCTTCGTCTGCGGAGAGATCGACAAATTCGTCCTCGCCAACTTTGTCGTCATCGTCCAACAGGTTTCGCATCGCCGCAGATACGTCGACCTGGTCGTCCGTTAGTGGTTCCGACGAAGGGGCATCGTCAATTCTCACGGTGGCTTCGTCGTCGGCCTTTGGCTCCAGGGCGGGGATGCGCATTTTGGCATCGCACTTCTGGCAGCGCAGAGACGTACCGGCTTTCTTTGTGGCGATGCTGTATGCCTGGCGGCATTTCGGGCAGCGAAACTTAATTGGCATCCGAACCGTTTCCTATTTTACGTCCTGGACGCCAATGGCGAACTTCAAACCGTCGATGTCGGCCAGGACTTTCAGCACTTCCTGGACTCGACCCTCCTTCACATCGCGTTCTGCCTTAATAATGCAGAGCTCTTTTCCGTCGTTGAACCCGGCCTGAACGTGACGTCGGACGAGATCAAGATTCACGATTTCATCGCCTTCCGGGTCGTCTCCCAGAATGACTCGACCGATACCGCCTCCCGGGTCAGCGATGATCGACACGAGCGTGGCTTTGTTGGTGTCCGCACCGACTCCGTGCTCGGCGGGCGGCACGTTCGCCGTCTTCTGGTCATCCATCGTGGATGTGACCATGAAAAAGATCAGCAGAAGAAACACGACATCGATCATCGGTGTGATGTCCAGGTCGGCGTCTTCATTGTTCTTTTTCTTGATTCCGGTGTCACCACCGAGCGAGCCTTTCGCCATGCTCAACGTCTCCCGACTTTGGCTACAGCCGCTTCAAGGTCTTCCAGGAATACTCCGAGGTATTGCTGCACTTCGTCCTGAAGTTTGCCGATCCGCACGTTAATCCACGCTCCGCCAATGACCATCGGGATCGCGATGATCAGTCCCATGGCTGTTGTGAACAGCGCGAAACTGATGTCGTCCGCGAGAGCTTTCGGGTCTGTCCCGGCAGATGTCGCTGCAGCGATTTTTCCAAACGCCTGGATCATGCCCGTGACCGTCCCGAGCAGTCCCAGCATCGGAGCCGTCTTGACGACTGTATTGACCCATGACATGCGGTAGTCGAGGTCGGCCTGAATCTCACGGTCGAAGTGTTCGCCCATTGTCTTGCGAATCTTGTTGGCCGGACGCTGACGATTGGCCAGCCCAACCATGATTAATTGCGGAATGGCCTTTGACCAGTAGTTCGGAGAGTCGCACAGGTCTGCTGCTTCCTCGAAATTCTGGTTGCTCATGCTGTCTCGCACGCCGTCGAGGAACTCTTCCGCAGCGGCATGTCCGTTGAACCGTTTCTGAGTGATTCGTCGAGCGAGCAGAATGAGCGTGAAGACTCCATAAAGCGCAACGGCCGCCATCGATGCGTAAATGCCGTTGCCGATCCATCCAAGAATTAGATTTATGTCCATTTCAGTCCATCAATGCTGCTGTAAGGAGTTCTGCTGACAACGACGATCCGGCGAAAAAGCACCAGACGGATGTCAGCGGGAAAGGTACGACTGACTGGTGACGACAAACTTGTAACCGGCACCGTCTTTCCTCACGGAAAAGTAAGTACTGCGAATTTCAGAAGACTTGCGATTTCGATAAGCGACTTCCGTACGAGCAAGCAACTGCTCGGTTT
>Ga0316208_1002428_pt1 | contig 15185 bp, 9 predicted proteins | sample 3monopyrite_MG_FD_204944 | JGI IMG/M metagenome (GOLD analysis project Ga0316208, IMG submission 204944) | Microbial mat bacterial communities from mineral coupon in-situ incubated in ocean water Damariscotta River, Maine, United States -... | ecosystem: Environmental > Aquatic > Marine > Coastal... | reverse complement strand
AGCGCGACCGGGTCAAACCGCTCGAGCAGGGTTTTGATGGCGGCCTGCATGCCGGTCATCATCGCCACTTCATGCGCCTTGATATCATTCACCGCTTCGGTGGCGGCTTTATCCGCGGCCAGATAGCCCGGTGAATTGGGCTTGATCATGGCTTCGACGGCCTGATCGCCCCCAACCGAAAACTTGATCGGGTTATTGCCGTCGGGCGAGATCATGGTTTGGCCGAGGCGAAATTCGGATTTGATCGAAGCGCGGGTCATCAGCACATCGCGCAGGCCTTCCACCATGATCCGGTAAGCCGCGCCGGTGCGTTCCATCGCCGCCACGAGCTCGGCGTCGCCAATATCTTCTCCGGCTTTGGCCGCGGCAAAAAAAGCGCGCGCGGCATCACCCGAAACCGGCGCTGCGGCCATTGCTTGCGGGGCTGGCGCGGGCGCTGCCGGCGGCGGTGCCTGCGCCGGCTGGGGTGCTTGCGCGGGCGGGGGCGCAAAATCCGGTGCGGGGGCGGGCGGGGCACTGGCGGGCGCCGGCTCCGGCGCGCCCATATCCCAGTCATCGGGAATAAGCGCACCCGCACCTGCCTGCGCGGGCGGGGCGGCAAAATAATCACTGGCAGATGCGCCATGGTCTGGCGCGCTGGTATCCATGCCATCAAACGGGTCGGCACCGGGGCCAAAAATATCTTCGTCCTCGGGGATAAGCGGGGCGGGTTCCGGCGGCGGCGCAGCCAGCCCGCTGGCGCTCGGGCCAACAGCCGGGCCATCGCCCAGGAAGGCGGAAATCGCATCACCGGTGGCAGCACCGGCTTCATCCAGCCCGCCAACAAAACCGCCCGTTTCCTCCCCCTCCGGTGGGAGCGGGGCCAGCAGATCATCCATGGCTGGCGCGGCGAGGTTGGCGTAAGGGTCCATCGGGGGGGCACCCAGGCCAGCACTGATTTCAACCCGGAATTCGTAGCCGCCGATGCCGATTGTATCACCGTGATTGAGCGGCGAAGGGGTGGGGCCAACCGGCTGCGGCATGTAGTTCAAAAAGGTGCCGTTGGTCGAAATATCAATGACCACATATTCGTTGCCGCGCTCTTCGATCACGCAATGCCGCGACGAGATTGTCCGGTCAGGGTCCGGTAATATTATGTCATTGCCCTCGGCGCGCCCCAGCGTGAGCGCCCCGTTTTGCAACTGCATGCTGGGCATACCATTGGGCATGACCCCCGAACCCTGCATATGTAGCGTTAACCCCATATTTTGCGCCTAACCTCCAATAAGCACAGGCGGAAAACCAACCGCGATGGCACCGCCATGCGCGCAGCTATCGCCCATGCGGGCCGCCGGCATACTGCATATCATCACCGTGCCCGAGCCTTTGGCCACAGAATCGGGTGGGCCGACACAGGTGGCCATATTCCCTGCCGTGGCTGCTGGCATGTTTCCGATCATCACCGTTGGCTTGCCCGGTGGCAACAAAGGCCCGCCCACATGCGGAATTGGCGGCAGGCCAGGCGTGACCATCGGGCAAGCATGCATATCGCCTACTCTGGCAGCGGGTTGTCCCATGATTCTCTCCTAATTCAGCTCTGTGCCAATTATTGCCGGATTTTTCATATTATCCAACACCTTCACCCATTTTACTACCGCTTTCTTCACCTATTTGCCCGTTGCCGCCTTTGGCAATATCAAGCCCGCGCCCAAGCAATAGCTGGCCTTGGCGGTTGATATCATCAGGTATATCGGGCGCATAAAACGAATGTAGCTGCGCCGAAAAAACCAGCAGGCCGGGCAAATGCGGCGGGCCCGCCGGTGGTTCCTTGTCATCAGGCAATGGCACATTGAAACCGGCTTCACACATCATCTGGTCGGGCGTTTCCGCTTCCAGCGAAAACGGCTCCAGCGCATTTTTGGTTTCCTGACCGGGCTTGAAAACCCATGCCTCCGCGGCTGCCAGCGCCCTGGTTTTTTCGGCCGGGGGCAATAAATCCCGCGCCGCCAGACAGCCCCACCACACCCCCTCACGCGGCGGCAGCGCCAATGCCAGCATTTTGAGCGCGTCCATCATCAGGTTTTGCGCCACCAGCTCCTCGATCAGTTTCACGACCGGGTCATCTGGCTTGGTTTCGGGCCGGAAAGGGAACTTCACCTTGCCCAGCCGCACCACCTCGCCCGCGCTTCTTTTTTCTATTTTCACAAGGCCGGAAAAGGCCGAATTCATGTTCATAACTGCCCCTCCCTAGTTTATCTTGACCACAGAACCCTTAACCGTAAGGATTCCGCCCGCCTTGAGTGTTGCCATGCCGCTGCCCTCGAAGGTTGCGGTCGCGCCTTTGGCTGTCAGTGCGCCGCCAGCCTCAACCTTCTGGGCACCGCCCGCCTTCACTTCACCCGCACCTGTGGAATTAATTTTCACCGACGTTGATTTAATTTTGATCTCGGAAGATGTCATTTCGATGGTTGAGGCGCCAACCGTTAGTTTGATTTTGGTGCCCGCCGTGATATCCAGCGTGTCACCCACATCTATGGTATAGTTTGTGCCGATATTGTCGGTTTTATTATTAGCAATATTAACGGTTTCATCTTCCCCGACGCTGCGGTCGCGGGTTTTGGCGATTGTCAGGGTTTCTTTGCCGTCTTTCACCTCGAAACTGTGATCGCCGGTTTCCAGCCACTCGGTTTTATTGTGATAGATCTTCTGGGTCAGGTCTCCGGGGTCTTTTTTCTCGAAGCCGATGCTGATTTCCGCGTTGTTTTTGATCGTCTCTTTATAATCCTTCTCGGACTGGAGCCGGACAAATTCCGCGTCTTTTTTATCTTCAAAAACCAGCTCGTGAAAGCCGCCACCGCCCTTGGTGGAGTTTGATTTCATCCCGTGCTGGGTCATGTTGGCCGGAAATTCGAACGGGTGCTTTTTGGTTTCGTGATAAAGCATGCCCGTCACAATCGGGCGGTCCGGGTTGCCCTCCTCAAATTGCACCACCACTTCCTGGCCAATACGCGGAATGTGAAACATGCCCCAGCTTTGCCCGGACATGCTCTGGCTCACGCGAATAAAACAAGTGGTGTTCTCATCCTTCTGGCCTTCGCGGTCCCAGTGGAATTGCACTTTGATCCGCCCGTATTTGTCGGTGTATATTTCGTCTGCGCTCGGCCCGGTCACCACGGCGGTTTGCAGGCCCGGAATGATCGGCCGCGGGGTTATTAGCGGCGCGCGAAAAGGCTCCAGTTTGAGCTGCACCGAAAATTCGCTCTCGTAACTTTCTTTTCGTTCTTCGCTTGCGCCTTCTGTCGTGCGCTCGTCGGCAAGGTTGGTATTGGCCTGCCCGTCCTTGTCCATATCGGTTTCGATCTGGAGTTTGTGCTTGGCGGAAAGCACCAGATATTCTTTGTTGAAGTCAGCGCGCGGGTGTTCTTTTAGGTTGAAGGTGCCGCCCACCGCCATGGTGCGCACATTGCTTTTACCCCATGTGCGTTTATAGGCGGCGGCCAGCGCCTCGGCCCGCACCCGCGTGCGGGTTTTACCAACTGCGGATTCACTATGGATTCCGGGGTAATCGTAAACTTCGATTTCCTTGAACGAATGGCTCCCCTTGGGAATTGATGTGCTGGCGGCAAGGCTTGTGGCTGGCTTGGTGAAATCATAATCGGTCAGACTGACCTTGCCCGAATTCACCCTTTCGCTCGATTTCCATTCATAGATATGGTCTTCGCCCCGCTTGAAAGCGGCCCCGTCGCCGCCGCCTTCCTCCTTGAAGACAAAGCGGATGTCGGCGGCATTTTCCAGCGCGCTGTGCGAGCTGGAACCATCAGCCAGCACCAGTGTTTCCTTGCTGCTATCATGGGCAAAATAGTAGTAAATACCCTCTTCTTCCATCAAACGGGAGACAAATTCGAAATCCGTCTCGCGGTATTGCACAAGGTATTCTCGCGGTTGGTAAGTTGCCGAGGTCTTGTCTTGATAATCGGAAAAGCCGCGGTCACCGAAAATTTCCATGATCACGTCTAGCGCCTTTTTTTCCTGAAATATCCTGCAATCGGCGTGCAGGGTCAAAAACCACAGCCATGGCCGCACTTCGGCGCGATAAAGCGCCTGCCCGCCAAACAGCCCTTCATAGGCACAATTCACACAATAGCCATGCCAATAGCGGGTATTGCCATTTTCGTCGTCAAGCTCCAGCGATAGCCGCTGGCCGACCACATCTTCCAGCTTCAGATCATGATCAGGTGACATGAACTGAATATCGGTTTCGGTCAGCGTTGACATTTTTTCAGAAACGTCGGCGCGCACCAATATCATTTTTTTGGAGCCCAGCGGGCCTTTCAGGCGAAGCTGCCTGTTTTCATTGACAATTTCATTAGGCATCAAAAATCCCCTTTCAAAATATGCGAGCGCACTAAAATCATCTGCGCTCTTCTATAATAAGGTTGTCTCGTCTTAGCCGGTCAATAATGCCCGGGTGGATCGCCCAGAGCGAGCCGATCAATACGCTCTCGTCCAGGTCCAGTGTCAACTCAAAGAGTGAGTCGTATTCTATAAATTTAACCGGTGTCGGATAATATTCCTCCGCCGATAGCATAGCACTTAAGTATTTTTCACCATCTAACAACCAATAGTTTTCTCCGTGGCCGATTAAAACAACGGTTTCTTCAGCATCGTTATTTTCGCCCACATCGTCTGACACTACAAATCTCCCAGCAACGCCGCCAAATCGGCATCCATGTCGCCATCATCCTCGTCGTCGTCATCATCGCCAAAACCGGCGAGCAAATCATCCAGCCCGTCATCGCCATCATCGCCAAGATCGAAGTCAAGATCAAGGTCGTCGTCTCCACCAAGATCAAGGTCATCATCATCACCGAGGCCAAAATCATCATCACCGCCGAGATCAAAGTCATCATCATCCCCTGCATCAAGATCGAGGTCGAGATCATCTTCCTCGCCCTCGCCATCGGCGGCGGGTTTTGGCCTCGCCGGTGCGCCAACCTGTTTGGCAGCGGCAGAAATGCCAACCCCGGTGCGCGCTTGCACAGTACCGCTCTTCATCTCTTTAGCGGCGTCGCCTGCCCAAATCCCCAGCAGCTCGCCGCCACCCACCGCCTGAAAAGACCCGAGCTTGACCATATTTTGCCCCTGCACCGAAATAACCGGCATAAAGCGGCGGGCAATCACCTCGGCCGCACCGGCAACACTGAGCAGGCGCTCGGTGCAGGGCAGCGCCACCTGGTCGCCATATTGGTCGGTCATATAATGAAAGGGCATATCGTTGAGCGACATAATACTGCCAAGGCTCATCTCTCCGCCTTGCTGGGCTTTGGTTTCGGCCAACAGCACCGCCACCAGCAGCGCCGGATTGGCCATCAGCATACTGCGCATGCCTTCTTTCAGGTTGAACTCCTCATAGTCAAACCGGTCCAGCGGTTCGGTTTTCTGGCCGTAGGGCATGCGCAGCATGAAGCGCGGTGTAGCCAGCCCAAGGTATTTTGCCGCCGGCATTTCGCCCAGAGCATCCCATGTTTTTTTCACCAGCGGGTGCCGGTCTTCGGGTTTTACCCCCATAAAGCTGCTGCTGATTGCCGAAATAAACGGCGCATCCATATGCGCACTTATCCGCGCCATGCGGGCTAAAAGCTCGGCATGGGTCGGGGTTTCTTCCCATGTATAAAGCCCGATAACCGCCGAAATCGGCCCGGCGCTTTCATCCTGACGCGGTTTTTCGACCAACATGTCGTATAGGCCGCTTTGTGCCAAATCTTCCTGCGCGGCAAGATCGGCGCTGAATTCCTCAACGCTCATATCATAAACCACCACCTCGAGCTCGGCGCTGGATTCCACCCGTCGGCCCAACAGTTCGATCGAGCGCCACGCCGCCTCCACCGACTGGAAATCGGGGTGGTGCAGCACGCTGCTCATCGCGGTGGAAAGCGCGCGGTCCACCGCTGCGATCATTTCTTCAGAGCCGTTATCGGCCACCGTCACAATATGCGGGCCGACAATACGCGAAATCAGATCCTGCGCCGAACTCGCTTCAACGCTGGGTGCGGTATCACCGATCAAGCTCTGAAAATCAGAAAGCCGCATATCGGCCGGGGCCGAGCTGCCCTTGCTCCGTTTTTTCGACAAGGCCCGGAAATCACCAAACGCCCCGCCCCATTCTTTCATCCGCGCGACGTTCTGATCAAAATTGCGGCCCGATTTGAGATCGCGGCGCAGCATATAAAGCTCGTTGAACAGTTCCACGTTTTCAAAAAGCTCGTCGGGGTGCAGGTCATCCAGCTCGTTCAGTTCCACCTCGACCGCCGAGCCGTCATCACCCAAAGGCAGCTTCAGGGTGGTGCGAAAGCGGGCGATCACATCGTCCATGGTGTCAAAATCAAGCTTGAAGGCTTTGCGGTTGCCCAGCGCCGCGCCGGTTTCAAGGTCTCCGTGATTGCCGCGCCCCGAAAAATCACCCAACACCGCGATTCTGAATTTGCGCCGCGAACCGGGCGCATCCTGCAATTTCGCAGCACTCATACTGCCAAAATCGGGCTGGAAGGCCGGTTTTTTCGGCTTGGCCGGGGGGGTGGTTTCCACGTCGTCATCTCCTGTCACTTCATCATCACCAAGCAAATCATCCAGATCATCAAGCTCGTCGGCACCGCTCATCAAATCCGACAGGTCTGGGTCGTCATCGTTGTCATCGCCAAGCAAACCGGCCAAATCGTCGTCATCATCATCACCGGCCAGCAAATCGTCGATCCCGTCATCATCTGCCTCCAGCAGGCTGTCGAGCCCGTCGTCATCGGCAAGCAGGTCGGCCAGATTGTCTATTTCGTCATCCGCCATCGGCGCATCATCCGCTGCCAGCAGCGAATCCAGATCATCCAGCGGGTCTTCGTCAGGATCACCGGAATCCGCAAGCAGCGACTCCAGGTCGAGCGCATCATCATCTTCATCGCCGTCATCAGACACATCCGCAAGCAGCGCGTCTAGGTCATCATCTACTTCCTCGCCTTCGTCATCCTCCAGCAAACCGGCCAGAATGTCATCATCCTCACCCTCTTCTTCATCTTGACCTTCAGCATCCGATACATCAGCAAGCAGCGCATCCAGATCATCTTCTGCTTCTGCCTCGTCACCGTCATCGCTCAACAATGCGCCGAGGATATCGTCGCTTTCGTCCTCATCCTCATCTTCATCACTGCCGACAGAGACTTCGGCAAGCAGCCCATCCAGATCATCTTCTGCTTCTGCTTCGCCACCGTCATCGCTCAACAATGCGCCGAGGATATCGTCGCTTTCGTCCTCATCCTCATCTTCTGCCGGTGCGTCAGCCATATTGATCAACAGGTCTTCCAGCCCGTCATCTTCCGGCGCTTCCTCACCTGCTTCATTTCGCAATCCGGCCAGCACATCGCTTCCGCTGTCATCCTCGTCGGGGCTTTCCGGCGCATCTGCTGCCATGTCGGCCAGCATATCATCCAGCCCGTCACCTTCCTCAACCGCCTCTTGTGTGGCTTCGGTAATGCTGGCCAGAATATCCTCACCGGCATCCACCACCGGATTGTCTTCGGGGGCGGCTTCGGCAATGTCGGCCAAAATTCCTGCGCTTACGTCTTGTTCGGATCCATCTTCCGGTGCTGCCTTGGCCAATCCTTCCAAAATGCCGGCACTGGAATCTTCCTCGACATCGCCTTCGGGCGCGGCCGTCGCCATGCTGGCCAACACATCGCCAACCCCGCTTTCGTCGTCATTTTCTTCGGGGGCAGTGGCAGCTATCCCCGCCAGAATATCGGCACCATCATCTGCCTCCGGCTCTGCCGCCGGTGCGGCAGCCGCCACGTTGGCCAGCATATCATCCAGCCCGTCAGCTTCGGGGGGTTCCGTTGGGGCATCAGCCGCCATGCCTGCCAGAATATCAGCACCCTTGTCTTCGTCGGGTTCTTGATCGGGGGCGCTTTCGGCCAGCGCCTCCAGAATGCCCGCGCCGCTGTCTTCCTCCTCAACCGCATCGGGCGCGCTGGCCGCCATGCCTGCCAGAATGTCGGCGCCCTCATCACCCTCGGGCGCATCCCCCGGGGCGGCTTCAGCCATACCCGCCAGCAGGTCTTCAACCCCGTTTTCATCTTCCGGCTCATCCGGGGCGCTTTCGGCAAGGCCAGCCAGAATATCAGCCCCCGCATCATCCTTTTCCGCATGCAGCGGTGCTTCCGCCGCCATGCCGGCCAGCATGTCATCCACGCCGTCTTCGTCGGGTGCCTCCTTTGGGGCCTCGGCTGCCAATCCTGCCAGCACATCGGCGCTGGTATCAGCTTCGGGCGGTTCATCCGGGGCGCTGGCGGCCATACCTGCCAGAATGTCGGCGCCCGCATCACCCTGGGGCGCATCCTCCGGGGCACCTGCTGCCATGCTGGCCAGAATATCGCTGCTCTTATCCGGCGTTGGCTCTGCCACTGCCGGCGCGGCGGCCTTCATCGCCTCGAAAGCAGCGTCGGCCTCGCCGCCACCACCTGCACCCAGCGCAATAGCGCGTAATTGTTGCGGGTCGGCCACCAGACGTTCGATCAATTCTTCCGCCCCGGCCTTGCCATCCATATAGGTCATCAGGTTGGAAAGCTGGGTGCGCGCCTCCAGCAATTTGCGCAGGGGTTCAACCTTGCGGGCAATGGCCGCCGGCGTAAAATCACTCATTTTCTCGAATACCAGATCGACCGACAGGTTGCCCTCGCCGCTCAGCGTATTGGCCACGCTAAACGCCGCCCTTGGCTTCAACGCCTTCATCCGCTGGTCAAAATTGTCAATATCGATCTCGAGGAATTTCCGGTCTTTCACCGGGTCAATGGGCACTTCGGATTTGCCGGAAAGATCAGCCATCACCCCCATCACAAAGGGCAGTTGCACCTTTTTCTGGGCGCCGTAGAGCTCCACGTCATATTCTATCTGAACCCGCGGCGCACGATTGCGGCTCAGGAATTTCTGGCTCCCCGACATGTTATCCCTTCTCCCGCATCAGCGCTTTTAGCTCGGCCAACTCGGCTTTTGTTTCTTCATTGGCGGCAATCACCATGTTCAAAATCCGCTCCAGTTCTTTATCCTGTGCTTCCTCCACCGCGGCTTGCATGGTGTTGACCAAAATACCGATGAAAAGGTTGAGCACCGCAAATGAAGTGGCCACGATGAAGGGCACAAATAATAGCCATGCCCAAGGGTAAACCTCCATCACCGGCCGCACGATCCCCATCGACCAGCTTTCAAGTGTCATGATCTGGAAGAGCGAATAAAGGCTCTCGCCGATGGTGCCAAACCAATCCGGGAAGGTGTCGCTATAGAGCATGGTCGTCATTACCGCGAAAATGTAATAGACGATAAACAAAAGGATAATCACCGCGCCCATGCCCGGCAAAGCTTCCAGCAAAGCCCTGATCACCGAGCGCAATTGCGGCACCACGGAAAGAATGCGCATGGCGCGTATCACCCGCAGCGCGCGCAATACCGAAAGATTTGCAGTGGTTGGCAAAAGCCCGATCGAAACGATGCTGAAATCAAAGATATTCCAGGGGGATTTGAAAAAATACTTTGGCCCATAACCAACAAGCTTGACCACCATTTCCGCGACAAATATCCACAGCACGATGTTGTCAAAAACCGAGAGCACCGGCCCGATGACCGCACTCACACGTTCAGAGGTGCTAAGCCCGAGCGTAAGCGCATTGAGAACGATTAAGCCGAGAATGGAATATCGAATGCGCGGGCTGTCTATCCAATGCGCAAGCTTCCAGCGCGTGCTGCCCTCTTTTGCATCGGTGATTTCGGCCATACCATCCCCCGTCATTTCCGGCTTTTTGCCGCTTGCTCCAGTTTTTTCAGCTTAGCATCACTCTTTTTCATGAGATCATCAAGCTTTACCAGCGCATCAATCGCTTTACTTGCGGCACCATCAACCTGTTGCCACGCGCCAGACCCAACGTCTTTTCGCGCAAGTCTTTTGAGGGCCTCGAGCATTCCTTTTTCAAATTTCGCTATGGAGGATTCGACCGGCCCCATGGCTTTGGACAACTCGTCCATTGTTTTTTTCAGATCGGCTTTGGCCGCATCTGATAAATCTTTGCCCAGCCCTTTTTTTATGGCCGCAGGAACGCCGGACAAAACCGACAGACGTTTTTTCAATACCGATGTTTGTGCGGCCAGAATCTTGTGTAGCTTTGGCACATCGGTTTTTATCGCGTCATCCAATTCCTTGGCTGCCTCCTCTTTGTCTTCACCACTGGATTTTTGCTCTTTCTTTTTGCGCTTTAAAAGATCCTCGTTCACATCGTCGAAGGCCTCCACAAAAACAGAGACCAAATTCATCATCGCATCAGGGTGGCCCGCTGTGAGCGATTTGCGGGTGGCTTTAAGCTGTCCGAGGTCATCCCCCGCGCCCGAGGCGATATCCTCCTGAAATTCAACGAATTTCTCGTTCAGATTTCGCACCATCACCTTTTGCAATTTGGGTATCGACTTAATAAACGCGGATTCGGCTTTCTTTTTATCCTGATCATTTCTGGCTTTTTCAATCAGCGCAAAAGCCTGCCAGATCTGGGATGCAAGCAAGCTTAGATCATAGCGAAATATCGCCCGCGCCTGCGCCTCCAGCTTGCGCTTGTCCCATTTAGCCGAAGTCACGGTAAACTTGCCGGAAATATCAACCCGCCCAGGTTTTTTGAACGCTTTCACGTCCGCTTCCATCTTTTTCCACTTTTTCTTGTCGACCTCCTGAAACGGATCAATCGACACTTTCACCGGAATCTCTTTATCTGCGGCCATTTTATTACCCCTAGATAGTTAAATTTCAGAATCCAAGAGGGGGGCCATCCACCCCCCTCTTTTTATTTAAAGTCAGGAAAGCGCCTTGGAAATTTTCTTACCCGATGTTGCCAGCGCCTTTGCGGCCCCGATAAGAAAATTCGCCACACCTTCGTGATCTTGCGCAAACTTGATAACGCCGTTAATTTTGCCGCCGTCAAATTCTCCGGTTTTTTCCAGCATGTCCAACTGCTGGTTGGCTTTGGCCTTGAGCTCTTTGAACGCCTTTTGCTTTTCCTGAAATTTTTCAAGTTTTCGGGCCGTGCGCCCGGCGATCTCGCGGGATTTTTTAGCCTCCGCAGAAATGGGCCCGTTGGGGTGGGATTCCATTTTGGCCCAGTTATCCTCGGCCTCTTTGGCCGCCACAATCATCTCCATGCTTCCTTTTCGCATAATCAACAAGCGCCCCTCGGCGGCCGCCAAGTGCTTGCGCAAAGACTTCGCATGCGCTTTGGTGCCGTTTAAAAGCAGCTTGGCTTTTTCTTTTGGCCCGAGCTTGCGATAGGCGGCCGCCTTTTTCTTTTTGATCTCGTAAGCAACCGCTTTGTCAATTTCCTCAATATCTTTTTCGATTTTGCCGAGGTAATTGTTATAGCTATCGTATTCTTTCTTGATCGTTTTCGCCGATGAAAGGATCGCACCCAGCCCAGTTGCGATAGCCGCGCCAATTACCACAGCCGCAATGCCGCCCGTAAGAACGGTTGCAGCAATAGACGCCGCCGCAACAACAAGAACGATCAGCACAAGCGCAACCACCTTTAACACGGTCTTGACCTTTTTGCGGTTGATCTTCTTCTTGAGCTTTTTTTCCATATAGTCGTAGCATTTTTCAATGCATTCCTGCGCCAGTTTAGGCACTTCGACCTGCCGCCAGACATCCACCCCTTGCTGGATCATTTTATTGGCGGTTTCGAGGAATTTGTCCATGTTGCTCGGCGGTTTTTTTGCGATCGCCTTTTCCGTTCCCTCCATCGCCGATTTTATGGTTTTTTCGCGCTTTTTCGAAAGCTTTTTGAACCCGTCGTCAAAAAGTTTTTTAAATGCCTTTTTCAGCAGTTCTGTTTCTTCCGGAGATTCTCCATCCGGGAGCACATGATCTATCTGGTAATCGCATTTCGGCTGCGAAAACATCTTGCCCTTGTAGCCAATACTCAGGCTTCCACTTGTTGAAACTGTTGCCATTTTCACTCCTCCTTTGTTTTTTTCATTCAAAATTATAGGTAAATTCACCTTCATCAACGCTTACATCCACTGCGTTAATCTCGTTTCCCATCATCATCCGGCGTAAAAATTCGCCCGAAATGGCTGGCAGCATCGAGTTGGTCAGGATGGCATCAATCATCCTGCCACCGCTTTCGAGCTCCTGGCAGCGGTCAACAATGGTATCTATCACGGCGTCATCAAAGCTGAGCGGCACGCCGTGGCTTTCTTTTACACGCTTCACGATCCGGTCAAGCTGCAGGCGGGTGATTTTGCCAATCATATCCGGGCTGAGCGGATAATAGGGAATGGTCACAATCCGGCCAAGCAGCGCCGCCGGGAAGACCTTGAGCAGCGGTTCGCGCATGGCTTTGGCAATGCCCTCGGCTTCGGGCATCAGGTCGGGGTCTTCGCACATATCCATGATCAGCTCGGAACCCACATTCGAGGTCAGCAGTATCAGGGTATTTTTGAAGTCGATCATCCGGCCCTCGCCGTCTTCCATCACGCCCTTGTCAAACACCTGAAAGAATATTTCGTGCACATCCGAGTGGGCTTTTTCAACCTCGTCGAGCAGCACCACCGAATAAGGCTTGCGCCGCACCGCTTCGGTCAAAATCCCGCCTTCGCCATAGCCGATATAGCCCGGAGGTGCGCCTTTCAGGGTGCTCACGGTATGGGCCTCCTGAAACTCGCTCATATTGATGGTGATGATGTTTTGCTCACCACCATAAAGCGCCTCGGCCAGGGCCAGCGCGGTTTCGGTTTTGCCCACGCCGCTTGGCCCCGCCAGCATAAACACCCCGATGGGTTTGCTCGGGTTATCCAGCCCGGCGCGCGCGGTTTGCACCCGCTTGGCGATCATATCCATGGCGTGGCCCTGGCCGATCACCCGTTTGTTCAGCGCTTCGGCCAGATTAAGCACGGTCTGGATCTCGTCCTTGACCATTTTGCCGACCGGAATACCGGTCCAGTCTCCGACAACGCTGGCAATCGCCTGCTCGTCCACAATCGGCAGAATGAGGGCGTTTTCGCCCTGCAATGCCTCCAGCTCGGCCTGCTTGAGCTTGAGCTGGGCCAGCAGCTCGGCGCGTTCCTCATCGGTGATCGCCGCGCCGGCCGGTGCCTCATCCGCATCCGGCGTATCAACTTCGCCACCTTCGGCGCGCAGTTTCGAGCGCAGGTCAAGAATGGCCTCCACCACCACTTTTTCAGCATTCCAGCGTTCTGTCAGCTTTTCAAGCCGGGCTTCCTCGCTGGCCATTTCAAGGTCTACCCGGGCGCGCCGGGCGTCGGCCTCATAGCCTGCGGTTTCATCACGGCCAATAATTTCAAGCTCGGTTTTCAGGGCCGAAATCCGGCGCTGGCTGTCATCGACCTCGGCAGGCACCGCGTGTTGGCTGATGGCCACACGGGCGCAAGCAGTATCGATCAGGCTGACTGATTTATCAGGCAATTGCCGTGCCGGAATGTAGCGGGCCGAAAGCCGCACCGCCGCTTCAATGGCTTCATCGAGCACCTGCACCTTGTGGTGCTTTTCCAGCATGCCGGTAATGCCGCGCATCATCAAAATCGCTTTTTTCTCGTCGGGTTCATCCACGACAACGGTCTGGAAGCGCCGGGTCAGTGCCGGGTCTTTTTCGATGTGTTTTTTATATTCGGCCCAGGTGGTGGCCCCGATGGTGCGCAGGGTGCCACGCGCCAGCGCCGGCTTGAGCAGGTTGGCCGCATCGCCGGTGCCCGCGGCCCCGCCTGCCCCCACCAAGGTGTGGGTTTCGTCAATAAACATAATGATCGGAATTTCGCTTGATTGCACCTCCTCGATCACCTGCTTGAGCCGGTTTTCAAACTCGCCCTTCATCGAGGCACCAGCTTGCAAAAGGCCGACATCAAGCTCCAGCAACCGGGCATCATGCAGCGCTGGCGGCACATCGCCACGCGCAATCCTGAGCGCAAAGCCCTCGACCACGGCGGTTTTGCCAACGCCCGCTTCACCGGTCAAAATCGGGTTGTTCTGGCGGCGGCGCATCAGCACATCGACGATTTGCCGGATTTCCTCATCGCGGCCGACAATCGCATCTATTTCGCCATTGCGGGCCTTTTCCGTCAGGTCGGTGCAATAGGCCTCCAGCGCCTCGCCCTTGCCCATTTGCGCCGGAGACATGGCACCCGAGGCCTCGCCCGGCACCGCACCACCACCGGTGGCCGAACCATCTTGCGGCATCAAGCCATCTTCGGGCGAGCCACTGACGATATCATAAAAATCATCGGCCAGATCATCGGGCTTTACCTTGCGGAATTCGGCCGAAATGCCGCTCAAGGCTCCCATCAGGGTTTTGGTTTTGACCATCCCCAAAATCAGGTGGCCGGTGCGGATTTGCGGCGATTTGTGCATCAGGCTGGCATAAACCCATGCTCGCTCTACCGTATCTTCCAAATGCTGGGAAAGGTCGCTGATGCTGCTGGCCCCGCGCGGCAGCGCATCCAGCGCGTCGGTAAAATCTTTGGCTACACGGCCTGCATCCATATCAAAATGCTGAATGATCCGGTGAATATCGCTATCCTGCCCCTGCAGGATCTGGTGCAGCCAGTGCACCAGCTCCACATAGGGGTTGCCGCGCATTTTGCAAAAAACCGTGGCCCCCTCGATGCCCTGATACCCCAGTTTGTTCAATTTCCCGAATAGGGCGACGCGGCTAATCTCACTCATTTTTACTCTCCCGGTTGTGCATTTGATTGTATAAATAATTGATCCAGATCTTTATCGTCTGGTGGGGTGCCCAACCATGTTGTCCAGCCAAGGTATACCCCTTGCGGCGCTGGTCGGGTGTCATCTTCGTGACCTTGCTCATCGCTATCCGGCGGAAATTGTTGGGTTTCTTCACCAGCGCCCGCAAAACCGCCCACGCTTTCACCAAAATCGATTTCTGCTGATACGGCTGCCGCTGGCTGCTTGGGAGCCATTATACCCAGCACCACGGTTTTTTCCAAATCCAGCGGGGCGTCGTCAGGCAGGCCGGTTTTTGTGGTTTCGGCCTCTTGGGCCGGTGGTGCACCGTCTGTCCCATTCACGGAGTCTGCTGCCTCACCGGGGGCAACTCCGGTTTGCGTGCTTTCCGCCTGGTCAGCCTCGCCTTCACCTGCGCCGTCATCCACAGCAGTCGCGCCAC
>Ga0316208_1002427_pt1 | contig 15190 bp, 13 predicted proteins | sample 3monopyrite_MG_FD_204944 | JGI IMG/M metagenome (GOLD analysis project Ga0316208, IMG submission 204944) | Microbial mat bacterial communities from mineral coupon in-situ incubated in ocean water Damariscotta River, Maine, United States -... | ecosystem: Environmental > Aquatic > Marine >... | reverse complement strand
ACTTCCAACCCGTCACATCGAAAATGCTACGTCCGTCCCTTCTTGATCGTATTCAGTTTCATCGGCGTCCAGCGGTTCAACATGATTGACGGCCCTAAATTTAATTTCATGCGCCAATTGTTTAATCTCGGGGGCGATTTCCTTAATCTTCGCATAGAGCGCCTGCTCTTCGTCACCGCTATCAAACAGCCCAACGACCACCTTGTCTTGCAGAATTTCTTGTAACAGTAATTCGGTCTCAGGTGACACCAGACCACCAATCGACACATAAACCGTATCGTGCCGTCGTTCATCGGCCCTTGCACGAAGCACATCTGCGCCCCACGGTGCGACGACCGCGCGCAATGCGGTTTGGGGGGCATTCGCAACAAACAGCGTGCTTTGCCCACCACGTGAAAACTGTGGATCAAAATCTGTCCCATCGCGACACAGCATATGCTCAAAACCAACTATATTCGCGGCCGCATCACGATGTGCGAGCAAGAGTGTTGAAGTTTCACCCGCATGGAACATTCGGCAGTCTGGCAAGAACGCCTCTGAATTTTCAACTAAGGTGTCATGTTCTCCGTCGTCGGGCGGGCCGCCAGTTTGATCAGAAGCCGCGAGCCACATTTGATGACAGGTCGTGTGATCCGGTGCTTCTGTTGGCAGCCACCCACCGGTAGCCAGCTCGTCCACGGGGTTTCCGAGAATGCGTTGATCACGTTGTTCGAGATGCTTGAATTGCGCCGGCGGTTCTGGGGCAATTGCTAGCTCAGTTTGTGTTGTCCACCTCTGTTTTTGGCGCTTGGTTAATTCTTTCAATTGATCACCATGAAACAACTTCAAACCAGCGCGGAATGCCTGTTCGATTACTCCGCGTTTAGGCCCGATTTTTGACAGCAGCCATTCTCGCTCTGCCCGTTGCTCCGCCTTCAGGGCAATTCGTTCGACCCCGTTATCCGCACGCCATTCCGATCGAGTCATTAACTTTGGTCCCGTTGAAATCGCAACGGTCTCGGCGTTTCGATCAGTATCCGGTTCTGGCACCGGTGCCGTAGAAAGGGTCAGATCGAAAGATCCCAGCGTATCGTTCCGATCGAGCACCAACTCCTTTTCTGCCGCAGTGACCTTGACCGCCCGCTTAAAATGCGCGTCGCCTTCGACATCCCACTCTACCCACCCTCGGATTTTAGCCAACGCGATCACTAAACGAGCTTGTAAGAAATAATCTTCGCTGGGCGTCGTTCGGATCGTATCTCGGTCGCACTCCACGATACTTCCATCGCGGAATACGATCCTTTGCCGCGCCGCAGTGAGAACCAAGTCATCAACCCGCGTTGCCGCTTTCTCAACGCCGGTTATCGCGACATATGTCCGTGCCAAGAAAGTCCGCGGTGACCCTTGAGGCAACCGCGGCTCGCCGTCCGATGATCTACATGTCATCTTGTTTGAGAATGCCATAGCCTGATGAGCAGCGGTTGAGACCGCAGCGGGCTTGGCTGTTTGCCAAGGCCCGAATGTCTTTACCAACTCTCTAAATCCAAACCGGCGGCCAAGCTGGCTTGGGGCGAAAAACTGATCTGACCCAGTGATTTTCAGCCGTGCACCTGATCGCCGTTTGATGTATGTTAATCCCAACTTATTGAGTGAAGCGTGGAATATTGGCCAGCTTGTCGCGGCGGCGATGGTATCCCTGATCCGTTGTTTCCAAGCTGTTGCAAGCGATGAAATCAAAGGTGGCATGCCGGTCCGGCGCAAATGGTGCAGGTCGCTCTTCGCGGCACCCCTCTCCCTTTCACGGCGGGCTTGCTTCTCGTCCCAGTGGGATTGCGGCTTGGGCACAAGTGTGACGACGGGGCCGTCCGTGGTTTCCTCCACGACAACGTCGAACCTTCCCGGATCCTCTGCCCAACCTTGTTGCAACTCGATTTCGCGGCACGCCTTTTCGAGTTTCAGGTAATCATTTGACAGGCTGAGTGCTTTATTGCCGGGCAGCGATTTTCTGTTAATGACAATATGGACGTGCGTGCATGTGCCATCGGTGTGGACCCCGATTACGAATTGATAATTTTCTGCTCCGAGCGCTTTCACCGCGTGTTTTGCAGCCATGATTGCTTGCTCCGGCGTCGGACGTTCGGTTTCTGGCCAGGACAACACAAAATGATAAGTCAGAGTAACGCTGCGAGAATTTCCCGCAGCTGTCGCCCACATCTGCCAATCTGCGTCTTTCCAATCAGTGAGAAGATTGCAGGTTTCAACGGTGTGGGCCTTACCGCAGACATAGCTAACCATTTTCGTGAAATCGGATTTTGTTGTCCGCAGAGCGTCAACCTCGCGGTGAATGACGACCGGTATCATTGTAAGATATCCGCAATCCTGAGCATCACTTTGCGCGTCTCGACGGTCACTTCACGTAGCGCGGCTTGCATCGTGGTTTCCGGTCCATCTGACAACGATTTGGCGACCGCCTCAAAACGGCCGCCGATCTTGCTAAGTTGAGCGATCAATCTGCGCAATGTTGTGTCGTCGACGTCAGATCGTGTGTTTGTGCGTCGCACGACGGTCCGCGCCCAGGCGTTTACACTCTCATGGCCCGACCGCTCGGCTTGCGCTTGCAGACGTGCATGTTCTGCGGGAGCAACTCGAAAGCAGACGCTTTGCGTCATCCTCCGCTCATTTGATTTCACTCTCGAATTGCCTTCAACGTTTTGCGCGCCACCAAGCGGCAGATCATCAGCATCCATGTTGTGGTCATCGCGCCATTGCTCCGCATCCGCGTCCTGCGATGCTGTTTCTCGTGGCTCATCAGCACTCACGACGCCACCTCAGTGGCAGTCTTTTGATCATCAGCTAGAACATCGGGATCATCATCACACTCTTCCCTCATAAGATCGTCTAGAGCGTCCAAATCAAAGCCATCATTAGTCTTACCAAACGGGTGAGAAAGTTCGCTTTCCCCATCGGGCGTGCTTCTAAATTTGTCATCTTGGTCGACAGATTTCGCGGTGTTTGACAGTTCAGCTTGAGACGCATTTAAGGGCGCGGGTGGGTTGACTGTTGGTTCATCTGAACGTTCGTTCTCGGCAACCTTTTCAGCCACGTCGCCGTTCTCAACAGAACGATCGGCAACCGTATCTTTGTTTACGACTGCCGTTTCTTTTAAATTAACACCACCCGTCTTTTCTTGTGTGTCTGCCGTCTCCGGTGGTTTTTTTGGTTTCCTCTTCGGTCCGTTGGCTTTTTTGAGATAGGTGCGAAACGTCGCAAGGCTGAGCTCTGCTTTCGACAGCTCAATGAATTTTTCGTATAAGTCCTTTATTGAATGCCCGCGCGCCAGTGCCGCGTTGATCTCGTCACGAATTTCTCGGACTGCGTCTCGTGCTGAAACGGCTTGCGGCTCTACGACTTCAAGCTGTGCGAATTGGTTCTTCATACTTTTGATGTTTGTAATGCTTATTAATTTGGTCATGATCGGCATCCTTTGTGTTAAGTTTGTAAAATGTAAGTTATGCGATGACCGCGAAAAAACTCAGGACGTTTCGCGAAAAAGTCATCGTTCGTCAAAAAATAACTGTGGAAAACTATGGACATATGTAACTGTCAGTTCGAAAATGTGTGGCGCAACGGATCTGAAAAGCGTCTTATTTTCTCGAATTAGACCGTCATTTTTCTGTAAGGTTTTCATCTCAAATTAGGTGATCGGACAGACAGCAGGGTATGGTTTGTGTAAACCGTCGGGGGTGCCCGATTTACGCCTATCAGAGAAAGCCGGTGGGCCATCGTTTATATGTCGGCGACCGCTATTGTGCTTGACGGCCCGCGCAAACACCGACATCACTTGAGCATGTCAAATACAAGAGCACTCATACACACGACCTGCTGATCGCGCCCTTTTATGGGTGCATTCCTGAACGTGTATGCTTTTGACCGGACATATCCTTTGACATATTTTCCAAACATTCACCGTCGCAGCGTCAGGTTGCCTCACCTCATACGCTGATCAACCAACTTTTTTGGGAGACAGCACAGGTGTGCGGCTGGGTCTTATAATCCTAGAGCGCCAGATAAGCGTAGACGGCCGGGATCGTTACCCGGGTCTCCTACCAAATTTTCAAGTCAAATCATTCGATAGTCGTGGTCCGAAAACCGACTATAGCTCCGCGATTACGGGAATACATTCATGAAGCTCTTAGCACTCGCCGACCTCCACCTCGACCGTTATTTCGCGCGGCGGATGGATCCCTTCCAAGATATTCCCGAAGAACAGCTTCGAGACGTGACGCATTGCGTGCTCGCTGGCGATTTGAGCAACAAGGGGTATACGCAATGGAAGCGTTGCCTGCCTTGGATTGCAGAGCAGCTTCCCCGCGCGCAGATTTTTGTCATGCCTGGCAATCACGATTATTACGATGGCAGCATCGATCGCGAGGACAAATTAAGAGACGCCGCCGCTGCGCATGGTGCAACTTTCGTGCAGAAGTCGGAGCTGATCTTTGGACGGCATCGCCTGCTTTGTTGCACCCTTTGGACAGACTTCGATATTTACGGCGAACGATCTGACAACCTTCGTCACGCTGTCACCCATATGAATGACTACCTTTACATTCGAGTTGCCAAAACCGGCTTCAAGAAACTCACGCCCGTTCAAACAGCGCAAATTCACCTGGATCACAAACAGTGGCTAGTTCGGCGGTTGTCAGAGACATTTGACGGCGAAACGACTGTCATCACGCATCACGCGCCGCACATCAAAGCGCTCAAAGACATGTCCGATATCGGGCCATGTTATGCGTCAAATCTGGAGCCGCTCATTCTGAAACACCAACCCGACAGGTGGCTGTTCGGGCACACCCATCATCCGGTCTCGTTCAACATCGGCCAGACACGCCTGACGAATGTCTCGGTCGGGTATCCAGATGAACTTGACCCGTTCCAAAATCTGGAACGGTTTATCTTTGACTTGGAAGTGTGAGCACACGTCATGACAGAAATCCCTGTCCTCCAGTTTGCTTTTCTTGATTTTGAGGCCAGCAGTCTTGATGAAGACAGCTGGCCAATCGAAGTGGGTCTCAGCTGGATCGACGAAAACCTGAATGTTCAAACCTTTGAAAGCTTGATCCGACCCGCACCCGAGTGGCCCGAGCATGCGTGGAGCCCAATCAGCGCCAAGATCCACAATATCCCGCGCCGCGATCTCAACGATGCTCCCGATGTGCACACCGTTGCAAACGACCTACTGGTGGCCTTGAACGGACGGACCGCATTGTCCGACGCACCGCCGTTTGAACGGCACTGGCTCGATCGGTTATGTGCTGCCGCGGACGTCATAGATCACGTCTCACTCATGGACTTTCATACGATCACTGGGCGCAGCTTCTCATCAGGTGCGTTGGACTTCCTCTACGAGCGCTTGGAACGCATCAACGCGCCACACAGAGCCGGACCAGACAGCGCGCGGTTCGCGCGAGGATGGCTTGCGGGCATGCGTCGCGAACGCGAAATGAAGATGGGCGTAGTGGCGGCCAAGCGGGACGCGGCTCCAAAGGAGCTTGAGATTGACGGCAGCTTGGTCAAACCGATCAATGGGTATCGAATAGCCCCAAAGCTGCGCCGCCAGAGACTTTTTCGGCGGCGCAGCTTCTAGTCTGGAACGTGACGCGCTTATTGAATGACGAAGATGATTGGCGTTCGTGCCTCTGCGCCTTCAACGGCAAAGACCGCAATCTCGCGGTTGATAGCATTCACGCCACGGGTGTTTTGGAGCGGATCGTAGAACGGGCCTTCTTCCTTCGTGACACCCGCGCCAGCTGCATACCCCCTCCCCACTGGCAAAGTTCATGAGGCGGAGTCCGACGGAGCGGCTCCCATTTTGGGCCGTCGTCACATCCGGCCAAAATCTCTCACGAAGCTGAAAGAAAATGCTTTCCATAAGCCCTCCGCGTCGGCCAGCGCACCAAAACTGGAACACCAGTTTAGCGAGAGAACGTTAAATATCATATCGCCGTTTAAAGCATAACTGGCGGGCGTTGCACGAGAAGCGCAACGGAAGCGCCGCCAAACAGACTGCGACGACCACCGCTACCATTTCGTCTCTGCACAACTCACGAACAAATCAACCAGCGTCGCACTTGGGACCGCACCGTCTGCCAGCAGATGGCTGGCGATGAGATCGACCGCAGCAAGGTTGCGGTTGAGAATAGTTGTCGCTTGTTTCTGCGCGTCATCAAGCCTGCGGCTGATCTTTGGCCGCAGCGCCTTGTCTCGGCCGAATGCGTGCTTGATCGCGGCGGTATCGGGTTTGACGTTTAGGTTGGTCTCTTCAAGCAACCCTAGCGCTTCGCCGATCGCGAGCCGTGTGGCCTGCAGACGCATCCTTGCATAAGTTGGCCCCTCTGCCCCGACTTTGCCTTTCTGAATGATGCGCAGCGCCTCGCCCGCCAAAAGCCCTGCCAGACGCCCTGACACCGCCTCGGGTGTATGACGGATTGTATTGGGGTCCGTGTGCACCACTGCGCCATTGCGTGTCATGCTGATCGCGATTGGCACCTCGGCTCCCGCGATATACGACACCACGGCGCTTGCTGCCGCAGAGAGCGTCTGTGAGAGGCGTTTTGCGTCGCGATGTGCTGCCGCCTGGCTCCCGCCGACCTTCCTCGCCAGCGCCGACATCCGCCGTGCAGCGCGTATGGGTCCGCGTTCCCGAAACGCCAAGACCAACGCTTCACGTGACAAGAGCGTCAGATCTGCCGCGGGCGGCAGGGCCGTGCAAACAGCACCCACGCTGATCTGACCCGTTGCTGAGCTGACATCGGCCATCACGGCAAGGATCAGGTCGCGGCTTGGCGCGCCAATATGCACCATCGGCAGATGCGCCAGACAACCCAGCAGCTGGCAGGGGTCCGACGTAATGACGACCAGTGCTGGGGCCTCCGACACAGCGTCTAATGCACGCTTCAGCTGCAGACCGTGGGGGTCACGATCCAGAATGATAATTGTTGCGGGCGGGACGGGCTTTGGGTCTTCAAAGTCATTTACGACGGGACGTGCACGGAACCGCAGTAGCGCTTTCTGCAAAGGCGCCACGTCTTCTTCGCGCTCGCATAAAATCACTGTTGCGGACCCCGGTCGCAGAAGCCGATCAATTGTCAGCTGATCCTCGAACCGCGCTGCGATTTGTGCAATTGCAAGCAGTGCATTTGCGCGGCTTCGATTTGGGCTGTCATATGTGGCTGTTGCGAGATTCAGCGCCAGTGGATCATCGCCGATTGCCAATGCCGCTGCGATGTCCCGCGCTGACAATTGGAGGTCGCTTGTTTGCGCGCATACGGCAGGGGCAACATAGTCCGGATCAACATCCGCGAAGGCATGCGTGAGCTCACTCTCCGAGAGGAGCTCCAGATGCGCGCTAAGGATAACTTCGGGCACGAAGTCAGTATCGGAAGTGTTGTTCAAGACATCTAGCAAGTAGGCCGCGCGCTCCGCTCGCGCCTCCCCCGCAAGGGATTGATACGCGTCCATCTCAAACGCTTCGTCAAACGGGTCATCCGCTGGGCGCTTTCCGTGCGCCGCATCGTCGTAAAGTGGGCGCCAGACGGGGTCATTCTTGCGCGGCTGTGAGCAAAAAGTCGTCAAAAAATCTGATACGTTCATGGTGATCTCCAATGGTCAATAATGGAATGGGGTCAAAAGCGCTGAGCGCTGCGCGATCTCATCCATCATCGCGTTGAGGATGTCTGCAGCCTCTCGGCGGTAGATCTCGCCCAGCGTGTTGATACCGTCGCCAAACTCCGATTTTGGCACCACCAATTCCGCGTGGAACTCCTTCATCGTCCGATGACAGGCTTGTTCTTCCGCGACCGCAAGATTGCCTGTCGGCATCGGCACAACACGCAGGACCTCCGTCTTCGCGGAACGATCAATGCCCAATTGATGGCGAAGGCGTTTCTCAGGCCTTGCACTATAACCCAGCTTCAACACGGTCAGCCCCGGCAGCGCGATCTGAAACAGGTAGATAAACGACTTGTTTGCCGACCAACTCACCCCACAATTTGCGCAGGAGCAGTCACCCCAGACCATATTGCCAATCATGACGTCTTGCGTATGGCCGCAGCTATGCTGGTAGCTGCGATAGCCGAGCCTACCGTGCTCGGCGGCTCCGACAAGGGTCCAGTCGTGTTTGGACGCTTGTTCCGCGTAGCGTGTCTCGCGACAGCTCTCACAGCTGACGTTGTGACCACCCGCCGCCGCCCGCTCAACGCGGATATACTGGCTGCGGACCTCATGGTCACAATAAAGCCGGAAATAGCCGTAGTGACGATCGTTCAGATCTTGGCGCAGCCATTGTGCTTCGATGGATCCAGCGGCCGCGATACGACGCGCAAGGATGCAAGGGTGGCACAGCGGGCAATGGTCGCGCAGGACGTTCAGCCGCACCACAGAGAGGGCACCGCATGCGTGGCAGCGCACGACCCCGTGGTAGCGATCTAAAACGCGGCCCAGAAGGTCAAAGCCCTTTTGCTGGGCCGCAATGTGCCAGCTCAGTTTGCACGGCATGTCCCAAGCCGGAAGGACATCATCGCCGATGGTGAAATTATGAGGGATCAAGTTGAAATTTGCGAAAGTGGTAACTCCTGTTTTGGATGGGGAATAGACATCACGGATCGTCGCCACCCGCCTCAGCCGGATGACAGACGTTCAGAAATGAGGGGATTGGATTAGGCTGAAACAGCGTCTCGCAAATCAACCGTCGGGCTACTCAACCCAGTGGCGCCGGGATCAAACCAAGCGTCAGCAGAGCGCGCATCGGTCTGCGCCGCGGTGATCATCTGATCCATCATGTCGGCCATCGCCATCAAGCGACGGGCAACATGGCGCAAGGTTGTGTCGGACCGAAAGAAGCAGCGCAGTGCCGCGCTCCGCACTTTACGAGAGCGCTCTCGCAACCGTGCCACGTTGCCGCCGCCGTCAGCCAAAAGCAAAAGCATCTCGCCCGCCGCCATAACGCAGTCTCGCGCATCGGGGTGCCCTGCCCTGAACGCATGCAGTGCATGTTCAGCTCGGGTCCAGGCATCTTCGGCGGCATCAACATAGGACGACAACGCCAGATCAAACCACTGACCGTCGAGGGAGTCATCTGCGACGCGTGCGGCGCGGAGCAACATCAACACATTGTCAAACGCAGGTAATGCATCGACAGAGGGAGCGGAAATAAAGTCGGGGGTTTTGGACACGCCATCGGGCGTGCTAAAGGCAGTGTAGGTCATGAAGATCTCCTTAGGATCTAAGTGGCTTAGTGTGGGTGCAGGAGGTCCAACTCTTGCATCCACATGAACAGTTTGACATTATGACTTCACAATGTCAAACGGAGATTTCAATGTCAAAAATGGGACGCCCAACAGTCGATACAGCGCCAGTCACAGTGCGTCTGTCGTCGGCCACAATAAAGCAAATCGACGAGGCGCGGCGACAGTTTGAAGACCTCCCTACCCGCCCAGAAATGATCCGCCGCATGATCGATGATTGGCTGCAGAGAAACGATCCCCAATAACTCTTTTGGCCACCATTGCGCACGTTCTTGAAAGACCGCTTCAACTTTGGGTAGAACAGCAGAATCTATGCTTTACGCGTCGCGTAACAATAGAGTAGCCATATATCGATGGTTTCGTTCCCATAAGTTTCACTTGTTCTTAATAATATGACAAATTATCTTTCGATGGAAAAGGGAACGGCGCGTTGAATTCCAATAACTTTGGGACAGAGGAGCTTAATACCCTCATTGGAAGAGTAATCTTCATTGCAGCCTTGGTGTTTCTCTACCTACAGCTTTATATAGGCCTGCCTTTTCTACCATTTTTCATTTCAACCTTTTTGCTGTTGCCTTGGATCAGAGGCAGCAACCCAACAGTTAAAATACTTCTTTTGGTTTTGCCGTTCATGATGTTGTCGTTGGCGTCTATCGTTCTGCGAATCCCCGAAGAATTTGTATCGCAAGGCCGTTCATGGGTGCTGTTGCTCCTGACATTGACATCGTCATGCATTTTAGCTTTGCGCATAAGGACACTTGGACAGCGGCGCATTCAGGATTGGTTCTTTTGGGTGTCTATTTTTCTTATTGGTGCGGCTGTCCTAGAAATACTCGGTCCCTTAAAAGCAGTGAGCGACCAATTTAGATCAATCGCCTATTCTGATAACATCTTGTATCTGAACGAAGCCCGAGACTTGAGTATGGCAGGATTTGTGCGACCTAAAGTTTTTACCTCGGAGCCTTCACACCTTGGAAAATTTACTATGTTTGCAATTGTTTTATTCGCAATTGCATCTGGCAAAGTGTGGAAAGCAATAGCTTTAACGGTCATAGGTTTTGCCGTTATTAAAAGCGCCGTTATCTTATTTGCAGTTCCCATAATATTCAGCATCAAAATCTCTCAGGGTGCCGCTAATACGAAACGGTCATTCGTGAGAATGGTTTTAGTTGTTGCCGCTCTTCTTGTAACGGGGGCGATAATTTATTGGCTCGCAGCTGATCGTCTCGGCTTTGGCAGTGACAAGATTGAGGCGAGTGCATTTTTGCGGATCATACGTCCAATGTATGTAATGGCCCTCGCTATTTCAGAACGCCCTTTCTTTGGGTTTGGACTTGGCGCTGAAAATGAATTGGTTCGCCTGTATTCACTTGGAACATTCGCATTTCCAGACCAGATATATGCGCAGCAGAGGTTTGCGGAAACGCTTTCTGCGGTCGGCGGCAACATCCATTTTTCAGTTCCCACCCAGCTTGGTATTGTCGGAACACTCATTTGGCTCTTGTTCCTTGAAAATGTGCGTAGGATATTTTCGTCCCCTGCGTTAGTTTTCTGGACGTTCTATATCATGTATGGGTTTGCGCTTGGCGCGGTAAATACACCACTTTTTGTTGCCCCACTATTCGTGGTGGCCGCAACAAGTAATTGGGTTAGGACCAGCCGAACCAACCTGATCTCACAGCCAAATAGTAAAGTCACTCACTACAATAAAGCGGCTTTAGGGGAGCGCTAATTTAGTAACGGTGGTCATTGTGTTTCTTGCGTTGGACGCCCATCAAAGCTCCGCGAGTAACCTTTTATGATCCCCGGCAACTAAAAATTCACTCGTCGAACATTCTCCCAGGCGTTTTCTATGAGCCAAGAGCTCTGTGCGCAGTGCTTGCGGGTTTTGCGCCAGCTTCATAAGCAAAGCATCGTCCAACAGCATCCCCACACCCCACTGCGCCGCACGTGCAGCGGTGGCTGTTTGGGGGCGTAAAAGTGGCGGCACGCAAAAGAGACCACCCTCGTAAAGTCGGTTCGGAATAAGTAATTCGGCATTTTGCTCGGAACTATAATCCAGCGTCCAGTTCAGGTCCGCATCGCGATAGATACCTGCCAAGCCGTTGGGGTATTCATAAGGGCCTAGAGTTTGCACATTTGGGTAAGCTGCAAGCTTATCATAGGTGGCTTGCAAATTGTTAGGCACTGTTCCGGCCAGACGCACGCAAAGTTTGCCGCCTGCTTTAGCTGCGAGATCGGTCAGCATGAGCAGGCTTTTTTCACAGCGTAATTTACCCGCAAGGACGATGGTTAAAGGCACATCCAAGGGCACATCGCGCTGACATGACGTAGCGCGGGTTTCTTCGGCAATACCTTCGACTTTATTTTCCAGTAAAAAACTCCGCTCTTGGTAACCTTGTACCGGTGAAAAATATTGATCCAAAAAAGCGGGAGAGCTGACAACAAGCCGGGTTGTGCGACGCAGAACGAGCCGCTCTAGCGCGCGGACTACCACTCCGATCGGGCCGCTGCGACCAAGTAAAGGGTGTAGATCCAGCACCTCGTAGACGATAGGGATAGGCCATCCAAGGCGACGGCGTAAGGCCAATGCCAACAGCGCCAAATCCAAGTTTCGTGCATAAATTACATCAACATCGACCAGTGTGAGGTTCCGAGACACTTTTTTAAATGCGATACGCATGGCCGACAGGCGCTTGCGCATATTGCCGTCTGTAGCCGCCCCCAATGAGTGCACATCTATTTGAGAATCACCGCTGCGTTTGAACGCATAGGCGATCACCTCTGCCCCTGCCGCACGCAGCCCCTGCACCCGCCGGTTGACGGCTGCATCGGCCAAATCGGGACCCAGATAAAGTATCCGTTTAGGGGTCATTGCAGACATCCTTTGAGGATCGTGTTTTGGAACACTGCTGCAGTGTGTGTTGCCAGCAGAGTGCGCGCATTGGGCTGTGCGATATCGGCGACCAAAGCCCGTGATAGTGTGTCCGGATCAGTACAATCGATCCCCAGTCCCAGCTTATGCTCAGCCACCTGATGTCCCATTGCACCAGTATTTTGGCAAACCAATCGCTTGCCAGCAGCAGCAGCCCATAGCACCACTCCAGAGGATCCAATGTGATTTTGATAGGGTGCGAGGACAACATCACAGGCGCTAATTTCACACGTTAATTCATCATCACTTACAAAACGATTGTCGAGTTCTAACGCCAAAGCTGGATGAGTGCGCTTTAAGGTCTCTAGTTGAGAGATGAAATCAACGCTGTCGGCCGGATCAAGCTTGCCTACAAAGCGCAATCCAATCCGGGATGCCGCCTGTGGCGACAAGCGGCGTGCGGCTTCAAGTAATTGGAAAACACCTTTGCGTTCTGCGAGTGCCCCAAAAACTAAAAACCATCGCCGGCCATCATGACGCGGTATCACTTGGGTATTGTTGAAAATCTTAGTGTCCGGTGCTGGGTCAGCCAAAAATACTAGCTTGCGTAATCTTGCACCACTCGCTTTGGCAGCACCTTCATCAAGGGTGAACAAAGGCCCAAGTCCGGGACGACGCGCGGCGATATAAGTACCCCAACGACGCAAAGCATCCGCCTGTCGTTTCAGTGTCGGTGCATATCCAAAATCGTTTGGCGGACGAAAAATGATACCCGATATTTTTCCATTCACTGGGCGTCTATCCAGTATGGATCCGTAAATGGCATGATCAAAAAACGGCAAAAATACACGTCCGCCCTGCTGCGTTAGAATATCGCGCGCATGGCTCCATTGGGCGCGTCCACGTCCCAATAATGAACCGTCTGTAAATGCTGAGACTTGCTCGTCGGACAAAATTGTTAGGTCAAGTTTGGTTTCAGAAATGACATCGGCTAAGCGATCTGCGAGCTTAGCACTCGTTTGCAATTGAACCCTGCTGATACGGCTATCACGCGCTGCGGCACTTAGCACCATCTGTGCCCAATAGGCGCAATGCCCGGCGGAGAGCGGTTCAAAATAAGTGAAAACAGTCATAAAAACCTCATACTGTTTGCGCGGATACGCGGAGTGGCGTGACCGTGTCAGCGCGATAAACACACCCTTCGAAGAGATCCAGAATGCCCTGCACACGGGCCAGATCGGCATCAGTAACGTGCTGTCGCCAACGCCCAATCAACGCATCGGTATCCCCAGACTGAATAGCCGCTGTTGCCGCAGGATCGCTAAGATTACGCACCGAGACCGAGGCACGCCCGACCATTGCACGCATCGCATCACTGACGTGGATATCGCAAACCTGCGCAAGTTTTTGCAAAACAGTGTCAGGGTCTTTCACAAGGTCTTCGTAAAAGACCGTTGGTGTGCCCGCCGCATGAGCCGCAAACAAAGGCATGTTTTCCAAACACCACCCAAGAACATAGCGGTCCAGCTCGGCCCCATCATAGATGAGCGAAGTCAGCAGGTTACGCTGTTGGGTGTTTAGAACCCGATGCACAAACGGCTCGTGACGAGCAAATAATGCTAACTTGTCACCCCACTTGTTGCGCGCGCAAGAAAGTGATTGCGGTATAGGGTGCCTGAAATATAGGACATTAGTTAACCCCATTTCGGCGAGCACCTCTGCCAGATAGCTGGCATTGGTGGTTTTCAGCACCAATCTGTCTGATCGAAAGTGAAAATCCTTACGCCAAAACCGCCAAGGTTCTTGCACGTGCAGATCCCCAGCTTGCATAGCGCGTATATAGGCCTTGAGTTTCTCGTGGTCTTCCTCGGAGGGTGCTATAAACATCCCCCCCGGTGGATGACCCAGTGCTTTCATCTGTGCGCTTGTTGCTGTCGGCGGTGCAAACGGCTGGTCAACAGACTTCATACCCTTGTGATGCGCTATGACCTGCATCAGCAATGTCGATCCACTACGACGGGAGCCAATCAGAGCAATATCTGGTTGTCCCTTGCTTTGGTGCCGGTTCAGCACTTCCCAAATCGCCTGCCGTATTGCTTGCTGGGTGAGTAGCCCAAGTCCAGAATATTTCACTATATTAAATACCTAAGTAATATTTAGTCATGATTTTGTGGATATATTTGTGCTAGAAGGGCACCTGCCCCTTGAGCCACAGCAGCAATTTCATCAGGAGACAAACTGTTCCGCCAAGCATCCGCGAGCGCTATGCCGCTCCTGTTCATCTGATGCAGGGCGTTACCTTCGATTTGTCCTGCCTCACCGGATGTCGATGCAAGTAGAAAATCACGCGCGGCAGCATTGGACAGAATATCCATATGTTTCAACACTCGTTCCCCTGTTTCAAGAGGGCGCACGCAAAGATCCTCATGCTTGATCAGCAATAAATGCTTTGGATGGGCCGCAATAGAATCTAGAGCATCTCGATACAGCTTTGCCCAAAACCAGCCCAATGCGAAAGCAAATTGAACTTCGGGATCGTTACTGTGATGAAGGGGCATTTGCCCGTCAAAATTTGGTATTGGCCAATTCATACGTCGCAATGAATGCACCAATGCCGCTGGATGGCGGACAAGGATAACGCCTTTTGCTTCGAAGGTTTTGGCCAAGGTTGCGCCAACCCGTAACAAAAATGGATCCTTGAGAACTATCGCAAAATTATTGCCGCGATGTGCCAGCCGCAGGTCGCGATCATAAGCACTGCCGACAATTTGACGAACAGCCCCTTTGAGTATGCCATCGGTCCGCCGACGGCGACGATATCCCAATTTCCCATCACGTAGACCGCGCACCAATTGAGTGACATGCTCTGCGTCGGCAGGGCCATAATACCAACGCGTCACATCAGACAAGCCTATATCAGCATTAAAAGGCTCGTGTATCACAGACTGAGGCAAAGCATGCTGCACAACCTGACCAACCCACGTTGTGCCAGAACGGTGCATACCACTGATAAAGCGAATGTCTTTATGCG
>Ga0316208_1002425_pt1 | contig 15202 bp, 14 predicted proteins | sample 3monopyrite_MG_FD_204944 | JGI IMG/M metagenome (GOLD analysis project Ga0316208, IMG submission 204944) | Microbial mat bacterial communities from mineral coupon in-situ incubated in ocean water Damariscotta River, Maine, United States -... | ecosystem: Environmental > Aquatic > Marine >... | reverse complement strand
GAACAAATCTCTTTTTTATTGTACTTTTACTTAACAACATTTTTTTTTGAATGAATATTACTACTTATTGTTTTTCAATATGTTAGTAATATTCTTTCTTTTCAACATTGGACTTTAAACAACTTCTAATAGTAAATTCTTTACAATACAGATGAATGATTTAACCGTAAAATTATTTGAAGAAATACGCCAGGATATAGCAATTCATATTTGTGCTAGAATATCTGAAAATAGTGAATTGGTGGTTGAGGGTGTTGATTCTGGCGAATTAGTAGAAAAACTTAAAGGTGATTGGGACTATGAATATTTTTTAACAGTTGATATATCGAATAAAGATTTGTTAATTCAAAAGTTAAAAAATGATAATGTTCAAATCCACGATGATAGAGAGTTGTTAGAATGGATTAAAGCCAACTATTCTGGAAATAATGCTTTTAGCTCTTTTCAGTCATTTTTAATATTTGAAAATATTGATTTTAAAACGTTTACTTGGACATAAATAAGTTTTGAGCAATGTGTATGTCTAGTTTTTATTTTTCTGTTTGTAAACGTAGCATACAGGAAATGTTGACTAATTTTTTTTAGAAATTGATATGAAATACAGAAGGGCACTTTTTATAGTAATTCCACTAATATTACTTTATTCTTGTAAAACAGGAAAAGTCCACCAAGAATTTGATAGTAAAGATGTACAGAACGGAAAAACAGTAATTAATGCTAAAAATATTGATTGTAACTATTCAAAAAAAAGCATAGGAGAAAATAGCAGTAGTAACTCTAAGGTTGAATTAATCGGTCTCTTTGAAAATTTAAACAGTAATAATGGAGAGCACATATATGGCTACACATTAATGATTTGGAAACTAGAGAATGAAATAGTAGGGTTTTTAAATATCTATGAAGGAAGTATCGAGCCAAGTAGAAGTGGCCCAATAATTTTAGGTAAATTAACAAACGATAGCTTTGATTTTAAAGTATGGACGAAAGAAAATAAGAGCATGAAAGGTTGGCAACAGTCTGATGTAAATATTTTCTCTTTTAGAGGAATAAAGTCAAGGGATAAAATAATTGGTAGTTTCTCTAATTTCAATTGCTCAAAAGGAGAAATGCATCAAAACTATGATGAAAAAATTGAGTTGATTTCTTCTGATGTTTGGGAATTAAAAGGCTTTAAAAATATTAAAGAATGGAAAGAGGAATTTAGCGATAAATTGGATTATTAAGATAGATAGCAGTTCAAGTAAGCTATTAAACAGGGTACAAATAAAAAAACTGTAAGACAAGAAAAATTAAACATAAAGAAATGAAAAAACATATTTACTTAATATTCATATCAGCACTACTATTTAGTTGTGGAGGTAAATCTAACAAACTACAGTTTTCTGAATTTGAAATTAAAGACAGAGATGGTGGCACAGGAATAGCAGTTAACAATTCAGGAAGCGTTACAATTAATGATAAGGTAATTGGTGAAATTAGCAAAGACGGAATCTTTAACGACAGAAATGGAAAATTGATTGCTAAGTTAACGAGTGATGGTGTGCTTGAAGACAAGAGTGGCGATTCTCTCGTAAAAGTAGATAAATATGGGAAAATGGACAATGGTTCTGGAATGTTTATAGAATGGTCCAAAAGTGGTGAATTAATGAGAGGAAATGAAAATACAGGAGTGCATATAACTCCAGCAGAAGAAAGGTCACTTCAAGCAGCCTCAATAGTTTTGTATCTCTACTTAAGTTTTGAATAATTTTAGACATTCCACAAAGGATGTAAATAATTGCGTTTGTTAGTTCAGTATTTGGTTCTGTTTGAGTTTTTAGATTAGATAAATTCGTGTGCCAAGAGTATAAACAAAGGTCAATTTTGTAAGTAAAAAACCAAAACCGCTTTAATTATGAGAAAAATAATGCAACTATTACTAGTCCTGTTCATAATAGGAAGTTGTAGTTGATGATTTTTTTTGGTAAAATTCCTAACTCTTTTGCTTTAAGTATAATGAAAGAGATTTACTCGCTAATTATATAAAAAAAAGCCACTTCCTGTAAAAAGTGGCTTTTCTGTGTAAAAGATTCTAATTAGAATCTGGTAGAATATTATTTCAATAAAGATGCTTTTACCAATGTTGCAATGATTTTTCCGTCAGCTTTTCCTGCTAATTTCCCTGAGAGCAGACCCATTACTTTACCCATATCTTGAGGTCCGTTTGCTCCAGTCGATGCAATTGCATTATCTACTTCTATCTGAATTGCTTCTTCTGACATCATTTCTGGCATGTATTCATTGATGACATCAGCTTGGTATTTTTCATCAGCTGCCAGATCTTCACGACCTTCTTTGATATACAATTCATATGTTTCAACACGTTGCTTATAAAGCTTCATGACAATTTTCATTGCATCTGCATCTGTAACCTCTCCATTGCCTGAAGTCGCTTCCAGTAAAATTTTAGATTTAATATCACGCAGAGGAGCTAGACGCTCCTTGTCTCTCGCTAACATGGCTTTCTTAATGTCAGCGTTTATTGTTTCTATCAAAGTCATTTAATCTACGTTGTCGTGTAAGAAAGAATTATTGCTATTCAAGGAAGTACCATCGTCATCTTTCGAAACACTGAATCGACTAGAATTATCCTCGTTACTTGGAGTGGATTCGTCCAATTGGATATTTCTACGAACATAAGCAGGTTCGTTTTCAAATTCTTGAATACCATCAGCTTTTTTTAATTGATTTGTGTATTCTTGTATTCTTGATAATCTGTCTTGTGTCCTTTTTTGTAATTCCTCTGGAGAAAGAGACTCTTTTGTTTTTGTAGATGAGTCCAGTTCAGCATTCGCCTCCTTTTCGTCATTTAAGACATAGCGAGTAATGATTTCATCTTCTTTTTCATCAATCTCTGTTTCTGTTTCTTCCTTTTTGGAAGATGACCAACTAAACTCCATTTCTTTCTGTTCTTCTTGAACTTCCTTTGTTTTCAAGAATAGCGACTCTTGCGGTTGCTCTATTTCTTTTGCCCGGCTCCATTCTCCATTCTGTGTAGGTGATTCTAGAGGTGAAGTGATTTCTTTCCTAGACTCTTCTTTTAAAGTCGTTACTTGTTTTTTAGGAGCTGTTTCAAATCCTGTAATCGGCGATGAATCAAAACCTGTTGCAATTAAAGTCACACTTAGTTTTTCCCCTAAAGAAGAATCTTTTGCATGTCCAAAAATAACATCTGCTGTTGAACCAGCTGCATCTTGAATAAAGTCAGTGATTTCAGTAATTTCATCCATCAAAACTTCTTTATCTCCGTAAGTGATATTTAAAAGAACGTACTCGGCTCCACTGATGTCATTGTCATTTAATAACGGAGATTCTAATGCTTTTTCAACTGCTTTCATCGCTCTGTTATCACCTTCTGCCTCAGCACTACCCATAATGGCAACACCACTGTCTTTCATTACTGTGCTAACATCGTTAAAATCGACATTAATTGCTCCAGTCACTGCAATTACCTCTGCAATTCCTTTTGCAGCTGTTGCCAATACCTCGTCGGCTTGTGCGAAAGCTTCTCCAATGGATAGATTACCCGATATTTCACGTAGTCGTTCGTTATTGATGACCAATAAGGTGTCAACATTTTCGCGCATTGCTTCCAAACCAACTTCTGCTTGCATTCTTCTTTTACGACCTTCAAAATTGAAAGGCACAGTGACAATACCTACCGTTAATATACCTAATTCTTTCGCTACTTGAGCAATTACGGGTGCAGCTCCTGTACCTGTTCCGCCACCCATTCCAGCAGTAACAAAAACCATTTTGGCATCTTTCGAAAGATACTCCCTAATTTCTTCTATATTTTCAACTGCTGCATTCTTTCCAATTTCTGGAATAGAGCCGGCACCGCGTCCTTCTGTTAAAGAAGGACCCAATTGTATTTTAAAGGGAATGGGAGAGATATCTAACGCTTGTAAATCTGTGTTACAAACGACAAAATCAACACCTTTAATTCCTTGACTAAACATGTGATTAACGGCGTTTCCACCCCCACCACCAACACCAATTACTTTGATGATTGATACTTCGTCTTTTTGAATTTCAAATTCCATAATTTTTATTTTATCTGTCAGCTAATTCTACCTTGATTTTATAATTTTCTTAATAAATTCTTTATTCTTAATCGGTGATCTGATTATTTCTCATCATCTTCCACTTCATCAAACCAACCAATTCCTTTCTTTACTATTTTTTCGAAGAAAGAACCTCTTGTTTTTTCAGAATGCGTTTTCACAGAACCTGAACTTGCTGCTTCGGGTTCTGGCGTTACTGCTTTTTCCAAATCTTCAAACCCTTTAAGCACTAGACCAACTCCAGTAGCATACATCGGACTTTTTATTACCTCTTGGTTTGTGTTGGCTAAATGTTCCGTTGGGTAGCCTAAACGTGTATCCATTCCTGTCATGTACTCAAATAATTGCGAAATGTGATCCAATTGGGATCCTCCACCTGTCACAACAATTCCGCCAATTAATTTCTTTTCAAATCCTGAATTTTTTATTTCAAAATGAACCAATTCGATAATCTCTTCCATTCTAGCCTGAATGATGCTTGCTAAATTGCGTAATGTAATTTCCTTGGCAGGTCTTCCTTTCAATCCGGGAATAGCCACAATAACATTTTCTTGACTTTCGCTTGCGATTGCAGAACCAAATTGCTGTTTTACTTGTTCAGCTTTACGTTTCATTATGGAGCAACCCTCTTTTATATCTTCTGTAATGGCATTCCCTCCAAAAGGTATAACCGCTGTATGTCGTATAATTCCTTCGTGAAAAATAGCGACATCTGTTGTGCCACCCCCGATATCAACAAGAACAACACCTGCTTCTTTTTCTTCTTCCGTTAATACGGCATCAGCAGAAGCAATTGGTTCTAAAATGATATTTTTCACTGATAAGCCTGCACGTTCAACACATTTGTGAATGTTCATTGATGCACCAATATTCCCTGTGATTATGTGAAAATTTGCTTCTAAACGAACGCCAGCCATTCCAATTGGGTCTTTAATACCCTGTTCACTATCAATAATGTATTCTTGTGGAAGCACGGTGATGATTTTCTCGCCAGGAGGCATCGCCAATTTGTACATGTCCTCAATCAATTTGTCGATGTCTCTTTGAGATATTTCAGAATCAATGTTGTTACGTGTCAAAATTCCTCGATGCTGAATACTTTTGATATGCTGACCAGCGATTCCAACATTCACTGTATCGATTTTTAGCGTCCCTTCAATTCTCTCTTCAGCTTCTATAATTGCTCCCTTTATTGATTCTACCGTTTTGTCAATATTTGAAACCATTCCTCGCATAACGCCGAATGATTCGGTTTTTCCCATGGAAAGAATCTCAATTTTACCGTGTTCGTTCTTATTACCAACGAAACAGGCAATTTTTGTGGTTCCAATATCCAATCCTACAATTATCTTACTCATTCTCTTTCTTTTTTTTACAAACAATTTGATCTTCAAACTTGAGGTTGATTTCTGAATAAGTTTCCCAACCTTCGTATGGCATCGCCTCGTTGTAAAATATTTTAAGTTTCTTAAATTTGTTCTGTACTTCTTCTTCAGAATATGCAGATCCAAATACAATTTGTTGACCCCCAACTAGCGGAACTAGTATAAAATCGCCATTCCTTTGTAAGTGAACTTGTCCTATTAGAGAATGGAATAATGAATCATTACAAACATAACGCGAAATCCGGTAGATATCATCTAGTGTCCGAATACTTATCAAGGAATCATTGTTAATAATTTCCGAAGTGGAAATGGAGTTTTGACGGTCTTCAATTTGGCCAGTAAAAACTACTGTTCTAGCAGTGTGTGTGGGAGTTGTTTGAAAAATTTGTCCTTCTTCATCTAAGTAGAAATTTTCATGAGAAGTATTATAAATTCGTGCAATTGCTGTTCGTAATTCAACATTAATTTTCCAAAACCCATTCATCTCTTGAAAAACATCTACATTTTTAACTTGTGATATGTTAGAGATAAACCTTTCTATTTTGTCTATTTCTAATTCGGATCTTTTTTGTGAATCGAATAAATAACCTTGTCGATATAGTTTTTTTAATAACTCATCCTTAGTGATGAATGTATTATCACCATCTGATGGGATATTAATTTCAGGTTCTGGTAATGGTTTATTGTTCAGCGTTTGTTGAATGAATATAACAAGTGCAATTAGTCCTGCAAAAAACAGTGTCCAGAGTGATGCTTTGAGCCATTTTTTCATTCTTTTTTATCTTCTTAATTTTTTTGCCATGGGTTCAATAATTCTGTCGATGTCACCTGCTCCAATTGTTATAAACAAATCATTTTCACTTTTTGAGCAATACTCTATAGCCTCATTTGGAGAAAAAAGATGTTTACTTTCGCAGTTTATCTTTTCGAGAAGTGCGTCACTTGTGATTCCTGAAATTGGCTCTTCTCTTGCTGGATATATGGGCAATAAAATTACTTCATCTAATCGACTTAATTGCGTTGCGAAATCATCAAAAAAGTCTCTGGTACGTGAGAATAAATGAGGCTGGAAAACTCCTGTCACTTTCTTGTTTGGGTACAATAATTGAGTAGAAGAAATCAACGCGTCCAGCTCAGTTGGGTGGTGTGCGTAATCATCGATGTAAACTAGATTTTCTGTACGAATGTGATACTCAAATCTACGCTTTACTCCCAAAAAAGTTTGCAAAGCAAGTCTTATTATATCTTCTGAAATACCTAACTGTATTGATGTCGCTATGCAAGCAATTGCGTTTTCAGCGTTGTGTATGCCGGGAATACCTAATTCCACGCTCTTCCAAAGAGATTTCGGGGTTTGAACGTCGAAAAGAAATTTTCCTTCCGAAAAACGTACGTTGGAACCTGTGTAATTTGCTTTGCAATCAATGCCATAAGTAATGGCATTCTCGCGATTGACTTTTGCATGAACTTGCTTGATCAAAAATCCGTCTTCTACAATTAAGTCCACATAAGATTGGAATCCATCTAAGAAATTTCTCTCACTACTATAAATGTCTAAATGATCTGCATCTGTTGACGTTACAATTGAGGCAAAAGGTGTTAATTCCAAAAAAGAACGGTCGAATTCATCAGCTTCAACTACAGTATATTCACTGTCTTTTGAACTCACAAAATTGGATTGAAAATTTGTGGCGATACCTCCTAAAAAAGCATTGCATTTTAATTCTGAAGTGTTTAGTATGTGCGCAAGTATCGCGCTTGTTGTTGTTTTTCCGTGTGTTCCAGCAACACCAATTGCTTTAGAACTTCGAGTAATCATACCTAAAACTTCTGAACGTTTATGCAAAGCAAATTGCTTGTGTTTTACATGCAATAATTCTCCTAAGTTTTTTGGAATTGCCGGTGTGTATATAAATAATGTTTTTTCAATGTTTTGAAAATATTCAGGAATAGAAGGTCCAAAATCTTCAAAGTGGATTTCAATTCCTTCTTCTTGCAATTTTTGGGTCAAAGACGATGGTGTCTTGTCATAACCTGCAACTTTCCAACCAAGGTTGTTGAAATATCTGGCCAGCGCGGACATTCCGATTCCTCCAACGCCTAAAAAATAAGCCCTGTCGAATTGAGAGATATGTGGTGTTGCTATTTTCACTTGACCAATAATTCTAGTTGATTAACAATTTCTTGAGTTGCATTTGGTTTTCCTAATTCTGCAATATTTTTTGAGAGTTCTTCACTTTGGGTTGAATCAGAAAGTAAGTTTATTGCTTCAGGAATTAGTTGCTCTTTTGCGTCTGTATCTTTTACAATTAAGGCCGCATTCTTATTAATGAGAGCCATTGCGTTTTTGGTTTGATGATCTTCTGATACATTCGGAGAAGGAACGAGAATGGTTGGCTTTTTGACGAGGCAAAGTTCTGATACTGAAATAGCGCCTGCTCTTGAAATAACTATATCCGCGATAGAATAAGCCAAGTCCATCCTATGAATAAATTGCACCATTTTTACGGAACCCATATCTACGCTTTTGAGTTCTTCGGTCATTTTTTCGTTGTAGAGTTTTCCACATTGCCAAAGAACATTCACCTTTGCGTTTTTAAGTTCATCTAGTTTATTAATGACACTTTCGTTAAGCGTTCTGGCACCTAAACTACCACCAATGATCAGTATTGTTTTTTTGTTGGCATCGAAATCGTAGAATTCATAAGCTTCTTTTTCTTTGCCTTCAGTCTCTACCATATTTTTTCGAGTAGGGTTGCCGGTTAAGACAATTTTCTCAGCTGGAAAAAACCGTTCTAGCCCTTCATAAGCCACACATATTTTTTGTACACTTTTCGAGAGTATCTTGTTGGTTTTGCCTGGAAATGAATTTTGCTCTTGCACCATTGCTGGTATTTTGAGCATTGTCGCTGCTTTTAGAGTAGGTCCACTCGCATATCCTCCAACTCCAATTGCAACCTGCGGTTTGAATTCTTTGACAATTTTTCGCGCCTTCAATAGACTTTTTATGATTTTGAAAGGCAGAACAAAGTTGGATAAAGCTAATTTTCGTTTAAATCCAACAATTTGTAATCCTTTGATAGTATATCCTGCTTTTGGCACTTTTTCCATTTCCATTTTTCCTTCTGCACCTACAAACAGAATTTCCGCTTCTGGATTTCTACGTTTTATTTCATCCGCAATCGCAATTGCAGGAAAAATATGTCCCCCTGTTCCTCCACCTGATATTATTGCTCTTTTTATTTTCATGTTTATTTAGAAATGCTCATTACTTGATTTGGTCTTAGTTTATTTTTCAAACAATTCAAAATTCGTAATTCTAACGGAATCTGCCTTCATTCATTCCTCACTCTTTTTTTTCTCGTTTTTATGTGCTATAGCTTGCACCATCCCAAGCGCAAAACAGGTAGTAATCATTGCCGATCCTCCCATGGCAAGTAAAGGCATATTTTGCCCTGTTACTGGAAAAATACCGGTACATACAAGCATATTGACACTTGCTTGGACCAGTATGAGTATGCCGATACCGATACAAACGTATGTGTCAAAAAGATCATTTGCAGCTAGGCCAATTCGCATGATTCGGAACAGTAAAATCAAGTAAAGTAAGATCAACACAAATGACCAAAACGGACCCATTTCTTCCACGAAACTGGCGTAATAAAAATCAGCATAAGCTTCAGGCAGGTAACCTTTTAGTTGTCCCTGTCCTATTCCTTGTCCTACAACTCCAAAATTATTCGCTGTTACTCTACCATTATAAATTGCCAATTTTGCGTTCATGGCTTGTGCGTTTGCAATGACATTTGAATTGTCCTCAATTTTATTTAATATCCGATTCTCCCAAGTTTCAAATCTTGGCAGAAGATTTAGATCAGGAATGGCTTTATGAATCAGCACAATAAATAGTAACAGACCTATTCCACCCCCAATGAAGCTTGTGATTTTTAAAAATGGAACCTTCCCTATAAAAAGCATTATTAAACCTAGTCCGAATACAATTCCTGCTGTAGAAAAATTGTCCTTAAATATCAATCCACTAATAATAAGGATGGGAATTACTACTGGCCAAAAGCCTTCTTTCCAATTGTTGAGCAGTTTTTTCTTTTTGACGAGTAATCGAGAGACGTATATAATCATCGCCAATTTGGCAAAGTCTGAAGATTGAAATGTCAACCCTACAAAAGGTATTTTAACCCATCGTCCTGCGCCGTTTACTTTTGTTCCAAAGAATAAAGTAAAGAGTAATAATCCGATTGCTAAATAGAATCCAAATTTTGAGAGTTGCGAGAAATATTTTGGATCCTTTAGATGTACCCAATACATTGCACCGAAACTTAATCCTATGTATATGGCATGTTTAAACAAATATTTGAATGGAGTTCCACCTTCTGTTTTTACTAAAATATCTACAAAACTGTAAACGCTAACCAAGGAAAATGCTAACATGATAAGTGTAATCACCCATATCACTTTGTCTCCTTTTAGATATTTTAGTAATTCTTGCATCTTTTAGAAAAGCGAAATAAATTGTTCAAATTCTTTTTTGTTTTGCTTTGCGTTGACACCCATTGTTGTGTAAATCAAGGCGCATTTTTCCGCTTTTATTGATTTGATAAGTTCTAAGGCGTGTGATGTTCCTTCAAGGCAAATAATAGTAGGTATGTTATTCAAAAACTCTCTTTGAAGATTCAGTACCGGGTTGTCATGTATAATGATTGTCTTAATTGAATGAGCGAGTTCCGGTTGGATGTTAATGCATTCTTTTATTTGTTGATGACTTCCTATCCATAAAATTTCAAACGGTAATGAAACTAACGCATTTGCAAGCGCATCAATTTGGGGATTAATCCATGAGAATGTATCCATTCCAAGAATCTTTCCGTGCGCACGCATCGAGTTAATCTGTAGAGCATCTTGCAAGCCCTCTTTTCTCGAATGCATTAATTGCTCCTCAGAAGCTAACTCTTCTTCTTTAAAAACCTTTTGACTCATTATAGTGACCTTACTGCTTTTTTGAATTCGTTCCCTCTTTCTTCGTAATTTTCGAACAAATCAAAACTTGCACAAGCTGGAGAAAGTAAGACGGTTTCATCTTTTGTTGCTAAACGGTAACCGTAAGCGACCGCTTCTAGTGCAGATCCAACCTCAACGATTGTTTCAACTTCTCCTTGGAAGGCTTCGATAATTTTTTCATTGTTTTTACCTAAACAAATAATTGCTTTTACTTTGTCAGTAACTAGGTTGGACAGTTCAGAATAATCGTTCCCTTTGTCAATACCGCCAACGATCCATACGCATGGCTTTTCCATGCTTTCAAGTGCAAACCAAGTCGAATTAACGTTAGTTGCTTTTGAATCGTTAATGAACTCGATTCCATGCACCTTTGCTACAAATTCTAATCGATGTTCTACATTTACAAAATCGGTAAGGCTATCTCTTACTGATTCTTTTCTAATCTCTAAAATTCTGGAAGCAATACCTGATGCTAAAGAATTTTGGGCGTTGTGTTTACCCTTAAGCGCTAAATCGTGGATTGACATAGTGAACTGTTGTTTGTTTATGTTAATTATTATTTGTTGTTCTTTATTGATATATCCTCCTTGTACAAGTTCGTCATTCATTGAGAATGGAGCGACTTCCGAAAGAAGGTTTCTTTTTTCTAATTCTTTGCGAATTACTGGATCATCATAATTGTAAATTGCCCAATCATTCTTTGTTTGATTTTGCAGAATGCGGAATTTCGATTCCACGTATTTTTGCATATCGTAATCGTATCTGTCCAGATGGTCTGGAGTGATGTTGAGTAACATGGCGATGTCTGCTTTGAAGTCAAACATTCCGTCTAGTTGGAAAGAGCTTAATTCTAACACATACCAATCATAGTTTTCTCTCGCAACTTGTTTGGCAAAACTCTCTCCGATGTTTCCTGCTAGTCCAATATTGATTCCTGCGTTTTTGAGAATATGATGTGTTAATAAAGAGGTTGTTGTTTTGCCATTACTTCCTGTAATGCAAATTGTTTTTGCAGTGTTATAGTATCCTGCAAATTCAATTTCAGAAATCACTTTAATTCCCTTTTCTTTAATAGCAAGAATGTTTTTTGCGTTATCTGGAATACCAGGAGATTTAACAACGAGATTTGCCTGAAGGATACGTTTCATTGAATGTATTCCTTCTTCCCACTCAATCTCTAACTTGTCGAGCGTTTTTTTGTAGTCGGGACCAATTTGTCCATAATCAGAAACAAAGACTTTCCAACCTTCTTTCTTAGCAAGAATTGCAGCTCCGACACCGCTTTCTCCAGCACCTAAAATGACGATATGTTGATTTTTTTGAATCAATTATCTGACTTTAAGCGTAACAATTGTGACTACAGCAAGCAATACTGCAACTATCCAGAATCGCGCAACGATTTTTGCTTCGTGCAATCCTTTTTTCTGATAATGATGGTGTAAAGGTGCCATGAGGAAAATCCGTCTGCCTTCTCCATATTTTTTCTTTGTTATTTTAAACCATCCAACTTGCATGATTACTGACAAATTTTCTATTAAAAAAACACCACAAAGCACAGGGATTAATAATTCTTTTCGGATAGCAATAGCAAATACAGCAATGATGCCTCCCAATGCGAGACTGCCAGTATCACCCATGAAAATTTGAGCAGGAAAGGAGTTGTACCATAGAAAACCGATGCAAGCACCGACAAAGGCAGCTATGAAAATTACTAATTCCTCGGCCAGAGGAATATACATGACATCAAGGTAATCAGCAAAATTAACATTGGAACTGACGTAAGCTAAAACAGCCAATGCTATACCGACAATGGCGGAAGTGCCGGTTGCTAAACCATCTAAACCATCAGTCATGTTTGCGCCGTTAGATACGGCAATTACGATGAAAATCACAATAGGTATGAAAAGTAACCAACCCCAATTTTTTCCAGCTTCACCTAATAGCCAATTGTAGTTAAATTCATTTCCCTTTATGAAAGGGATAGTCGTGGTCATGTCATCCGTTTTAATCCACTTAGAATTATCATTTGACGCTAAATCAGCGTGCAAGTGGGTCACAACTTCTTCGTTTTCAGATAAAACATAAGATACATCCACTTTCTTGTGAACTTGTACATCATTGTGAAAGTAAAGCATGCTACCAACGATGATTCCAACACCAATTTGACCAATTACTTTAAATTTTCCAGCGAGTCCTTCCTTGTTCTTTTTGAATACTTTGATGTAATCATCAATGAAACCGATGGCACCAAGCCAAACCGTTGAAATTAGCATTGTAATAATGTAAATGTTGTCTAATTTCGCAAACAGCAGCGTTGGTATCATAATAGCTGCTAGTATGATTAATCCACCCATTGTTGGTGTACCAGTTTTTGCTAATTGTCCTTCTAAACCTAAGTCTCTAACAGTTTCACCAATCTGTTGTTTTTGCAAAAGGCGGATAATTTTTTTCCCAAATAGGATGGAAATAATCAAAGAAGTGATTAACGCCATCGCTGCTCTGAATGAGATGTACTCGAACAATCCAGCACCTGGAAAGTTCAGTTCGTTGAGGTAATTGAATAAGTAAGTCAGCATTATTTATTGAGTTTAATGAATAGTTCCTTTACTGTTGCCATATCGTCGAAATCGTGACGGATGCCCTTTATTTCTTGGTATTTTTCATGCCCTTTTCCTGCGATTAGAATGATGTCATCTTTTTCTGCCATTGCCACAGCGGTTTTTATTGCTTGTTCTCTATCAACAATAGAAAGTGTTTTTTTGAAATGTACTCCTTTAACTCCCTCCATCATTTCATCGATTATTGTATTAGGATCTTCTGAACGTGGATTATCGGATGTAAGAATTACTTTGTCTGATAATTCACAAGCAATGGATGCCATTGCTGGACGTTTTGTTTTGTCTCTGTCACCACCACAACCCACAACCGTAAACACAGTTTCATTCTTTGTCCTGATATTCTCGATTGTATGCAGGACATTGTCTAGGGCGTCAGGTGTATGTGCGTAGTCAATGATTGCTGTGATCCCAGAATGACTGCGAATGTATTCAAAACGACCATCGACGGATTCTAATTGACTGATGACGGTTAATGCTTCTGTAGCATCGATTTCTAGTTCTTGAGTTACTCCGAATACAGCGAGTAAATTATATGCGTTAAAATCACCGATTAATTTTGTCCACAATTCTTGATTATTGATGCTCAAAACCAATCCAGAGAACTCATTTTCCAACACTCTTGCTTTGTAATCACTCATTGATTTAAGAGAATACGTTTTGATTTTGGCAGCTGTATTCTGCACCATTACCATTCCATTTTTATCATCAGAATTGATTATTGCAAACGCGCCCTTTGTCAGAATATCGAAGAATGCTTTCTTTACATTAATATATTCTTTGAAGGTCTTGTGGTAGTCTAAATGGTCATGTGTTATGTTTGTGAAAACACCACCATTGAAATGTAGTCCAGCTATTCTGTCTTGATGGATCGCATGAGAACTAACCTCCATAAAACAATGAGAGCATCCTTCTTCAACCATGTCTCTAAATAAAGCATTTAGCCTAATTGGATCTGGCGTCGTGTGCGTTGAAGGAATAACTTTGTCGCAAATTTTATTTACTACTGTGGATATTAAACCGGTTTGGTATCCTAATTTACTGAACAACTGATACAGCAAAGTGGCAATAGTTGTCTTCCCATTTGTGCCTGTAATTCCAATTAATTTAATATCTTTTGAAGGTTCGCCATAAAAATTGCTCGCGACAATTGCTAGTGCATTATTTGTATTTTCAACTTGTATAATGTGACAATCTTCTGGTGCTTCGACTTCTTTAGATACAATTAGAACTTTACAACCGGCATTTATAACCTGTTGGATGTAATCGTGTCCATCATTAAGAGACCCAACAATTGCGAAGAAAACAGAATTTTCTTTTGCTGTTCTTGAATCAAAAGTTAAATGGTTAACCAATTGATGTGTAGAGCCCTTTACTGCGAGGATGCTCACACCGTATAATATGTCTTTTAACTCTTGCATTCTATTCTAAAATAATTTCAATTGCTTTACCGTATTCTATTAGTGTATTGGGTGCTATAGACTGTCTTGTTACTCTTCCAAAGCCTTTAATTTTTACTATCATACCGGCGTTCTCTAATATAAAAATGGCATCTTTTGCTACCATTCCACTGACATCTGGAACTACTTCTTTCTTGATGTTGATTTTACTCGTCTTCACTTTTGATCCTCTGCTGTCCGTCTTTATCCATTCTGAATCTGTGGATGATGTGAAAGGAATATCTAGTATTCTGTATATCGAAAGGATGTCACTCCGATTTCCATCCTTTGAAATGGGTAGTTTTTTCTTGATATCTGCATTTGCGTTAACGGCTTTGTGGTATTCTAAACTTGAAGCATACACCTTATTCGCAATAGCCGTAAATACAGTCCCAGAAACTGTTGCTCCGTAAATGTCTTTGTTAGGTGCAGAAACAACAACAATACAAGAGTAAATTGGATCTTGAGCTGGGAAGTATCCACAAAATGAAGCTTGATATTTTTTCTCTCCAGACGCTCCGTATTGTCTATCATCGTTCAAAACTAGTGCAGTTCCTGTCTTTCCCGCAATGTCAAAAAAAGCAGATTTAAGAGCAGAGCCTGTTCCTCTTTTTACAACTCCTTCAAGGCAAATTTTAAGA
>Ga0316208_1002424_pt1 | contig 15202 bp, 13 predicted proteins | sample 3monopyrite_MG_FD_204944 | JGI IMG/M metagenome (GOLD analysis project Ga0316208, IMG submission 204944) | Microbial mat bacterial communities from mineral coupon in-situ incubated in ocean water Damariscotta River, Maine, United States -... | ecosystem: Environmental > Aquatic > Marine >... | reverse complement strand
AGTTTTAAGGCAAAACAGCCTTGACAAAAGCCCTAAAAACACGCAAAATTCGCGCCCTCAAAGCCAGTCATAACGGCTTTAAGATCATGGCAACATAGCTCAGTTGGTTAGAGCACATCACTCATAATGATGGGGTCCCAGGTTCGAATCCCGGTGTTGCCACCATAATTACAAACAAAAACAGCCGCTTATATAAGCGGCTGTTTTTGTTTCTGCGCTAAAATATTTCTGGGCCGGTCGAAGAGTGTATTTATTAAAAGGCAATAGAAAATGGTTGTATGGGGGAAGGCGGCTATCGACGTGATCTCAAGTGGACATTCAACGGCTAGTTAAGGGGTAAGCCGCTTTTAGCTTGTTCATGTCCCGCTTGTTATGTATTCTTTCATTATTATCTCGTTTAATAGCTCTATGGTGTCTAGCAAAGTCTGGGAAGTACAATACCTCAAACCAAGCCATAAGCAGCTGTTCATTGCTTGGTTTGGCAGGGGTAGAAAGTACCACATAACCGACATTTAGAGAGCATTAATATAAGGACTGGAATACCTAGTGGCGCTCATTGGACGAGTAGTGATATGTCCCGTCTGATAGGTTATTAGAAATCTAAAAAATGCATATAGTGATTATTCAATCCGAATAGCAACAAACTCACCCCTGAAATACCCAGTTACTTTACCTTGATATATCAGCTCTGAATCGACCGAGATTCTCGCTTTGCCCTTGCGATAAAACATGCGAATAAATCGGTCCCACTTCTTTGGGTCTGTTAAAACAGATCGTGCGGTAAATTCACCTTCAATGGGATGCTTATATTCCATGGTGTTTCGTTGTATGACTAATTGGCTTTGAATATCTGCTGCGTGTAAGCGTACATGCAGTAATGACCATGCGGCAAGAATGGCGATGGTTGATGCACTGCCACCAAAGACTGTCCCGCAGTGATTAATGTTTGGCTCAAGTGGTGCTGATAGTAGAACTGAGTCATCGTTAACTTCAATAGCAGAAACCTGCATTGCTTTTGATAAAGGCAGGTGTTTATGCAAATAGTCTTCTAGTTCGGCGGATGTCATTGTATAGGTCGTATTTAGTCGATTAGATTCAGGTCTTTTAACTTTTTGCGCTGTACTGTGACCCACACACGTACGCGCTCACTAATCTCTCCAGCAATGCGCTTAAATAAACGATGTTGCGCTTCAGGGGAACCGGCATCAATGACTGGATCATCAAAGCGCCAGTGAATACGCTCGACATCGCCCGGAAAAGTGGGGCAGTTGTCATTGGCTCGATCACACACTGTGATGATGTAGTCGAATACATCTCCCAGATACTTATCCAGGTGTTTGCTTTCGTGGCTGGATGCGTTGATACCTTGCTCCTGCATAATCTGAATTGTCATTGGGTGCAGACCTTTGGGTTCGGTGCCTGCGCTAAATACCTCGAAGTCATTACCACCAAACGAGCGGAGCAGTGCCTCGGCCATCTGCGAGCGGGCAGAATTACCGGTACATAAAAACAGGACACGGATTGGGTAATGCATTGGGTGGCTTCCTTTATGGGTTTAGCAACAAGGTTGGATATATATGGTTGATCATATATATGATTTATCGTATATTACTGCCTATGAACATCGATGCCAATAGTTTTTTCTCAGCCTTATCTAATGAAATTCGCCTGCGCTGCCTTATGTTGATACAGCTGCAAGGTGAGCTTTGTGTGTGCGAGCTAACGCACGCACTTAATCTTTCGCAGCCGATGATATCCCGTCATCTGGCTTTATTACGCAGTACGGGTATTGTGAGTGATCGCCGTGCCGGTCAGTGGATTTATTACCAGATTAATCCGGAACTGGATGAGTGGGTGAAACAAGTCCTTGATAACACGGCGCAGGCAAATCTGGATAAAGCTCCTTTTGCTGAGGATCTTGCCATTTTGCAGGCTATGCCAAATCGCCCTGGTTCGGCTTGTTGTGCCTAATTCCAGGCAACTAATCACAACTAACTAATCACAAGCAAAAAGAATTTTTCTAAAAACAAACATTCAGGAGTTCAATATGCCAATACGAGTCGGCATTAATGGTTTAGGTCGTATGGGGAAACTGGGTTTCCGTGCCGGTTGGGATAATCCCGCGTATGACATTGTTCATGTCAATGAAATTGCTGGTGATGCCCATGCCATGGCGCATTTACTGGAGTTCGATTCGGTGCATGGGCGCTGGGACAGGGGCATATCACATGAAGATGATGCGATTCTGATAGAAGGAGAAGGGGTCAGTTACTCAAGCGAGAAAAATCCCGCCGATGTGGACTGGGTTGGCATGGGTATTGACCTGGTGATCGAGTGCACGGGCAAATTCAAAACCGAAGCCGATTTGCAAAGCTACTTTGATCAGGGCGTAAAAAAAGTACTGGTCTCTGCGCCTGTACCCGAACCTGCCATCAATATTGTCTACGGCATTAATCATCAGGATTACGATGCGGACAAACATCATATTGTTACGGCTGCCTCCTGCACCACGAATTGCCTGGCACCGGTTGTAAAAGTGATGAATGAACATATTGGTATTGAGCATGGTTGTATGACCACCATCCATGACATAACCAATACGCAAACTATTGTCGATAAAGGTCATAAAGATTTACGCCGTGCGCGCGCCTGTGGTGAATCATTAATCCCGACGACTACCGGCTCGGCCAAAGCGATTACTAAAATATTTCCAGAGCTTAGCGGGCGTTTAAATGGTCACGCGGTTCGCGTGCCCTTATTAAATGCTTCACTTACCGATTTTGTATTTGAAGCAAAACGTGAAACCACGGCGGAAGAAATTAATACCCTGTTCAAGCAGGCCGCAGAAGGCGAGCTTAAAGGTATTCTTGGGTTTGAAGAGCGCCCACTGGTCTCCGTTGATTATGTGAACAATCCACATTCCTCCATTATCGATGCCTTATCCACCATGGTGATTGATGGTACCCAGGTAAAAATTTATGCCTGGTATGACAATGAGTGGGGATACGTAAATCGCATGATGGAGCTGGCAGCATTCATGGCGAAAGACCTGTAATGGACGCGGGCTTACGCAATTACCTGGTGGTCACTGGTGGTTACTGGGCTTTTACCTTAACCGACGGTGCGATTCGTATGCTGGTGGTGCTGTACTTCCACCTGCTCGGTTATTCGCCGTTTGAAGTAGCGATGCTGTTTCTGTTTTATGAGTTCTTTGGCATTGTTACTAACCTGGTAGGCGGCTGGCTAGGTTCACGCATTGGTCTGAACCTGACTATGCACATTGGCATGGGTTTACAGGTGTTTGCCCTGGCCATGCTCATGGTACCCGAAGCTTGGTTAAGTGTGGCTTATGTGATGATCGCGCAAGCCTTATCCGGTATCGCAAAAGACCTGAATAAAATGTCCGCCAAGGCCAGTGTAAAAACGCTGGTGCCCCAGAATAGTTTATCTAAGAATAATTTGGGGGGGGATAGTGAGTCGAAACTCTTCAAATGGATTGCGGTGCTAACCGGCTCCAAAAATGCATTGAAAGGCGTGGGTTTTTTTCTCGGCGCATTATTGCTGGACGTCTTCGAATTTCGAGGCGCGTTAGCGATTTTATCCGGCGGTTTACTGGTGGTGATGATCACTACGATCTTTATGTTGCCTTCAGGGCTGGGCAAGTCAAAAAGCAAAGCTAAATTTAGCCAGGTATTTTCAAAAACACCTGCCATTAACTGGTTGTCTGCGGCGCGTTTCTTTTTATTTGGCTCAAGGGATGTCTGGTTTGTGGTGGCCTTGCCCGTGTATCTCTATTCCGTATTTGAATGGAGTTTTATGCAGGTAGGGGGCTTTCTGGCATTGTGGATTATTGGTTATGGCATGGTGCAGGCCAGCGCACCGAAACTAATTCAACATAGTCATCACAATCGAGGGCCCGATGGCACGACAGCAAAACTCTGGGCATTTATTCTGGCCGTGTTTCCTGCAGGCATTGCGATGGGCTTATATGCTGGCACAGCGCCAGAACTGGTTGTAGTTATTGGTTTGGTTGCTTTTGGAATCGTGTTTGCGATTAATTCCGCCGTGCATTCATATTTAATTGTTGCCTGGTCAGAACATGACAAGGTGTCAATGAATGTTGGCTTTTATTACATGGCCAACGCCGGCGGTCGTTTAGCGGGCACTGTCTTGTCGGGCTGGGTATTTCAAACACAGGGGTTGATTGGCTGTTTAATTTTGTCCAGTTTATTTGTTATTGCAGCGGGGTTGCTATCATTGCGGCTGCCCAATGATAACCGACGTGAGGTAGTGTCATGAGTGCGCAATGCGAAGTCACGGCTAAAAAATCAGCCGGTGCAGAAATGGGATTCTTTGAGCGTTACCTGACGCTATGGGTGTTTCTCTGTATCGTTGTTGGTATTTCTCTCGGTTACTTTATGCCGGCAACGTTTCAAACGATCGGCAGCATGGAAATTGCAAAAGTGAATTTGCCTGTAGCACTTCTGATCTGGTTAATGATTATTCCCATGTTGCTGAAAATCGATTTCAGTGCGTTGCACCATGTAAAAGAACACTGGAAGGGTGTTGGTGTTACCTTATTTATTAACTGGGCCGTAAAACCTTTTTCCATGGCGCTACTTGGCTGGTTGTTTATTCGTGGATTATTTGCAGACTGGTTGCCCGCAGATCAACATGACAGTTATATCGCAGGTTTAATTATTTTAGCCGCAGCCCCCTGTACCGCGATGGTTTTCGTTTGGAGCAACCTCACAAAAGGTGAGCCTCACTTTACCTTAACTCAGGTGGCATTGAATGATGTCATTATGATCTTTGCTTTTGCACCTATTGTTGGTTTGTTATTAGGGATATCGGCTATTACTGTGCCCTGGGATACGCTGTTCCTGTCCGTTGTTATCTACATTGTAATTCCAGTTATTATTGCCCAGCTATGGCGTCGTTATATTTTTTCAAAAGCGCAAGCTGATTCATTATTAGAGATAACATTAAAGCGACTAAACCCTGTTTCATTATCAGCATTGCTATTAACCATTGTTTTACTGTTTGGTTTTCAGGGTGAGCAGATTCTTGAACAGCCTTTAATTATTGCATTACTTGCTGTGCCCATTCTAATTCAGGTCTATTTTAATTCGGGCCTTGCGTATTTATTAAATCGACGTTTTAAAGTAGCTCATTGTGTTGCGGGGCCATCGGCACTTATCGGCGCAAGTAATTTTTTTGAACTGGCCGTGGCTGCTGCGATTAGCTTGTTTGGTTTTCAATCGGGTGCAGCACTTGTGACTGTGGTAGGCGTGCTGGTTGAAGTACCTGTCATGTTGTCGGTGGTAAAAATAGTGAACGCCTCGAAAGGATGGTACGAAAAAAAAGCGTGATAATTTTGATTTGCCTGCAAACACCCAGTCTCAACATTCAGGCTGCTGCGGTGGCAAGTGCTGCTAGGAAAAATATATGAACGAAGTAAAGCGTGTTTACCAGGTAAGCACTGAAAGAGTAGATGCTCATGGCAGTATCGCCTATTGCAAGGATGCAGAAATTACACTCGGTACAGACATAAATAATCGTGATGATGCATTCAATCCAGCTGAGCTTCTACTTGCGGCATTATCGGCTTGTATCATCAAGGGGATAGAGCGCGTAACCCCCATACTTAAATTTCAGTTTCGCAGTCTTGAGGTGCGTGTGACCGGTACACGTCAGGATAAACCACCTAAAATGGAGTCCATTAAATACGAGATCACTGTTGATAGCGATGAATCAGATCGGCGCCTGGATTTATTACATGAAAACGTGATGAAGTACGGAACAGTATTTAATACATTAACACCTGGATCACAGTTGTCAGGATGTATAAAACGCACAAGCAAACTATAAAATAAGCGAAATAATTTATTAAAATATACATTTTAAAAGACTATTTCTCGAGTAGTGAAAACTGAGGTATAGAGGACTTGAACTCTTCCCGATGCTATAATAAATACAAAATAATCAATAAGTTAGATGTGCTCTATCCTATTAAGTGTTATTTGAGTGTATTAAAATATTGCTTGATTATTACAGATCAATAACCTATTCTGTATTCGTGATTCGCGAATACAGAATAGGCTGCCACATGTTAAAACCACAGGATATAGTCATTGTATTGAAGATTCTGGCTAAAGGGGATCAACACTGGGCCCAGGGCTCACTTGCAGTTGAGTTGGGAATGAGCGCTTCTGAGGTCAATGCTGGAATAAAGCGGGCCTTAGCTTCAGGTTTGTTACGTAAAAAGAACCAGAAGGTCATTCCTGTAAAGCAGGCGATTGAGGAATTTCTGATTCATGGGCTGAAATATGTTTTTCCTGTTGAGAGGGGTGAACCTACTCGCGGTATAGCTGCTGCTTATGCGGCTGACATATTCAAGAATAAGATATTAATAAGTGATGAGTTGCCACCGGTCTGGCCAGATCCTGAAGGGGAAGTCAGTGGTTTTAGTCTGAAGCCACTATATAAAAGTGTACCTTATGCGGTGAAGCAGGATCCTGCTCTATACGAGTATTTATCCATCGCAGATGTATTGAGAAGTGGGCGAGCAAGAGAAATAAAGATTGCAAGAAAAATGATACATGAGCTACTGCAGGCGGCATGAGAAATAAAGAATTATTACTTGCTGTATGTTCTGAGATAAAACCGATACTGGATCAGTTAGTTCTTGTTGGAGGTTGTGCAACAGAATTGTTGGTTACGGATACGGGGGCTCCTGCAACTCGTCCTACTGTTGATGTGGATATGGTGGTAAAAGTAGCGAGCCTGGTTGAGTACTATAAATTAGAAGAGCAATTGCGTGATTTGGGTTTCACTCAAATACAGGATGATCAGGGTGTTATATGTCGCTGGAAGAAAAATGATTTGTTACTAGACCTGATGCCAACCGATGAAAAGATTTTAGGTTTTACTAACCGTTGGTATTCATTAGCGGTTGAACATGCCGAACATATAATAATTAATGATCTGAAATTGAGTTATATACCTGCTTCGATTTTTATTGCGACCAAGCTTGAAGCTTTTGATTCAAGAGGCGAAAGTGATTTTATGTTGAGCCATGATATCGAAGATACAGTGACTGTAATTGATGGCAGGAAAAATATCGTTTCTGAAATAAAAAACGCGCCAGGTGAAATAAGAAAATTCCTGAGTAAACGATTTGAACTATTGATAAAGGATGACAGGTTTGATGAATCGTTACCTGGTTTTCTGCCTCCTGATATAGCGAGGCAAAATAGACTTGAATCTTTAATCGATAAACTTAAAGCAATATCGAAGCTATAAAATTAGATCAGAAGATTGAAATCAACAGGTAAAGTATTAAGAGGGAGGCATAGAACCTCCACTTATTTTTGCAAACTTAGCTTGTCATACTGAATATTAGATTTTTAAGTGCTAACTGAGTGTTAAATTTTGCAGGATTTAAGCTGATTCATAGCGGTTGTGCAGGAATTTAATATTTTTCTACTTGATAAGATATTGATTTAGTTGGTAGTTCTAGAGAGTGATAAATTTAGATTTGTTAAATGGTGCCGAGAAGAGGACTTGAACCTCTGTGGAAAAACGGTATTACCAAGTATAATCAATAGGCTATGTGTTTTTTTGTTTTTAAGGTGTTATGTAAGTGCTATTAGTATTTTACTTCAATGTTTGTGAATGGCTGATTTCGGCGGTGAGTTATTTGGTTAGCAGTGACTAAATAGAAGTTTTTGACATTAATGTTGATATAAATAGAATCAACCGCTAGACTCGCGATTAATGAAAAAACATCACTATAACACAGTATTGCAATATCTATTGGTTCTGTGCATCAGCTTTGCGCTGATCTTCTCACAGACTAACCTATTGCATATGCATCTCCAGCATGATGATTACTCATCAGATGCATCGGTGCATGTTATTAATGTGCATACATCAACATTGCTGCATGATGTAGATTTAGTTGGTCATCATGGCGATCACCACTCCGCTGCAATAGATGTTACCCCTGACAATTTAGTGAAGAAAACAAATTCATTGAATCCTCTGGTTCTGATTCTTTTATTTCTAGGACTTGTTCTATATAAGCCTCGTTTGATTTGCCTGCCTCGGCAAAGACTTTATCTAACGCTATTCACCTCCTGTTATTACTTACTTCATCCTCCTCTACGTGCCCCACCAGTGAAATAACACTGGATTATTCCCTGTTGTCTTTGATATTGCTATTGCACTAGGTCTTTCGTAGATTTTTGCGATTTATAGCTATCAATTACACATCTTTATTTAAAAAAATTTAATGAACTATTAGTCGTGCGAGCAGCGCAATTGCGCGCGCAATTGATTACTAAGTATTAACTAATACAGGAGATAACATCGCTATGTTATCCAGATCATCGATTATTTTTTTCGGCTGTACGCTGCTGCTTTTTAACACAGTGTTGCATGCCGAACCGGACCTGAAGACAGGTCTTAATCGCATTAATTTACATGATGCGATTAGCAAAACATTTGAACATAACCCGGAGCTGCGTACTTTTAGTTATGCACTAAAAGCACAGGCTGGCAGGCAATTTCAGGCCGGTCTTTCAGCCAGCCCTGAATTCAACTTCACCATAGAAGATGCTGCGGGTACAGGCGGATTTACAGGTACTGATAATGCCCAGGCCACGCTGAGTATAGGCTGGGTACTGGAAGGCGATATACGCCAGGGATATATCGATGTCTCTAGTGCAGACAGCTTGTCGCTCAACACACAGCAGACGACTAAACGGCTTGACGTAGCGGCTGAAACCGCCCGCTTATATCTGGTCTGCCTGGCTAATCAGGCCCGTATGACGAATGCGCTTAAAACCGTTGAACTGGCTAAAGAAACCGTATCTGCGGTTAAAAAGCGCGTGTCCGCCGGCAGAGCACCCGAAGCTGAACTGGCACGCGCTCAGGCAGAGCTTGCTCGCAGGCAGTTGCAGCAGGAAGATATTGGTCACGAACTCAGTTCGGCTATTCGTTTACTGGCGGCGCAATGGGGTGAGACCCGTCCTGGCTTTACACAGGTGCAAGGCGATATTTTTAGTATACCCGCCAACATGCCTTATGAGGCACTCAGAGAAAGACTTCAGCAGAGCCCGGCGTTTCTTCGCCTGCTTTCTGAGAAACGCTTAAAAGAGGCGCAACTAAAACTGGCGAAATCTCAAAGTGATTCAGCGTGGCGAGTTAATCTCGGTGTACGGCATTTTCAAACCACTGACGACCAGGCGCTGGTAGCCGGCATTAGCATCCCCTTTGGTGAACGCAGTCGAAACCCTGGCCGGATAACTGAGGCGAGGGAAAATTTATCTCAAATCCAGGCGAAAGAAGATGAACTCAGGGTGCGTTTTGAAACAACACTCTATGTGTTGTCTCAAGAGCTTGAACATAGTCTGCACCGCCTGAATACCTATCGTAACAATATTATTCCACAGTTAGAAAAGGCGCTAAAGCAAACCCGTAGAGCGTATAAGTTAGGTCGATACAGTTATCTTGAATGGAGCAGTGTACAGGCTGAATTGCTAGATGCACGTAGCGCATTAGTTGAAGCGAGTATCGATGCACATTTAAAAACGATTGAAATTGAACGTTTAACCGGTGTGCAAATTGCACAAGTAGGTGACAAGTCATGAGAACAATTATGAATACATTTAAGCAACACGCTATAAGCCAACTATTCGGGATTATTTTTCTGAGTATTTTAGTAAGCGCATGTGGCAACAATAATCCATCACAAAGTGGTGAGAACTCACATGGTGAAGTAGAAGTTGAAGTAGCTAAAGGGCCTCATGGTGGTCGTCTGTTAACGAGTGATGATTTTACGCTTGAGCTTTCTATTTTTGAAACGGGAGTCCCACCGGAATTTCGTGCCTGGGCAACTTATAAAAAACAGTTACTCAAACCCGAAGACACCAATCTTAATATTACCCTGACCCGATTAGGCGGTAAGGTCGATAATATTAATTTCAAACCGCATGGCGATGCACTGCGGGGTGATATGGTGATTTATGAGCCTCATTCTTTTATCGTCACTATTAATGCGACCTATGATGGTACTAAGCATAGCTGGACATATGATAATTTCGAAGGCCGTACAAAAATTGAAACCGCAGTTGCCAAAGCACTGGAAATAGAAACTGGCGTTGTCGGACCTATTGTATTGCAGGAAACCATTAATGTATTTGGGCAAATCAAAACCAACACAGAGCGCGTGAGTCAACTAAGAGCGCGTTTTGCAGGTGTTATAAAATCAGCTTCAGCTTCGATGGGTGACACGGTTAAGAAAGGACAAACACTGGCAATCATTGAGAGTAACGAAAGTCTTAACTTATATTCTGTTAAAGCCCCAATTAGTGGTGTGATCATCCAGCGTAGTGCAAACCCCGGTGAGCAAACAGGCGATCGACCCTTATATACGATTGCCGATACTTCAGTCGTCTGGGTTGATTTATCCATATTTCCGAGTGATATAAATCGCGTGAAAATAGGTGCGCCCGTTAGTGTTGCAGTTGCAGGCAAAACACAAATCGCTGAAGGAAAAATTTCTTTTATTAATGTCGTTGCAGAAGCCAATCAAGCGGTGCTCGCACGTGTGGTTGTCGATAATAAAGATAGACAGTTTTTACCAGGCAGTTATGTCAAAGCAAAAATTAAAGTCGCTGAACATGCCGTACCCTTAGCGGTGAAACGTTCGGGGTTGCAGGCATTCAGGGACTTTACTGTGGTCTATGCGCAAATTGGTGAAGAGTATGAAGTGCGTATGCTGGAACTGGGTCGACAGGATGATGAATGGATTGAAGTACTGGGCGGACTTGAAACGGATACCCGTTATGTCATCGAAAACAGCTATGTCATCAAAGCCGATATCGAAAAATCCGGCGCATCACACGATCACTAAGGAACTCTCATGCTTGAAGCAATAATTAAATTTTCACTGGCTCGTCGAGGGCTGGTACTCGTGCTGGTACTGATGGTTATGGGGCTGGGTGCATGGAAATTCACCCAGTTACCCATCGATGCGGTACCCGATATTACTAATATACAGGTTGTTATTAATACTGCTGCACCGGGTTATACACCACTGGAAGCCGAACAACGTGTCAGTTTTCCAATAGAAACCGCCATGGCCGGTTTACCTAAATTATCCTATACACGTTCCCTCTCACGCTATGGTTTATCTCAGGTCACCATGGTGTTTGAGGAGGGCACGGATATTTATTTTGCACGCCAGCTTGTGGGTGAACGACTGAGTGCAGCAAAAAGTAATATCCCAGCAAATTTAGAACCGACTCTCGGCCCCATAGCAACCGGTCTGGGTGAAATTTTTATGTTCACTGTGGATGCTGAGCCGGGGGCTAAAAATAAAGATGGAAGCCTTGTTACACCCACTGATCTGCGCTCAGTGCATGACTGGATCATTCGCCCACAATTAATGCGCGTGCCTGGTGTTGTTGAAGTCAATCCCATCGGTGGATTTAAAAAACAAATACTGGTCGCTCCTGAGCCAGCCAAACTATTGGCTTATGGGATTAGTTATGCCGATGTTGTTAATGCCTTAGAAAAAAACAACGACAACCGAGGGGTTGGTTTCATTGAACGCAATGGCGCGCAGTGGTTAATGCGTGTACCCGGCCAGGCTAACAATATAGATGACCTGAAAAATATTGTGATTCAACTTCAACAAGGTTTGCCGATTCGTATAAAAGATGTGGCAAGTGTTGAGCTAGGTAAAGAATTACGTTCAGGTGCGGCGACTCAAAATGGCCGAGAAGTTGTGATGAGTACGGTCTTTATGTTGACCGGTGAAAACAGCCGGACAGTGGCTAATGATGTGGCACTTAAGCTGGAAGATATTAAGGCCAGTTTGCCGCAGGGCATTACCGCAACAGCCGTTTATAATCGCACCAGCCTGGTAGATAAAACATTAGTCACCGTGCAGAAAAATTTAATTGAAGGCGCACTGCTGGTTATAGTTATTCTGTTTTTACTATTAGGTAATGTTCGTGCTGCATTTTTAACGGCGGCGGTTATTCCTATTGCCATGTTAATGACCATTACTGGCATGGTGCAAAGTAAAACCAGTGCTAATCTAATGAGTCTTGGTGCGCTGGATTTTGGGCTTATTATTGATGGTGCAGTTATCATTGTAGAGAACTGCTTGCGTCGCTTGAGTCATTCAGGATCGAAACAACTGGATCTAAATGAACGATTAGCCCTGGTCTTTGATGCAACACGTGAAGTAATACGCCCGGCATTATTTGGTGTGTTTATCATTACGGCTGTTTACATTCCGATTTTTGCTTTAACCGGTGTTGAAGGAAAAATGTTTCATCCCATGGCACTGACCGTTATTATCGCGCTGGTTAGCGCAATGATACTTTCAATAACATTTGTACCGGCTGCGGTTGCTTTGTTATTTAGCAAACCTATACAGGAAAAAGAAAATAAAATTATTAAGACGGCGCGTTCTAGTTATCAACCGATATTAATGTTATCGCTAAAATATCGCTGGAGTGTGGTAATCGCAGCAGTGGTATTAATGCTTGCTTCAGCCGCACTAATACCTAAGCTGGGTTCTGAATTTATCCCTAATCTTGATGAAGGGGATATTGCGATGCATGCACTGCGTATTCCAGGCACTTCTTTAGAGCAAGCTATCGCTTTACAACAAGGTCTGGAAATTGAAATAAAGAAACTGGCCGAAGTTGATACTGTTTTTGCGAAAATCGGTACCGCTGAAGTCGCCACCGATGCAGTACCACCCAGCGTGGCCGATAACTTTATTATTCTTAAACCTCGTGAAAGTTGGCCTGATCCGAACAAACCTAAATCTCAGGTCGTGGCTGATCTTGAAGCATTGGTGAGTCCCATTCCGGGAAATCGTTATGAGTTTTTACAACCGATTCAAATGCGCTTTAACGAATTGATTTCAGGTGTCCGTGCGGAGCTTGCCATTAAAGTTTTTGGTGATGATTTTGATCAGTTGATTGCTTTAGGTGCGGCCATTGAAAAATCGGTTAAACAGGTGCAAGGTGCAGCCGATGTTGCGGTTGAACAGGCAACCGGTTTACCGGTGATGACCATTGAACCAAAACGAGAAGCCATGGCTCGATATGGCTTGAGCATTGTGGAACTTCAGGACTTATTGTCAACAGCACTGGGCGGTAATGTAGCCAGTCAACTGTATGAGGGCGACCGACGTTCTGAAATAGTGGTTCGTTTAAATGAAACATTACGCACGGATGTGAATGGCTTATCCCGTTTACCAGTCACACTGGCAAATGGTGATTATGTTCCTTTAGGTGAAGTCGCTGAACTTAATTTGGTGATGGGTTATAACCAGGTTTATCGTGAGAATAGCAAGCGGCGTATTGTTGTTACTGCGAATGTACGTGGGCGCGACCTTGGCTCTTTTGTTCAGAACATTCAACAAACCGTTAAAGAAAATGTTGAAATCCCACCAGGCTACTGGGTTGAATACGCGGGCACTTACGAAAAGCTGCAATCGGCCACTCAACGACTGTCTATTGTGGTGCCATTAACGCTGGCACTGGTTATCGGTTTGCTAATTATGGCGCTGGGTTCGGTTAAGGATGCAGCGATTATATTCTCAGGCGTTCCCCTGGCACTGACAGGCGGCATTTTGGCGTTATTATTGCGCGATATACCTTTTTCAATTTCAGCCGCGGTTGGTTTTATCGCACTGTCAGGAATTGCTGTACTTAATGGTCTGGTAATGGTCGCGTTTATTCGGGATTTAAGAATGCATGGCAAACATTTGCACGATGCCATTGTTGATGGTGCACTTACGCGACTTCGCCCTGTGTTAATGACAGCGTTAGTTGCAGCCCTTGGTTTTATTCCAATGGCACTTAATACAGGCATTGGTTCTGAAGTTCAACGCCCACTTGCGACTGTTGTTATTGGAGGAATTATTTCATCTACACTACTAACGCTCATTGTGTTGCCTGCATTATATCGATTGGTGCATGCACGCGAGGAGCGGCCATCGTTAAAATAAATCCTGTTTGATGAAGTGTTTCTAAAACTAATATTTAAAAAAATATTCAGATGACATTTGTCATCTGAATTAAGTAATTAGAGGTATTTATGTTTACATTAATTAAAGAATCACGATGGTTATTGGCTATTGTGACTTTGTTATTTGTAGGTCAGGTTTTTGGTCACGGTATGTCTGAAGCCGAAAAACAAACTATTATTGAAGGCGGTAATCTAGGCTATATATGGATTGGTGCCACGCATATGCTGTCTGGCTATGACCATTTAGCCTTTGTATTTGGCATTATCTTTTTCTTAACCAAATTTAAAGAAATTGTTAAATATATCACCGCATTTACTATTGGTCACAGTATTACCCTTATCATCGCAACTTTTAATGCAATACAGGTTAACTATTTTCTAATTGATGCGGTTATTGCATTAAGTGTTTGCTATATCGCTTTTCACAACCTTGAGGGCTTTAAAAAGTGGCTTAATATAAAAGCGCCTAATATGATGGCGATGATTTTTAGTCTTGGTTTAATACATGGTCTTGGCTTATCAACTCGTTTGCAACAACTGCCATTGAGTGAAGATCATTTATTAATGAATATAATCTCATTCAACATAGGCATAGAAGTTGGGCAGATTGCTGCCTTAACTGTAATGCTTATGCTAATTGCAGCGTTTCGAAACAGCCATGTTTTTAAGAGCTTTAGTAAAGCTGCAAATACCTTTTTGATTATTGCAGGGGGCTATCTTTTTCTGATGCAGATGCATGGTTACGAACATGTTGCCAATGCAGAGGAGTTTGTCGTGGATGAAAGCTCAACTCAAGAAATAAATAAACCTGAATTAAGCCAACAATTAGACTGGAAGGATGTTGTTACGATAACGATTCCCGCCAGAGGCGATAAAGAATATAAATTACACATGGGAAATGGAGATTTTTTTCAATATTCATGGGAAACACAGGGCGAGAAATTATTTTTTGATTTTCATGGGGAGCCAAAGGGTGATACAAGCGGTTATTTTAAAAGCTTTAAAAAAAGTACGAGTAGTCAGGACAGTGGCGCTTTGACGACAAGCTTTGCAGGTACGCATGGCTGGTACTGGAAAAACAATACCGTTTCTCCCGTTATGATTACGCTGAAAGTAAAAGGTAATTATCAATTGCCCG
>Ga0316208_1002422_pt1 | contig 15206 bp, 13 predicted proteins | sample 3monopyrite_MG_FD_204944 | JGI IMG/M metagenome (GOLD analysis project Ga0316208, IMG submission 204944) | Microbial mat bacterial communities from mineral coupon in-situ incubated in ocean water Damariscotta River, Maine, United States -... | ecosystem: Environmental > Aquatic > Marine >... | reverse complement strand
ACTCGGTTTTCTTGGATTTATTCCCCTTTTCAAACACAGATTCAGCTGAATTTAAAAACTCTCGTTTCCAATTGCTTATTTGAGTAGGTTGCAACTCATATTTCTGAGCTAATTCTGCTAAGCTAGATCGCTCTTTTAAAGATTCTAAAACTACTCTCGTCTTGAACTTTGTTGTAAATTTTCTTCTTGTCATTTCAGTAAATTTATTCATTTAATTTACTGTCCTAATTTCTGGGGTATCTACAGACAAATCATATACACATGATCCTAAATTGCAATGAACCCTTTAAGCTTAAGGATACGGTAAGAGATTTCAAAAAATACACTTCAAAATCAATTGTTAATGAAATAAGTAACGGAATCGAGAGTCGAAAAGAATGGTTGTTAGCTGCTTTTGCTAGAGCAGCCAAAGATTCAACAAAGAATAAAACCTATAAAGTTTGGAAGCCCGGGAACCATGCTATAGAGTTATGGCAGGAGAAGTTTACGTGGGATAAAATCAAATATATACATCAAAACCCCGTAAAAGCAGGTTTTGTCAAAAGTATAGAGGATTGGTTTTATTCTTCTGCTTCTAATTATATGGATATGGAAAATAATGCATTAGAAGAAGTAAGTTGTGTTAGTGTACCTTTTAAAACGATTAAATGATGGTTACAAACGCAGGATTGCAAATCCTGCGAAGCGATATATCTTGATGATAGAAATGTAATTATAAGAAAACTGTTACTCCAGCGTTAATATGAATATCAAATAACAGCTTACTCTGCGAATTGATCAACATTTCATTTTTTTCTTCTTCAGTTCTTTTTAACTTTAAGAATCATGAAAAAGCTCATTGAAACACATAAATGTTTTATTGAACTGCTTGATTCAGGCATTGTTCGGGTCGAAACCAAAGCAGGAGCGAGTATCGAACAAATTGATTTGGACGACAATTACCGTGTATTTGTTGAGGAGCTCAAGATAGAACGCGCACTTTTTCTCATTGTGTTTGGCAAAGATGGGCTAGTGGATGCAGCATCTATGCAACGTTTTGCCAATCCAGACCGCAATCAAATGAAGATAGCTGAAGCCTTGGTCGTGCATTCAGTTGAGCATGCCTTGGAGGCCAATTTTTTCTTAAAGAAATTTCCATTGCAGCATCCCATTAAAGTGTTCGACCTTGAAGAAGATGCAATCATGTGGTTGAAATTGCAACTTATTTAGATCCAATCCAACTGATGTCGCGTTCTTTCGTCTTGGGTATCTCCAGTATTGAGCGTACTTTTCGGCTCAAAGAGTAGTATTTTACATTCTTGCGCTGCAATGGGCCTGTGCATGGTGCCTTTAGGTACAATCATTATTTCACCTTCCTTGAGGTCTATGCAATCGTCTTCCAATTCCATTTTCATTTGACCTTCAATCACCATAAAGAGTTCATCTTCTTCTTCATGTTGGTGCATCACAAATTCCCCCTGTATCTTGCCCAACTTGACATATTGCTCGTTCAGTTCTCCAATAATTTTGGGTTGCCAATGGGCAGTAAACAATTCAAATTTTTCTGACAGATTTATCTTTTTAATCATTCTACTATTTTTTGTCAATTAGTTTCTTCAAATCAAACATCTCATCCCTAAGGCGGGCTGCTTCTGAGAAATTCAAGTCTTTGGCGGCCTTCTCCATGTCTTTCTTGCTTTTGTTGATGGCTTTCTGCAATTGGCCTTTGTCCATGTACTGTATCACTGGGTCCGCAGCAACGGAATAATCTGAATCCTTGCTTGCATAAGCTTTTCTTGGATCTTCTCTTTTATAGGATTGCAAAACATTGTTCTGTTTCTTTTTCAAGGCTTTTGGGGTTATTCCGTGCTTTTCATTGTAGGCCAATTGTTTCTCCCTTCTTCGATTCGTTTCGTCCATGGTTCTTTGCATCGACCCAGTCATCTTGTCTGCATAGAAGATTACCCTTCCGTTTAAATTTCTAGCCGCACGACCTGCTGTCTGAGTCAAAGAACGTCCTGAACGCAAAAATCCTTCCTTGTCGGCATCCATTACAGCTACGAGAGAAACTTCTGGCAGGTCAAGTCCCTCACGTAAAAGATTGACACCCACGAGCACATCAATCTCCCCACTGCGCAAATCATTCAATATCTCAATGCGCTCCAAGGTTTCAATGTCCGAGTGAATGTAGCGGGTATTCACATCATGCTTGAGAAGGTATTTACTCAATTCCTCAGCCATTCTTTTGGTCAAGGTGGTGATCAATACCCGTTCTTTTTTTTCAATGCGTAGTGCAATCTCTTCCATCAAATCGTCAATTTGATTCTGTGTCGGTCGTACCTCAATGATCGGGTCCAATACACCTGTTGGACGAATCAATTGTTCTACCAAAACACCTTCTGAGGCCCTTAATTCATAATCTGCTGGTGTGGCACTCACATATATGGTTTGGTTGCGCAAGGATTCCCATTCCTCAAATTTTAAAGGTCGATTGTCCATAGCTGCTGGTACTCTGAATCCGTAATCCACCAAATTTACTTTGCGAGATCGGTCGCCACCATACATGGCATTGATTTGAGAAACAGTTACATGGCTTTCGTCTACCACCAAAAGGTAATCGTCTGGGAAATAATCCATCAAGCAAAAGGGGCGTGTTCCAGCTGCACGATTGTCAAAATATCGGGAGTAATTCTCTATGCCAGAGCAATAACCCAACTCTCGCATCATTTCTAAGTCATGGGTGGTGCGCTCTTCAAGGCGCTTTGCCTCTATAGGTCTGTCAGATTCTTGAAAAAACTCTACCTGCTTAACCATGTCCTGTTGTATTTCCCATATAGCTTTTTGCATACGGTCTTGAGTGGTTACAAAAATGTTGGCGGGATAAATGTCCAATTCCTCAAAGCGTTCAATACTATGGCCCGAAGTGGGGTTAAATGAACGGATGTCTTCAATCTCATCGCCCCAAAAACTGATCCTGTAAGCAATGTCAGCATAGGCAGGATAGATGTCTATGGTGTCTCCTTTCACACGAAAAGTTCCTCTGCCGAATTCAGCGGTTGCTCTAGAGTAAAGCGCAGTGACAAATTGATGCAACAATTTATTTCGGCTAATGGCAAGGCCATTTTTGATGTGGGTGACATTCGCCTTAAAATCTGATGGATTGGAAATGCCATAAATACACGATACAGAAGAAACAACAATCACATCTCTTCTACCTGAAAGGAGGGAAGAGGTGGCACTTAAACGTAATTTTTCAATTTCATCGTTGATGGACAAGTCTTTCTCTATGTATAAGTCTGTGGTAGGCAAGTAGGCCTCCGGCTGATAATAATCGTAGTATGAAACAAAGTATTCCACAGCATTTTCAGGAAAAAACTGCTTAAATTCTCCATACAATTGAGCCGCCAATGTTTTGTTGTGACTTAAAATCAAAGTAGGCCGCTGTGTTTCTTGAATCACATTGGCAATGGTGAAAGTTTTCCCAGACCCAGTCACGCCCAAAAGGGTTTGTGCAGGATCTCCTGCATGTATGCCTTGCACCAATTCTTTGATGGCCATTGGTTGATCTCCGGTGGGGGAGAATTCTGCTTGTAGATTAAAATCCATCTGTCAAATTTAAGCGGAATGTTCTTCAGTATTGAGCTATAAAAAAAGGGATTCATTCAAGCAATAAATAGGGTACTTTAGCGTACCTATTGGCAGATTTTATGAGACTAACCGTCATACTTCTTGTTTTACTCCTCAGTGCCACTGATCTATTTGCACAGATTGGGGGCAATGGCGTTTACCAATTTCTCAACATCAATACTTCGGCACGTGTGGCTGCACTCGGTGGAAATCAAATTGCAGTAAAAGACAACGACCCATTCTTGGCTTTGGCCAATCCCGCTTTGCTGAATCATGAAATGGACAACAAACTAGCCATGACCTATACCAATTACTTAGCTGATGTGGGGATGGGTTTTGCTTCCTACACAAAAGACTATGACAGTTTGGGAACTTTTAATGTTGGTCTTCAATATGTCGATTATGGCCAGTTTGACGAAACCGACATTGCAGGAAATGATCTGGGTACCTTCAGTGCAGGAGAATATGCCCTCATCATAGGCTATGCTAAACCCTTGGATACCAATTTTTCAATTGGAGTGAATTTAAAGGCCATACACTCTAGTTTCTACGATAACATTTCCAATGGCATAGCAGCTGATCTTGCTTTGAATTATTTTTCTAAGAGGAGGCAGATTGATATAGCTCTCGTCACAAGAAACATTGGTACCCAAATCTCGACTTATGCGGAGGGGGGAGAAAAAGAAAAACTCCCTTTTGAAATACAATTGGGTTTTTCTAAGCGGCTTAAGAATGTTCCTATTCGTTTTGGCATTATTGCTCAACAATTGCAAGATTGGGACCTGACCTACGATGATCCTACACCAGACAATACAAGCTTGTTTGACAATCAAGATGAGAATACATCCAATGAGCGCAGCTTTCCCAATCAAGTAGCAAAACACATGATTTTCAATGCAGAATTTCTGGTGACTAAAAATTTCAATGTGCGTGTGGGATACAACCTTATGCGTAGGTCTGAATTAAAAATTGACGAAAAGCTCGGAACAGTAGGTTTGAGCTGGGGATTAGGGTTTAGGATCAATAAATTTCACTTCAGTTATGGGAGGTCTGCCTTCCACCAAGCAGGTGCCACAAATACCTTTTCTGTCTCTACTAGGCTATTGGATTTTATCCAGTAATTTCGCTTGCAAAGATTCCCTTTCAAAATTAGATGAGTTCAAGACCGAACAAAGACTTTATCGTGGCCATTGATGGCTTTTCTTCGTGCGGGAAAAGCACGCTAGCGAAAGCGCTCGCAAAACATTTGGGTTATGCTTACATTGATACAGGCGCCATGTACCGAGCAGTGACTTTAAAATTCTTAAGGGAAGAATTCAATTGGGAACGGGCCACTGAAGAAAACATGAGTGATCATTTGGATCAAATAACCATTGAATTTAAATACAATGGGGAAAAAGGGAAGTCTGAGACCTATTTGAACGGAGAGAATGTAGAAGAAGAAATCAGAGGTAAAGCAGTCTCTGATCAAGTGAGTGAAGTGAGCCAAATCAAGGCCATACGACAACGAATGATTGCGCTTCAACGAAAAGCTGGACTGAATAAAGGCCTAGTTATGGATGGAAGAGACATTGGTACAAAGGTTTTTCCTGAAGCAGAAGTGAAATTTTACATGACTGCAGACCCTAAAATCAGAGCTCAAAGACGTTATGATGAATTGAAAAACAAAGGACAGGAATTAAGTTTTGAAGAGGTCTTAGAGAATTTAAGAAAAAGAGATTGGCACGATACCCACAGAGAAGAGAATCCCTTGATACAAGCAGAGGACGCCATTGTCTTGGACAACTCATCTATGAATCAAGAAGAACAATTTGCGTGGGTATTGGAGAAAATTAGAAATCAGCTAATTAACTGAGTAACTTATGAAGATTAAAGTCGCAATCATATTGGCTTTTTTTTTACTTTTCCCAGGTTTATCTAAGGCAGCAGATTCAGGAGACTCCTTGTTTCAATCAATGAGTATTGGTTTTTTTGGCTTCAATGACAACAATCCTATTGACGGAGCAATTTCAGGTTTTGAAGATCGAAGAAGGGACGACCACGGCCTTACAATGTTGATAGGCTACTCATTAAAAGCAAAACTGAAACTATTTCAAAATACATTAACGATTATTCAATTCACAGATCAATCTGCACTATACACAAAGGGTTATGGAACAACAACAACATTGCAAGCTGACAATCCCTTGTACGACGACTATAAATACCTTTTAAAAAAACATCCAGACTGGGCGGGATTGTATGTGAACGATCAGGTGAGTTATGAAAAAAACACCAAAGAGATCTTGATTAATCAAATCTATAAGAATCTGCAATTGGGACTTGGCATACGTTATTCGACGATCAACTCAGGTGTAGACCAAAATATGGCTGATTTTCAACGTTTTTTTCATAAAATTACCAAGTCGAGAAATTATTATCATGTTCCGTTCATTGACAGTAGTATTTTTCGGGGTAAAAAAATTACTTATTTCTCTATCGCACCCTCTATTTTTTATGAACGTATCCTAATGCTAAAGAATCAATGGCAAATTAATTCAGGAATAGGTGGTAAGCTATGGTACAATACTACTTCAGAATATGGGATTCCTGAGTTTTCTCCAGAATTAAATGTCAATGCTTCCGTTGGCTATGGTAAGTCATTTGGTCCAAATCAAAGAAAGTGGATGTTGAGGTATGCAATGACCTATGAGCCTAAAGAAATTGTTCAGCGTTACTCAGACCCTGGCACCGAGGGTTTTCAATACCTTGGGTTAGAGTTCAACTTTAGGTCAAAAAAGGCAGCGGAAAAACCTTTTTATTTACACTATACCTTACGTCCTTATGCAATTTATTTGCCTATTGGTCTAGCAAATGACGAGACCATCGGCTATGTGCCCCCTTCTAATGATTTGCGTTTTATAGAAGGCATTCTCAATTTTAGTATCGCTCTACGGTTCAATTAATGTTGCCTTGGGAAAACTAAAGTGGCGGGGAAATTATGTGCTTCTTTCCTCAGCAAACTTTTTGAAGCTCTCCATGAAATGATAGGACTGTTTTTTGAAAGCGCCTTTCATGAACACTGCCAAAAAGGCCATAAAGCCGCTGAACTTGAATTCTGATTTAGAAAACCATTTTGTGGAATTTTTCCCTTCTTTAGAGAAATAATTTTCTTGAATGTTGTATACTCCTTTGGTCTCATAGGTGCCGTGAAACTCATCAGGAAAGTTTCTTTTGGTAATGGTTTCTATCATTTCCAAACGTCTCTTTCCTGTATCAAACACCAATTTGCTTTTTGCTCCTTCTTTCCCAGGCTCACCACTAACATGTTCAAAGGATTTTAAACCTTCTTGCCATTCTTTAAGGTTCTCTGTATTGTCAAAGAGTTCAATGACGCGTTCAATGGGCAATTCAATAGTGATTTCTTGTTGGTACTTCATGACGTATATTTTTTCGAAGATAAAAAATCTGTATTAGTCATCAAAGGAATGCCCCTCGAGCAAAGCTTCTTTGCTGCGTTTTACCTCGAAAAAGGAAAGAATCCGGTCCATCACCCCATCCACGACAGCATCAGGGCAAGAGGCACCAGAAGTCAAAATCATTTTAACAGGCTTTTTTGAAGGTAGAAAATCTTTTGTCATCAGGGTTTTCTTTCTTCTAAAATCAAAATGTCGGATTCGGTCTTGTTGGAGTATGTCTTCAGCACCAGAAATAAAATAGGTAGGTACTTTTTCTTCACACAATTCCACCAAGTGAGATGTATTGGAACTATTAAATCCCCCAACTACTATGGCTATGTCACTATCTTCTTTTAGCAAACCATAGGTGGCTTGTTGATTGTCGTTTGTTGCATAACACAAAGTATCACGAGTATCTGCAAAATGTTCTTTGATCTGCTCCTTGCCGTACTTCTGAATCATGAGCTGTTTAAAGTAATCTGCAATGGCTTGAGTATCTGAAGCGAGCATGGTTGTCTGATTGACTACACCTACTTTATCTAAGTGGATGTCTGGGTTGAAACCCTCTGAGGAATACGCCCCGAAAGTTTCTTCATAAACCTCTTTTGACATTTCTCCACGCATATAACTGCCCAATAATTTAGCTTCCTCTAAGTCGCGTACCACAATGGAATTTGAATTTTCTGAACTGTGAGAGAAGGTCGCTCTAGTCTCTTCATGTTTGTGTTTTCCATGAATAATGACCGTGTAACCCTCTTTGCCAAGTTTCTCTGATTGCTTCCAAACCTTAGTTACAAAAGGACAAGTTGTATTGTATTTCTGTAATTCTACACCAATTTCATTCAGGGCTTGAGTGATTTCAATTGTCGTTCCAAATGCAGGAATGATCACTACATCTTCGGCCTTGATTTCTGACCATGGTACAAATTGATTGCCCATAGTATCCATAATAAAACTGATGCCCATTGCTCTCAAATCTTGATTTACTGTTGGATTGTGAATCATTTGACTCAACAAAAAGATTCTTTTGCCAGGGTTTTCTTCAACGGCTTTGTAGGCGATCTCAATGGCATTTTCTACGCCATAACAAAACCCAAAATGGCGTGCTATAAAAAACTGAACAGGACCAAAATCCAAAAGTGTTGGACTAAAATCTTTCTTTCTAGGATCAGTTGTTTTACGCTTATTTTTTATTTGTGAAATAAAAGAACTGCGGTAGGTGAGAGGTATGTCAAATTGCTTCATGCGTCATCCATTTATTTTCTTACTAACATTTGAAAGTTGGGCATTGTTTTTTATTTGATTTTGAATGGGTTTAATTCAATTTGCTGTGTTGATATTATTGGTATATTTGCGCCCCAAATTTAAGCCCTTCCGGTAAAGGGCAAATATGAACATCTTTCGTTTTTCACCGGAGAATTCGAAATACAAATTTAAGTCATTGATGACTGAAAAAACTGAAAAAGCCGCTGAACCTAAAGCGGAAAAAGCAGCAGAAAAGAAACAAGCTGCAAAACCAAAAGCGAGTGCTGAAAAAGCCGCTGCAAAATCAACTACCTCTGAGAAAAAAACTGAAGCACCTAAAGTTGCTGCTAAGAAGAAATCTGCACCAAAGAAGGAAAAAGCTGTAGAAGTAAAAGCTGAAAAACCAGCTGAAAAAACTGCAGAAGTAAAGGCTGAAAAAACTGTCAAAAAAACAGAATCTAAAAAAGAGGAGTCTATTGCAAGTAAACCAAAACGCGCAAGAACAGCTGCTAAGAAAGTAGAAGCTGAACCCATCGAAGAAGTAGTCGCTGAAGTAACTTCAGAAGAAGAGGCTCCTAATGAAGAATCAATTGCTCCAATGACGAGAGAAGAGCGTCAAAAGCACATGGAGGATTTTCGTAAAAACTTTGACTGGGATGCTGTTGGAAAATACGATGATAAGTATTCAGACAACGAGCAAAAGGAACTTGAAGAGATGTACAATGCAACAATTAACTCTATTTCTGAGCAAGATGTAATTGATGGCATTGTAGTTAGCATTACTCCCAGAGAAGTAGTCGTTAATATCGGCTATAAATCAGACGGAGTGATTTCAAAATCTGAATTGAGGTACAAGGAAGACCTAAAGATTGGCGATACTGTTGAAGTATTCATTGAAAGCCAAGAAGATAAAAACGGTCAATTGATTCTTTCGCACAAGAAAGCAAGAGCATTGAGAGCGTGGGAACGTGTGAACGAAGCTTTGGCTACTCAAGAAGTGATCAAAGGACATGTGAAGTGCAGAACAAAAGGTGGATTGATCGTAGACGTATTTGGCATAGAAGCTTTCTTACCAGGTTCACAAATTGATGTGAAGCCTATCCGCGATTACGACATCTATGTTGACAAGACTATGGAATTCAAAGTTGTGAAAATCAACAAAGAATTCAAGAACGTTGTCGTTTCTCACAAAGCACTCATCGAGGCTGAACTCGAAGAACAGAAAAAAGAAATCATTTCTCAATTGGAGAAAGGTCAAGTTCTCGAAGGCATTGTGAAAAACATTACCTCTTATGGAGTATTCATTGACCTTGGTGGCGTAGACGGATTGGTACACATTACTGACCTATCTTGGGGAAGAGTGAATCATCCAGAGGAAGTTGTTGAATTGGATACCAAAGTGAAAGTTGTTATTCTTGATTTTGATGACGACAAAAAGCGTATTGCCTTGGGCATGAAGCAGCTTGAAGGTCATCCATGGGATAAATTGGATGAGAAATTGGCTGTTGGAGACAAGGTAAAAGGAAAAGTGGTTGTTGTAGCTGATTACGGCGCATTTGTAGAAATTCAACCTGGTGTTGAGGGACTGATTCACGTTTCTGAAATCTCTTGGTCTAATCAATTGCAACCTGCTCAAGCTTTCTTTAAAGTGAACGATGAGGTGGAAGCAGAAGTTTTGACATTAGACAGAGAAGAAAGAAAAATGTCATTGGGTGTGAAACAATTGACCGATGATCCTTGGGCAAATGTGGAAACAAAATACCCCATCGATTCTAAGCACAAAGGAAAGGTTACCAACATTTCTGACTTTGGAGTATTTGTAGAGTTAGAAGATGGAATCGACGGATTGGTGCACATTTCTGACCTTTCATGGCAAAAGAAAATCAACCATCCAAAAGAGGTAACATCTGTAGGTGAAGAGATGGAAATTGTCATCTTGGAAATTGACAAGGACAACAGAAGGTTGAGTCTAGGATACAAGCAATTGGAAGAGAATCCTTGGGAAACATTCGAAACAGTATTTGAAGTAGGAAGTATTCATAAAGGAAGTGTATCTGAGGTAACTGCCAAAGGTGCTTCCATTATTCTTCCTTACGGTGTAGAAGCATTTGCTACTAAGAAAAACCTTGTGAAAGAGGACGGAAAGACTGCTGAGAAAGAAGAAGAATTGGATTTCAAAATTTTAGACTTCAACATGAATGCAAAACGCATTTCTGTTTCTCACACGCAGATTCACCGAGATGCTGAAGAAGTAGAAACTCAAGATAGACGTAAGAAAGCTAAATCAAGCCAAAGAGCTACGGAGAAAGCAATTAAAGACGTGAACCGCAAGCAAGAAAGAACCACATTAGGAGACCTTGACGCTTTAGCGAACTTGAAAGACGAATTGGAAGAAGGAGAAAAAAAGTAAATTTCCTTTGACCTTAAAATAGAAAGCCCTGCCTTGTGCAGGGCTTTTTTTTAGCATCATTCACTCAAGTATAAATACATGACCGCCATGGCGGTGTGGGCTTCAGTTGAATCATAGCACACATACTCAGAAACAAGTTCATAGTGGTGATCCTTGTAGACAGGAATGCCGATTGAGTCTTTGTAATAACCCACACTATCAAAACCGAATCCATCAGCTTTGGTCAAAATATTTGCTGCATAAAGCAAGCTGTCCGTTGTGACATCCCATAAACTTAAGGCTTTCGCATAAGGATGTAAGTGCACGCCTATCATGTGAATACGACTGTTTCGATCAAGATCTAACATTTGTGTTACATCTGTTTTCAGCCTTTCTTCACCATAAGGCAATTTCCAATGACCAGTGTAACGTCTTCCATGCTTGTCATTGTAGGGGTCATAATTTTTTCTACTGAAGTTGATGGAACAATCATGCTGAGGCTGTGCACCTTTAATTTGATTGCTGTCCAAATGGTGGTCTACGCATAAGTGTGGCAAACCATAACTCCCAGCTGGGCCTGAAATTTGTTTGGTCACAAAAATAGATTGTTGGTAAAGCGCTTTTAGAGGAGATTTTAATTCGCTGTCTTTTAGGTATTTAAAACGAACATGGTGACGACTCTCGATATGTATGTCCTTTTCTTTGTGGTTCAGTACTTGGGAAACCATTTTCAAGCCTTGATTGGCTTGCATAGGTAAGCCAAAACCTTTAGGAAAATCCAAGGATGTTTGCCCTTCGCTTAAAGTAAAAATTCTGCTGTTCGCTCCAGAGGTCTTTATTTGCCAGGGAGACTTTTCTTTTTGATCGTAATTAAGGTTGTTGTGACACATAAAAGCAGCTTTAAGTGGTGTTTTTTGATCTACTGCTTCAACCATACTCTCATAACTCACAATCCATAGTAAGGATTCATCTTGAGTATCCAACTGTATGGGTTTAATTTCATAAGGTCCCTGCATTGAGCGGTAAATGGTGTCTATGAGCAGAGGAGAGGAGTAGAATTCAGCAGTATAAATTTTGGCTGATTTCATTTCTGCATGGGTCGACTTTTGCTGTGAAGCATACCAATCATTAAATTCTGGCAAGTCGTTAGTCTGACAAGCCATCAGGAATACAGAACACAGAAAGAGAAAGCGCATAATGGCGAAGTTAGCACAAATTAAAAGCTTTATTTTACACTCCTAGAAATCAGACTATGCATAAAAGACTTGTTGTTGTGGGAGGAGGTGCCTCAGGTTTTTATGCAGCCCTCAATGCTGCTTCAGCTTTCGGACCGCATGATGTGTTAATTCTTGAGAAATCATCCGATGTACTTTCAAAAGTAAAAGTCAGTGGAGGCGGTCGCTGCAATGTCACCCATGCATGTTTTGAGCCGAAAGAACTTAGTCAAAACTATCCTCGGGGAGAAAAGGAATTGATTGGTCCCTTTCATCGCTATTTTACTTCGGATGTCATAGAATGGTTTGAGGAAAGGGGAGTAGTATTGAAGGTAGAAGATGACGGAAGAATGTTCCCAGAGACAGATACTTCACAAACCATTATCGATTGCTTTTTAGCAGAGATGAAAAAGTATGAAATAGATTTATGGACAAAGGCTTCAGTCGATTCCATTACCAAAAAGGAAGACATATTTGAACTCATTCTCAAGGGGAATCAAACCTTGACGGCGGACTATGTGATCCTTGCCATTGGAGGACACCCTAAAATGCAACATTACCGGTTGGTTCAAAGATTAGGACATAGGTGTGAAGATCCGATTCCTTCACTGTTCACCTTCAATCTACCTAAACATGCAAGCAATGCGCTCATGGGGATCGTTCAGAATGCCAGAGTCAGCATTGCGGAGGGAAATTGGGAGCAATCTGGTCCCGTCTTGTTTACACATTGGGGCATGAGTGGGCCAGCCATTTTAAAGCTTTCTGCAATGGCAGCGCGCTATTTGTTTGAGCACAATTATGAGTTTCAATATGCTGTAGAGTGGATGGAAGAAGCCACTGCTTTTATTGACCAAAAAAGAAATGAAAATGCAGTGCAAAGTTTAGAAAGGGGCAGACCCGATGGTTATAGCAAGCGATTTTGGCATTACCTTTTAGAGCGTTCGGAATTATCTCCTCAACTCAATTGGGCAGATTTAAGTCGGGCACAAATGCAACGTTTGGCAGCTGTTTTGGGAGAGGATAAATACCATGCAAAAGGCAAGACCACCTTTAAGGAAGAGTTCGTGAGCTGCGGAGGAATTGTCTTGGATGAAATTGAGATGAAACGCATGGAAAGTAAAAAGGTATCCAATTTATACTGCTGCGGTGAAGTGCTTGATATAGATGCCTTCACTGGAGGATTTAATTTCCAAGCTGCTTGGACTACCGCATGGCTGGCAGCACAAGACATTCGCAAAAAGGCATTGTTGGATTAAACTGATTCCATTTTCCAACGCTCAATGAATTCTCTCAACAGACTTAGCAATAGATCAACCTCCTTACGATGTGTCCTAAAAGAAAGGATGGCTGCACGAAGCATGAATTTACCATCCAATCGGGTCGTGGAAATAAATATTCTACCGTCTTCTTGGATGTATTTGGCTAAATCCGAATTGAAGGCTTCAGCATCCTTTCCATTTGGCACATATCTAAATACAACCACTGATAAGTCATGTTCTGCCAAGGTGTTGAACCCTATTTTTTGCACTTCTGTATTGAAATAAGATGCAAGACCTAATTTTTCATTGAGGCACGCTTTGAATTTTTCGGTACCGTGTAGTTTTAGTGGCAACCACATCCTCAAACCCCGAAAATGTTTGCTTAATTCTGGTGAAAGGTCTGCTGGAGAAACCTCCTCTTGATGTGCTTTAGTATCTTGCATATAATTGGCCTGATAGCTGTTGGCTGCTTTCAAATGCTCCATATCCTTGACCAATACCATGCCGATGCCATAAGGCAAGAACAACCCTTTGTGTGGGTCTAAAACCACAGAGTCTGCCAATTCAATACCCTGCATGCGCTCTTTTCCGTAATCGGTAAGCAGAAAAAATCCTCCATAGGCACCATCCACGTGGAACCATAAATTTTCTCTCTGGCAAATTTCGCTTAGGGATTTTAAAGGGTCTATGGCACCAACATCTGTTGAGCCTGCCGTAGAGATGAGGATAAATGGTATCAAGCCTTCCTCACGATCTTTTTGAATTTGCGCTTTCAAAGCTTTAGGATCCATACGGTAGTGATCATCCATTTCTATGTTTCGGATAACGGCTTCTTCCATTCCACAGGTCTGAATGGCTTTCCAAATACAGTGGTGCGATTGCTGGCTCACATAAATTACTGTTCGGTGAATGTCTGCACCTCTAATGTTTTTTGCTTTTCGTGCTGTAGAAAAAGCAATAAGGTTAGCTAAACTTCCTCCTGAAGTAATGTTGCCACCAAAATCTTTTGGATAGCCCACCAATTGAGCAGCCCAACGCAAAAGGGTATTTTCCATGCGCACGGCACCAGGTGAAGCATAAAATACACCAGCATAGCGGTTACTAATTGCAGCCATGTAATCACCCAAGGCAGATTCAAATATTGATCCTCCAGGAATGTATCCTAAGTGACCTCCTGATGCAGGGTTCAATCCAGTGCTGTCTACCCGCTCCTTTAGAAAGTTCAAGGTAGGCTCTATAGGATTTCCTTTTTCTGCAATTAGAAAGCCTGAATCCTTTATCGAAGGCTCGTAGCCAGTAGTTTCGTAAGTGTTCAATTCAAGCAATTTATCGAGGAAGTCTTCACTGTAAGTTTCAACTTTCTCGAACAACTGTTTTCTGACTCCTTTATCTGATTCGAGTGACTTACTCGTCAGCTCGTTTTTGTCGATTTCTTCTATTAAATGTTTCACTTCGTCTTCTTTATTTAAAAGCAAATGCGCTGTAGAGGATCAGTCATTACTTTGCCATTTATAAGGCTATTTTGGTGTTCAAAGTTAGTCTTTCAAAGATGGATTAAGGGTAGTTCAAAGAATACAATAACATGATTTTTATCATCTAAATTTATAATCTACTAAAGTCTTAGAGGGCTTAAAATTCTTTAACACAGAAAACCGAATAATAGGCTCAGCAAATCGCATAAGTCTTATTCACATTGAAATGGAAGTGTTGTAAATTTAAGTTACTAATACTTAAAAAGAAAGTGATTAAAGCGTTCGTCGTTCCATAGTGTTTTTAGCACTCTACGGTTTCAGCTTTAATCACAAATCATTATGCAGTTTGCTTGAAAACTTAAGAAAACCATTAGATTTATAAGTGTAGACACCCCAATATTTAGGACAGCTTTTGGTTAAAGTTAGTATAAATTATCATGCTACCTGTTTGTAAATGTTGATTGGTATTTCATATTTAATGGACTGGTGTCTTCTTTCATTGTTGTAATACTTGAAGTATTGGTTAATTAGTGAGTAAAGTTGCACACCATCCTTAGGAGGGTTAAGGTATAATTTCTCATATT
>Ga0316208_1002420_pt1 | contig 15212 bp, 8 predicted proteins | sample 3monopyrite_MG_FD_204944 | JGI IMG/M metagenome (GOLD analysis project Ga0316208, IMG submission 204944) | Microbial mat bacterial communities from mineral coupon in-situ incubated in ocean water Damariscotta River, Maine, United States -... | ecosystem: Environmental > Aquatic > Marine > Coastal... | reverse complement strand
CGGATCTCACCATCGTAGGCTCGGGGTTCGACGATATCCTGGGGGCGAATATCGCGGGCCATGACTTCGATGGAGATGGGCTGATCGACCTGTTGGCCGGGGACTATGGCAATGACGCCAACGGGTACCAGTCGGGCGCCGTACACTATATCAAGGGTCGCGACATCCTCGCGACCCTCGACCCCACGGCGCCGCTCCCACCGCTCCCCCCGGAGCCCGAGGAGCCCGGCGACACGGGCTCGGAGGACACCGACGCGCCTGTGCAGCCCCCTCCGACGATGCCCCCGGAGTCCAGCTGCGGCGGGTGCAGCTCGGGTGGTCTTTCGGGGGCGAGTGGGCTGTTCTTGGTGGGCATGCTGGCCATCCGCCGGCGAGAGAGCCTCACCTCCGCGAGGTCGCCTTCACCGAGCGCGCCGCCGTCGACGGGTCAGCCCAGGAGAGGTCGAAGTCCGGGGGCAGACGGACCAGCTCGTACAGGCTCGCGATGAACTGATCCTCGCTGCCCGCCCGATACGGATTGACGAACTCCCACACCCGCTCGCCCGAGCGGGTGATCTCGAAGGCCCGGCCGTTGTCGGACTCGCTGATCAGGGTGTTGCCATTGGGCAACCGCTGGACCGATCCGAGGATCCGGCTCCAGAAGTACTCTCCGTCCTCTGCTCCATATTGCCAGCCGATTCGGCCGGTGAGGGTGTCGGCCTCGAGGACCCGGGAGCGGGTCTTCAGGCCCCGGTTGTCGAATAGCAGCACGGTCTGGTCGCTGAGCAGGACCGGCTGGTGCTGGGCGGCCCACTCCCCCCGAAGCACCCACTCCACCGTGTGTTTCTGAGGGTCGATGGTGGCGAGGAGGTTGGCATGTCGGAAGCTGACGAGGAGGTTGCCCGCCTTGAACTCGGGTCGGGAGAAGCCCTCGGGGAGGATGCTGAGGGTGTTGGTGTGGAGCACATCCCCCCGCTTCTGGAAGCGGTTCATCTCGACCTGGAACTCGGAGTCGAGGAAGCAGTCGGCGATGGAGAACTTCTCCCGGAGGCGGCCGTTGGGCTCGTAGACCAGCACGGTGTCCATCACCACCCGGTGGTCGGTGAGCTCGGGGATGAGGGTCGGCTCCCGGGAGAGCGTCCACACCGAGCCGTCGGGGGCGACATCGACATCGTGGTGGATGGCCTGGCGGTCGGTGCCCCACAGGAAGCGGCTGTTCTTGTCGAGCTTGGCCATGCCCTTGCCCCCCCAGATGACCAGGAGATCGCCGTTCTCGTAGAGGTGGGCCCGCCGCCAGTGGTTGGGGAACTCCTTGTCGCGCTTGGAGTTGGAGGTGAACTTGTCGAACCAGTCGTAGGCCCACTTGTGGAGGATGTTGCCATCCCGATCGATGAGGTGGGCCTCGGGACCCTGGCCGCTGACATAGAGGTTGGCCCCGGGGGCGATCTTGTCCGCCGCGATCACCCGAGCCCCGGATGCGTTGGGAGGGGGACGGGTGCCATCGAGGTAGCCGAGGGCGATCAGGGCCTCGAGGTCGTCATCGGGGGCTTCGGTGACGGTCTGGAAGCGGCCGGGCACCTGATCGAGGTCGTCTGGGTCGGGCGGTGCGGGGCTGGGGCTCGAGATCCCGCAGGCGAGCAGTGCCAGGAGCAGGGTCATGGGGATGGACCTCGCGGGGGTTCCTCAGCCCTCTATCGCGTCGGGCTCGGAGGCCTCACGGAGCTTTCGGAGCAGGGTGTTGCGACCGATGCCGAGGGCAGCGGCGGTGGCGGTGCGGTTGCCCCCATGCTGCTCGAGCGCCCAGCGGATGTACCCCCGCTGGACCTCTCGCAGAGGGCGCAAGGAGGTGGAGAAGCCGTGCTGCTGGGGAGCGCGGTCGTCGAGGGGGAGGTGCTCGGGCTCGATCCGATCGGCGGGACAGAGCACGACCGCGCTCTCGATGCAGTGCTCGAGCTCGCGCACATTGCCGGGCCAGCTCCAGCTATGAAGCGCGGTTCGAGCGGCCTCGGAGAGGATGGGGGAGCGGTGATGGCGCCGGCTGAACTCGAACAGGAAGTGGTCGATCAGGCGGTCGAGATCCCCATGACCACGGGCCCGCAGCGGGGGAGTGATGATCTCGACCACCCGGAGGCGGTAGTACAGATCCCGGCGGAATCGGCCGTCGGAGACGCGCTGCTCGAGGTCGACATGGGTGGCGCAGACGAAGCGCACATCGGCGGCTTCGGGCTCGGTCGCGCCGACCCGGAGGAAGCGTCGGTCCTGGAGGAGGCGGAGCAGCTTGCCCTGGGTGGGGAGGCTGAGCTCACCGATCTCGTCGAGGAAGAGGGTGCCGGTGGCGGCGGCGTGGACCTTGCCCTCGGCCCGTCGGTCGGCTCCGGTGAAGGCGCCGCGCTCGTGCCCGAAGAGCTCGTTCTCGATGAGGTTTGCGGGCAGGGCGGCGCAGTCGACCTTGACCAGGGGGCCGTCCCGGCGGGCGCTGTTGTGGTGCACAGCCCGAGCGATGAGCTCCTTGCCGGTGCCGGTCTCCCCCCGGACGAGCACGGTGACATCGGTGGGAGCGGCCCGGGCGACCCGGGCGTAGACGGCCTGCATGGAGGCGGACTCGCCCACGATGTGGTTGAAGCGGAAGGCGAGGGGACGGGGGTTGTCGGCCTGGAGCTGGCTGCGGAGACTGGTGTCGTCGAGGATGCGAACGACCTGGGCGCCGATGCGGATCAAGGCGGCTTCGTCGGCTTCGGAGAAGCGTCCGGTGCGCTGGTTGAGGAGCTGGAGCACGCCGAGCACGACGCCCTCCCGAGCGATGGGCACGGCGAGCATGGAGGCGGTCTGGTAGCCGGTGAGGGTGTCGAAGCGGTCGGAGTGGCGCGGGTCTTGTTCGTCGCCGGCGATGCGCACGGGCTCGGCGCGCTCGGCGACCCAGCCCGCGACCCCCTCGCCGATGCGGAGGCGGATCTCGGCGATCTCGGGGAGGTGGGCGACCCGGCTGACGAGCTCCTGGGTGGCGTGGTCGACCAGATAGAGGGTGCCCCGATCGGCCCCGAGACGACGGGTGGTCTCGTCGACGATGCGGCGGAGCAGGGCGTCGAGATCGACCTGGCGATCGGAGAGATCCCCGAGGAGCTTCGCCAGCCAGTCGTTCTGCATTCCCCTCCGACCCGATACGAGCTGGTCGATCAGAGCCGCAGCGTACTGTGCTGGTGGGGACGGGGTCAAAGGACGACGACCTCGGACTCCCGGGCGGCGAAGGCCCCGGGCAGCTGGACCTGAGCCTCCCGCTCGATGTGGCGGACTCCGGCGTCGTCTCGGGTGGGGTCGTGGTGGAACAGGGCGAGGCGCTCGATGCCCCCGAGGGTGCACACCTCGACGGCATCTTGCCAGGTGCTATGACCCCAGCCGATGCGGGGCGGGCCCCGCTCTCCGCGGTACTCGGAGCGGGTGTACTGGGCGTCGTGGATGAGCAGGTCAGCGCCGGCTGCAAACGCGATCAGCCCCTCGTCCAGGGCGTCGCCATGCTCGACATCGGTGGCGAATACCACGCAGCGACCGCCGGCGCGGACCCGGAACACCAGGACGCCGTTGGGGTGGGTCATCTCCGCGCACTCCACCTGGAAGGGGCCGATCTGGAGCGGATGACCGGGGTCGAGGTCGAGGAAGTCCAGGGATGCGGAGAATGCATCGAGACCGACCGGGAACTGGGGTGGAGCCATCTGGCTGCGCAGGCTGTCCTCGATTCCGCCCCAGCGGGTGCGGGCCCCGCCGAAGGCGATGCGCGAGCCGGGGTGGAAGAGCGGGGCGAAGAAGGGCACCCCCTGGATATGATCCCAGTGGACATGGGTGAAGAGCAGGGTGGTCTCGATGGCGGAGCAGCCGAGCTGCTGGCCGAGGGAGGCCAGCCCGGTCCCCCCGTCGAGGATGAGCCGCTGGCCATCCTGCTCGAGCACCACGCAGGTGGTATTGCCACCGGTTCGGGCGAAGGCGGGGCCGCTGACGGGGACGCTACCCCGGACCCCTTGGAATCGAACTCTCATTGGAACCTCCTGGTGCAGAGGGGCCCTGCGAGGAGGATGCCAACGGAATTATCCAGGTTAGTTGGTGGAACAGCGGGAGGATCGATCGATTGTGGATCGGTGGGGGGTCCAGAGTGGAGCGCCGGAAAGCGCGGTGTGCGGGCGGGTCGGGCCGTTCTGAGGACAGGGACGGGCTCGATATGCGATAACTGCGGCCGGAGGAATCCCATCCACCACTGGCTACCCCTCCTGGGTCTGGTCCTGGCGCTGCTCGGCCCGGTCGCTCATGCACAGCAGCCCGACGCAGACCTGGCCTGGGCCACCTTCCGCCAGGATGTGGCGGTGGGTTGGGACGCCCGGCGCGAGGGCGCGGATCGGCGCTCGGCGGCGCGAGAGGCGCTGTTCTCGGGCTCCAACAGCTTTGTCGATGCCTTTCCGGAGCTGGTCGGGGCGCGGCTGTCGGACCCGGCCGTGGTGCGGGCTCGGCTGGGGGCGCTCCAGGACCGGGCCACGGCTCGGGAGGCCGAGCGGCAGGAGCCCCTGCCCCCACTCGGAGACCCCGACCGGCTGGCCGAAGCCGGGGCCATCCGCGAGGCGATGCTCGCCGCCGAAGATCGCGCCGATGGCTATGAGCGTCGGCTGCTCACCGGGGTCTCCGCCTATCTGCAGCGCAACCCGGGGCTCACCGACGCCGCCCTGGAGGGGCTCCGTGCCCCGCTGCTCGAGGTCCTCGGGACCAAGCCGGACTCCACCGACCCCGCGCAGCAGGCTGCGCTCGACGCGAAGATCGCCGCTGCAGACGCGGATCTGGCCGCCCTGGCGCAGCTACAGCGCGCGGTCATGCTCCACGCGGTGCTCGGTCGGCCGCTCCCGCCCATCGACGCGGAGCTGAACCGGCTCGAAGACCCTGTCACCGCACCGATGGCGGCCGAGAGGCTGCGCTTGCTGCGTCCCTGGTTGCAGGGCGAGGCGGCAGATCGCCTGGACTCCGCCCTGGCCGCGTACAGCAGTGGCCCAGCCCTGCAGCGCGCTCGGGAGGCTCGAGAGGCTGCCGCAGCCGAGCTCGCCGCGGTCAGCCAGGAGCCGGCGGATCGCTCGGTCGACCAGTGCACCGCGGAGCTGCACCGCGAACAGATGGCGCTCGAGCGGGTCGAGGCCCGCCTGGCAGGGCTCCCCGAGGGCTCCCCGAGCCGCGACCGGGTGGCGCTCGACCGCGACGCCCAGGTCGACCGGGTCGCCGCGGCCCGCATCCGGCTCCAGCGCGCTCAGGGGGTACGAGACGAGGGGATCGACCAAGCCACCGCTGCGGCGGACCGGGCTCGCAAGCAGGCCGACGAGGCCGCAGCCAGTGCAGCGGATGATGAGCAGCGGGCCCAGGCGCGCTTCCTCTCCCAGGGTGCCGATGCCCGGGATCGGGTGGCCGAGGCCGAGTCCCGCATCGAGCAGCGCCGAGTCGGCATGAGGGCGCGCGAAGAGCAGCTCGCCCAGGCCGAGAGTCAGTACCGCGATCTGCTCTCGGAGATCGAGAACGCCTCGCCGATTCCAGGCACGGGGCCGGATGCAGACGGGGCCTATCAACAGATCCGCAGCTACCGAGCCGGGCTGATCGATGGGGATGTGGCCCGAGGGGTGGGGGTCTACCAAGCCCAGGAGCGGGTCGCAGAGCTCCGCGCCAACCACGAGCAGGAGCAAGCCACGATAGCCGAGGGGCTGCGGGTAGCGGGCAATCCCACCCTGGAGCGCGCCGCTCGGGACTGGCGCGCGGCCCTCGACAAGGAGATGCAGCTCGCCGAGGAGGAGGTCGCTCTCGCCAAGCGCGAACGCCAGGCGGTGCTCACCTCGCTCCAGGCCATCTCGGAGCTCCGCCGGGTGCTCCGCGGCTATGTCTCGTGGAGCGAGCGCGAGGCCGATCGACGCGAGCTGGGCTCGGATGTGGGGCGCGAGCTCGCCCTGCTCGGGCCCACCATCCTGGCCCGCATCGCCAACCGCTTCGACGAGCTCGGAGCGGTTCCCGGCCGGCTGTTTCGCGATGCCACCCTGCTCCTGGACCTGATGTGGGGGCTGTTCTGGACCATCGTGCTGCTCGGGGGCTGGTCCTGGGCCCGCGGAAAATCCCCGGAGATCGCGTTCCGGTTGGCCTTGCAGCTCAAGCGACTTCGCCCCGAGATGCGGCCCATCGACATCCAGCGGCTCAAGGCCCCGGCCACCGATGCGGTCCGGGCCAGCATCGACCTGGCCCTGGGCTACTTGATGGTCGGGCGGATCTCCCAGCTCTCCCCGGAGATCGCCTTTCTGGTCGAGACCTGGCTGCTGCTCGCCATCTACCGCGCCCTGCTCGGGCTATTCGACCTGGGCGTCGTGCGCGCCCCAGAGTTCCGGCCCTCCCTGCTGGCCCTGGCCCCGGAGTCCTACGATCTGCTGCGGCTGACGACCCGGGTCTTCCTGGTGTGGGGCATCGCGCGGGGCTTTGCCTACTATGTGTTCTGGTCGATGCTCCAGCTCGACACCATCACCGGGCTGCTGATGACGCTGTTCAGCTTCATCTTCGTGGGCCTGTCGATCTATCTGCTCTACCACTGGGACCCGATCTTGCGGGTGCGGATCCGGGCGCGCAACCAGGAGAGCAAGCTGGTCGCTTTCCTGTCGCGAGAGGTGCCCAGCCCCCTGCGACCGCTCTCTGCGGTGGGGCTGCTCGCCTTCTTCGTGCTCACCCTCGGCGTCGACTTCCTCTATGTGTTGGTCGCTCGAGATCGCACCGGTCTGGCCCGGGTCTTCAATGTGATGGCCCGCTACCAGATGGGGGCAGATGCCGATCCCTCGGTGGTCCCCATCCCAGACGAGGCGATGGAGAAGCTGTGCAGCCGAGACTCCAAGCCCAACCTGTATGTGCCCCGCCCCGATGTCGACGAGGCGCTGACCGAGGCATTTTCGGGGTGGAAGAAGGAGGGTCGGCGCGGCATGGTCGCCCTGGTGGGAGATCGGGGAGAGGGCAAGCGGACCGAGATCGGTCGCTTCCTCAACCGCTGTGCCAAAGAAGAGCTGCCGACCGAGCGCTTTCGGATGACCACTCTGGTGTCGGATGAGAAGGGCGTGCTGGGCTGGGTCGCCGAGGTCACGGGCGCCGAGTATTCGGGGGATGCCGAGGGCCTGGTAGAGAGCCTGCGGGAGCTCCCCCCCGGGGTGTTCGTGCTGGAGCAGGCGCACCGGTGCTTCAGCCGCTCGGTGGGGGGATTCGGGGGGATATCGGCGTTTTTGTATGTGCTGAATGCCACCTCGGACCACCACTTCTGGCTGGTCAGCTTCCATCAGCCCGCGTGGCACTACCTGTGTGCGATTCCCTCCATCGTCGATGTGGGGGTGTTTCGCAGCGTGGCTCTGCTCAACCCCTTCGACGGCCCGCGCACCCGGGAGATCACCGAGCGCCGGTCACGCTATGCTGGGCTCGAGCTGGACTACCGCGGGCTGATGCGCGCCAACCTGCTCGGAGCCGATCCCGAGGTCGAGCTCGAGCGGTCCATCAACGCCTTCTACCGCTTGCTGGCCGAGGCGAGCGAGGGCAACCCCCGGGTGGCGCTGCACCTGTTCGCGGCCTGCCTCGAGCCTGGAGAGCGAGCCGGAGTGGCCCGGGTGCTGACCCGGGCTGCCCTGCGCACCGAGGTCGCGTCCGACCTCTCTGTGGACGCGCTATTCACCCTCACCGCGCTGCGTCAGCAGGACCTGATGGCCTTGGACGACTTGGTAGAGGTCACCAACCTGCCCGTCCACACGGTCCGAAACACCGTGCGCGACCTGCAGTCGAGGGGGCTGGTCGAGAACGCCAATAGCCAGGTCTATATCCCGATCCAGAAACTACCGATGGTGTCCCGTACTCTGCGGCGTCGACACCTGCTGCACCTGGGGGCGTGATGGAAGGCGTCGACGACATCCAGAACTTCATCCAGTTCATCAACTTCGACGGGGTGCCCTTCGCGCTGTTGATCCTGGTGGTCGGCTTCGTCGGCCTGCGAGTGATGGGCTCCTTGGTCGACGATATGGGGGAGCGCTTCACCAACTGGCGCCTGCAGCTGATGAAGGGCAAGGCGGTGCTGCGCTTCTCCGCCTATATCGTGATGGCGGTCCTGGTCCTCACCACGGTGCTCCGGCTCGAGAACGAGGCCTTGATGGCGATCTCGGGCACCCTGGCGGTGGCGATCGGCTTCGCCATGAAGGATCTGGCCGCCTCTCTGATGGCCGGGCTGATCCTGATCATCGACGAGCCCTTCCAGGTCGGCGATCGCATTGCTTTCGACGGCTACTATGGCGAGGTCACCGAGATCGGCCTGCGCAGCGTTCGGTTGGCCACCCTCGATGATAATGCCGTTACCGTGCCCAATAACAAGTTCCTCACGGACTCCGTGGCCTCCGCGAATGCGGGTGCGCTGGACGCGATGGTGGTGGTGCCGTTCTATATCGGGGCGGCCGAGGACTTCCAGCGGGCGCGGCGCATCGTGGCCGAGGCGACGGCCACCTCGCGCTATGTGTACCTGAAGAAGCCCGTGGTGACCCTGGTGACCGACGAGTTCCTGGGTGAGCGCTTTGTGACCGTGATCAAGGTGAAGGCCTATGTCTTCGACATCCGCTACGAAAAAGCATTCGTGACGGACGTGACCGAGCGCGTGAAGCTCTCCTTCCGGAGGCTGGGAATCCGCACGCCAGACCAGCAATACCGCGACCTGGACCTCAACGCGCGCGAGGCGCCTACGGACCCGGTCTAGGTTACTTCTGGGTGTGGATCCCGCTTGGAGGCGGAGGCGCTGGGGGCGACCAGAAGGGCGACGCGGGGGCCGATTCCTTCGGGGCAGCCGTGCCGAATTGCTGGCAGCGCGGGTTGAAGCAAGCAGCCTGACCATGGAGGGGCTGCAATGGGGTTCCACATCGTCTACAACGCATGCCGCCGGATAACCGACCAACAACCAGTGTCAAGGGGGTGAGCCGCGTCGGGTCGGGGGCGAGAGAGGTGGAGCGCAGGGGCTGCGCCGTGGGATCAATTGGGGATGGATTTTCTCTATATTGCGAATCTTGGACTCACCGGAGAGGCAGTATTCTGCCGGAAGTGGCGCCTGCTGTGAGTCTATGCTACCGAGGGGTCTTAATTGAGAGGAGATCCCCCATGCGCATCAAGCTGCCTATTCTACTTCTGGCCCTATCGGCCTGTAAGGATGACCCGGGCGTAGACACCGACACCGATCCGGTCGTGGACACCGACACCGATACGGACACCGACACCGATACGGACACCGACACCGACACCGACACCGACTCCGATGCCGACACCGACGCCGATGCCGACACCGACGCCGACACGGACACCGATGTCAACTCCGACACCGATGGTGACGGAATCCTCGATGTCGACGAGGCCGCTGGAGACACCGATGGGGACGGTACTCCCGATGTCGAGGACACCGACGACGATGGGGACGGCGTGCTCACTGCAGACGAGGGCGGCCTCAACCAGGACACCGACGGGAATGGGACCCCTGACTACCTCGATGCGGATGACGACGGCGACGGAATCCCCACCCTGGACGAGGTCACCACCTGGACCACCAATCCGTTCGATCCCGACACCGATGGGGATGGTCTCTCCGATGGGGTCGAGACCTCGGTCTCGGGCGATGCCGACCCGACGACCTCCACGGACCCGCTCGACGCGGACACCGATGGCGATGGTCTCTCCGATGGCGACGAGGACGCGGATGGCGATGGGGCCTGGACGGCTACCATCGGCGACTCCGACACAGATGGGACCGGGGAGTCCGATCCCAACGCCCTGGACACGGACGGAGACGGCCTCTCTGATGGTGACGAGATCACCGCGGGCACCTCGCCGGTAGACACCGACACCGACAATGGCGATGTCGATGACTACACCGAGGTGATCGACCGGCTCACCGACCCCCTCGATCCCTTTGATGATCACTGGCTGGTCTACAGCCACCCTTGCGTCGGCAGCCGCACGGACACGATGTGGGTCGAGGACGCGGGCCAGACGGTCTGGGTTGGCTGCGGAACCACGACCAACCCCGAGGGGCTGAAGGTGAGCATCGACGGGGGCCTCACCTGGTCGGACGCGACCACCTCTCCTGCGAACTTCCTCACCACCTGGCGGGTCAACGACCTGTTCCGGGCGGCAGATGGTCTGCTCTATGTGGCGGGCAATGATACCCAGGGTTCGGGCCGGGTCATCTCTCTGGATACCGCCAATGGCGGCGCCATCGGAGAGGTCTTCACCGCCGGGAACTTCACCTGGAACTCCTTCACCGTGGGCACCTTCCGCAAGACCCCGGCGGGGGATATGGCGGCTGAGAGCCTCAATGGCTACGACGTGATCTACAAGGCCGCAGGCACCGCGGACTGGGTCGATGCGGGGGACTGGGAGAACGGCAACGGCTCCTACCAGACGCTGGATATGGAGATCTTCGGCGAGGACTTCTACGGCGTGGGCTCCACGATCTCCCAGCCTCCTGTGGTCCAGCTGCCCCCGGTTGGCGGCCGCACCGGCTTCGAGATGGTCGGGGTGGAGATGTCTCCCCCGGGCCTGTTCGCCTTCGACGGTGAGCTGTGGGATGTGCATGTCGACGCAGACGGCGTGATCGCGGTTGGCGTCAACCAGGAATCGAACGCAGCCGTCGCCTATGTCAGCGTCGATGGCTCGGATATGTACGACTACAGCACCTGGAACTTCTTCCAGGCGGACAGCCTCATCCCCGGCGACCCCACCTGGTTCCGGGGCTCCTGTCGCGCCGGATCCCGCATCATTGCGGTCGGTGAGTACTCCCAGACTCAGGACTCGCTGATGATGGTCTCCGACGATGGCGGCCTTACCTGGGCCGAGGAGTTCTTCCCGCCCGGAACCACCGCGGTTCAGGTGTGCAAGGGCGAGGCCGATGGCACCATTCGTTTCGCCGGAGCGGATGGCTTCTACGGCGTCTACCTCCCGTAGTGGATTGGGCGCTCACGCCCGCTCGGAGAGCACCTCCCAGCGGGCGTAGAGCGCCTCGGTCTGCTGGCCGAGCTGCTCTGAGCGAGCGGTGAGCTCGGCGACCTCGTCGGCGCGGGTCCGATAGGTCTCCGGGTCGGCCAATAGAGCGTCCAGGCGGCCGATCTCGGACTCGAGCTCCTCGATCTGATCGGGGAGCGCCTCGAGCTCGCGCTTCTCCTTGAAGGAGAGCTTGCGGGGCTTGTCCGACCTGGGTGTGGCCTTGGATACGGGCTTGGGAGCCTTCTTGGAAGGTGTGGAGACCGCCCGAGGTGCGGACCGATCGGCTTGGATCCGATCGGCATAGCGGACCACCTTGCCCTCCCCCTCGAATGCGAGCACCGCGGTGCACACCCGGTCGAGGAAGGCCCGGTCGTGGGTGACGATCAGGGCCGCGCCGTCGAAGGCGAGCAGGGCCTCTTCGAGCACGCGCAGGGTCCACAGATCGAGGTCATTGGTGGGCTCGTCGAGGAGCAGCACGGAGTTGCCCTCGAGCATCTTCTTGGCGAGCAGGAGGCGGGCGCGCTCCCCTCCGGAGAGCCCTTCTACGCGGGCGTCGAACTGCTCTCGGGTGAAGAGCAGGCGGTTGAGGAAGGTCGCCACATGGACCCAGGTGTCGCCCACCTGGACCTGATCGTTGCCCCCTGCCGCGGCCTCGAAGACGGTGTCGGTGCGGACCAGGCCGCTGCGCTCTTGATCGAGCATGCCCAGCCGCACGCGGGGGGCCTTGTGGATCACGCCCGCGTCCGGTTGGAGCTGCCCGATCAGGGCGCGCAGCAGGGTGGACTTGCCGATGCCATTGTCGCCGACGATGCCGATTCGGTCCCCGGGTCGGACCGCCAGCTCGAGGTCCTCGATGAGGGTTCGGCCGGCGATGGAGACCCGGAGCCCATGGGCTTCGAGCACGGTGCCCGAGGTCTTCAGCCCCGTGGTGAAGTCCAGGGAGAAGTCCCGGGTGGTGGGCAGGGCGTTCTTCTGCTGTAGCGTCTCCAGGCGCTTGAGGCGGGCCTTCTGCTTACCGGTGCGGGCGGCGGGGGAGCGTGCGGCCCACTCGCTCTCCCGGGCCAGGATGCGCAGCCTGCGGTCTTCGGTGCGCTGGAGCAGGGCGTGGCGCTCGGCGCGGGAGATCAGGTAGTCCGCATAGCTGCCCTGGTAGGACACCGCCTGGCCGTGCTCGATCTCGATGATGCGCTCGGCCACGGCCTCGAGCAGGTACCGGTCATGGGTGACCAGGACCACGGCCCCGCGGTAGCCGACCAGAAAGCGCTCCAGCCAGGTGATGGTCCGGGCGTCGAGGTGGTTGGTGGGTTCGTCGAGGAACAGGATGTCGGGCTGCTCGAGCAGGGTCGCGGCCAGGGCCAGGCGGCGCTTCTCTCCACCCGAGAGCCCGGCGAGCTCGCGGTCGCGGGGGGGCGCCCCGGTCTGGTCCAGCATGGCGTCGATCTTGTGGTCGACCACCCAGCCCGCCTCGTCGAGCTGGGCCTGGAGCGGCCCCGCGGCGTCGAGGTCGCCGCTGGCCAGGGCGGATTCGTAGCGGGTCTTCAGGTCGACATGCCAGCCCAGCGCGGCCTGGATGACGTCCTCGACGGTGGTCCCGGGGAAGTCGGGGTCCTGCTCGAGCAGGGCGAAGCGGCCCTGAATCCGGACGGTTCCGGAGTCTGGGGCGAGCCGGTTGGAGGCGATGGAGAGGAAGGTGGACTTGCCACAGCCATTGGGCCCGACGAGCCCGACCCGCTCGCGCTCTCCGATGGATAGGCTGAGCCCCTGGAGGACGTGTCGGTCGCCCCAGGACAGCTCGAGGTCTTCGGCGATGAGGATGCTCATCTGCGACGGCTAACGGGTTGGGGGGCGGTGGGCTTGGGACCTCGAGCGGGTTGCGGCTGGCCAGCGAGGCTCCGGTCGGAGAGGCTCGATGGGGCTGGCAGGAGGGCTGCTGCATGACCGAGTTGGGCGGTGTGATGGTCAACGCCTGACGGCCCGACGGCTCGTCGTAGTGGCCGGAATCCCTGTGACAGGTCGATGTTGACCCATATCGGCGCGGATCCCCCATATTGCCCCCCCCCCCCGCAACAATGGAGCAGTCACCCTTCCATCATCAGTGGTCATTGCAATATGCCGGTTGACATCGCTGCTTCGACAGGCCACTATATCGGCACGCGCTGCTTCAACAGGACACCATGCGGGCACGATTCGGGCCCCAGTCGGAGTGAATGGCGGCAGGGGACGCTACCATGGCAGAAGGGGGTCTTTGATGCTTTTTTGGATGTCGATAGCTGTGGCGAATTCGCCGCCGGAGGTTGATGCGGTCGGACCCCATGCAGTGGATGACGCAGCGTCGGAGATCGCTGCCATCAAGGCGCGAGATCCCAATGCAAGCACCGCCTCCGTGACTACGGCACTTCGCGTGGCAAACGCCGAGCGAGCTAGTGCAGGTCGCGAGCTTGCGTTTCAGGTCCTCATCTCAGACGCCATGGGTCGGTATCGGGTTGTGGGACGCCAAGAACGGGACTCGCTTTTTGGCACGGTGAACCAGATTGTGGTTCGGCCGATCGATCTGCACCTGGACGAGGTGGGCATCCGTTCGAAGGCTACGGTGCCCGTCGATATCCAATCGAGAAGGCACCAATTCAAGATTCCTGAACAAAGCGAAATCTGCTTTCCCGCGATCTACCGAGATGGCGGCGCGCTCTTCCAGTGGGCAGAGCACATTCTTGTGGCAGATTCTTCGGGGGGTGCACTCAACGGATTGGGGCAGGTCGTGACTGCAATTGACGCTGGCAACTTCGTGTTGAAGCGGTATGACGTAGCCGATGACAGTCCGCAACTCACTTTCGAAGTGGCCTGCGCCCACTATCTCGCAATATACGACAACTACGCCCCGACTCGCCTCCCGCGGGTGGCTCAATGATTTCCCTCATCCTTTTCAGTTCGCCTTCTTTCAGTGGCCAGGTGTGCAGATACGGCACCGTCCAAACCGAAGTATGTGTGTGTAATGCGGGCTCACAGGGAGCTGGCTTCCACCCTCTAGTTGAGCTGACGCCTTGGGATTCAACTCAGTACCCGGTGTTCTTTGTGCCGTGGACGTCAACGCTGCTAAGTGATGTCTCAAAAGCTGCTAGCGGATGGGACCTTTCAGGAGTCACAGATCGTGTCGCGGTGGCATCACACGTGAGCTCCTCGACCTTCACGCCGAGAATTGACCGTCCGGACGGTCTCAACGGCATTTTTTTGGTTCGAAATGCCTCGCTCTGGAACGCCTACGTCGGCCCATCCAACCTCATCGCTGAGGCCTTTTATTGGGCGAAGCCCGATTGCCAGAACGACAGCTTTCGGGTTGAGAACGACATCTATGTCAAGCATTGGCTCTTGGATCCCGGGGAATCCTCCGACGACTACAACCAGGCTTTGATGGGATCCTCCACGGGGCCATATCCGGCCTATCCAGTGATGTTTCATGAGATGGGTCACACTATCGGGTTTGATCACTCAACTGTGGAGTCGTTCCCGCAAACAATGCAAGAGCGGCCATTCATGCTCGCGACCGACATAACCAACGGCCCAGCCCCGGCTCGAAACGGCCTGGTCGTGACGCCGTCCGAGATGGGGAAGCTTCGCGAGCTCTACAGTGACGGGACGTCCCCTGGGAAGGACGTCGCGGTGATTCCTTGGTTCCTGGATAATGCCGGGACGGCGACAGACCCCAAGGACGACTTCGCGAGTGAAGTTTGGACATCGGGCCCGTTCAGCTTCTCATCGTTGTTCGGGACCGAATGGGACCTGTATGCCCCAAACGTGCCGGGGGCAGGATCCAGCTCGAACTTCACTTGGGGCGGTCCGGCAGGACGGTCAGGACCACCGCCGGTCTGGATTCAAATCGACGGCACGTTGACGGACGTCGAGATCGAGTACTTGCTCATTGGTCCGGTTTCTACTCTTCCGCCATTCGGCATTTCCTGCGATGCTGCGCGCCAAGGTTTGCTTTCGGGCGGCGATTGGTGGATTCACAAGTTGAATACTTCTCTGACAGAGGTGAGCGGCCAAGACGAGATGATCGAGGTTGGCCGATATCCTCACGTTTTCGGCCTTGATCATCGTTTGGCCCAAATGGTCATGAACGAGCCCCCCTGCCAGCTCTGTAGGGCCTCTTCGATCGGGGCCTCGCTGGCCGGGCGAGCTGAGGCATTCGGCTCAACAGTGTGGTGAAG
>Ga0316208_1002417_pt1 | contig 15224 bp, 11 predicted proteins | sample 3monopyrite_MG_FD_204944 | JGI IMG/M metagenome (GOLD analysis project Ga0316208, IMG submission 204944) | Microbial mat bacterial communities from mineral coupon in-situ incubated in ocean water Damariscotta River, Maine, United States -... | ecosystem: Environmental > Aquatic > Marine >... | reverse complement strand
TTTGTGGTGTTAAGGAAGAACGGCATAATCTCGAATGAGCAAGCCAAAGAGTACCAATACACAGAAGGAGTGGCGGACCAGCCCGTAGTAGCGAACGGTATCTGAGAGATGTCTTTGGAAACTTAGATGTAGCGAAGGGGCTGGCAAGACCAATAAGGAGATAATTCTTACAACTCTTCGGAGGATGATTTGCTTGTCTCTGCGAAAACCTTGGGATACACTTGGTTTTCGGTCTTGAAGAGCCGTATGATGGGAGACTGTCACAGCCTGTCCCGTTTTTTCGGGATACGGTTCTGTGAGAGGCTTAGGGGTGAAATTCCCCTTTGCCTACTCTACGCTTTCTGTCCACCTTGACATAAACTGGTTTGCAGTCTCGGTTTCCACATTATTGACATAGGCGTTCTTTAATTCGTTCACATTTCAGTCTGGAGAGTTCCATCCAAAGTTGAAGAGACATACGTTCTTCGCCAGTGAGGTAATCATTTCCCCTTTCCAAAATCCCTTCAATGGACACCATGATCTCTTGGATGTCTTCAAGGTCAGTCTGTGATATGCTATTCTTTACTTGCTTGAGCGATTTATAAGCTTTGGTGTATGGAGCACTTGCGCTACTAAAGCTCAGGCTACCCTTGTGAAATTTGTCAGCCGCAGATAAAGCATTGAGGAGAAGTGCGCCAAAATCACATTTGCTGTTTGTGGGTTTTCTGGCTGGCTTTTTAGGAATTCTTGTCAAGCTGTCAAGAACGCTTTTGTAGTATTTAATACTGTCGTTTTGAGTTGTGAGTTCATCAACCACTAATTGGTAAGACAGAACGCTGTCTTTTAGTGTCGTGGACAATTTTTCATTCAAAACTGTCAACTCTTGATTTGACTTTTCAAGGCTGTCAATTTTAGTTGTCAGTTCAGAGTTGTCACAGCCGAATAAAAAGCTTGTGACTGTCAAAAAAATGATTGCTATTCCTCTCATGCTTCGGGTTCAGGGCAATTAAACACAACGTTCTACGGCTAAAAACCGTAGGGCTTTAAAAGTACTGACCTTTCGCCCAGCACCGAAGTTTGTTGAAAGAACAGAGTTGGCGGATTGTACGAGTGCCCTATGTTTTTTGGTCGATGTTGTAACACGTTTTGTGCTCCCAAGCCATATTAATTACTTCCCACGGTTTGATGTTTCATTTTTATTTCTTCACAGTTCGACCAGTCATTTTTTGGTAGGAGATTGTCCAAATTATAAGTGACACTTATACATTATAAGCCACACTTATCGCTTATAAGCGTGGCTTATCGTATCGTGTCTTTTTTCTGCCGAGGTTTGACACGGTCTATTTTTCACTAACCTTTAAATTCAATAACCATGAACCGTAAACAACTACTTTTAACCCTGTCAATGACAGCCATTTTAACAAATTCCTTTTTCGCCACTCAGGCTCAGACACCCAAAGGGGCGTGTCAGGATCTTATGGTTTCAGAGGTGAAATTCGGTAAGGAGGTGGATGCAAATGGCAACATAACCGCCATAAACCATTCGGTAGAGCTTTTCAATACCACAGATGCCGATATTGATCTGAGCCTCTACACCCTCGAACTGGTACCCGATACGGGTGCGCCCACCGTGATGAACCTGAGTGGGAACATCCCCACGCACGGTACTTTTGTACTCACTAATGTCAATTCAAGTCAAGGGGTCATTGCCTTGGCCGATGCCGTGGAAATGCTGCTGCTGTTTGATGGCAAGGTATCCATAGAACTGAAAAAAGGCAATTCTATAAAGGATAAGATAGGCAAAGAGAATGTGAACGACCTTGCCATAGACATAGATCTGAACGCCCTGATAGCCGATCCGGTGGGCTACCTGCAGAATGCCGAGATAGACCTCGGCTCCATAGAGAACCTGACCATAAGGCGCAAGCCCATTGTGCAAAGAGGCAAAAGTACTTTCAGCACACAGGATTTTATTGAGGAATGGAATGCCTACCCGGAGAGCTATAGTCAGGGCCAGGGGCTTGGGGCGCATACGAATGCGTGTGTGGTGCCGGTAATCAACTGGAGAGACGAAGAGATGGAAATTATTGAAGCAAGCACAGGAGTATTCCCAGTAGTTACAATAACGGGGGAAGTGCCTAACACTGTTTATGCGGTAAGAACATTAGATGAAGACCCTACACCGGGAGCTGTTCAAATTGAAACCACCGGACTCGATCAAGATGCCTACTATACGAATAGTGGACAAAATGATATTATCCTGTTTTCGTCTTTGGGTAATACTGATGTCACCTTAGGTAGTACGGGTACAATTGTCAATGATACTGACCCCGAACCCACCGAGTCTTTTGCCCTTTACCTTAATGTAACGTCTGGAGGTTCTTCTGATGCCAGTAATCCGCTTATTGTTAAGATATTGGATAATGATGGGCTATCTGTTCAAGAAGCGGACATTCGGAGTAAAATTGACATTCGGCCATCTATATTCTCGGAATCTTTCGTAATAGAAAGCAAAGACCCTGATCTCACAGTTGAATCGGTCACCTTAGTAGATGTTATGGGGCGGTCTGTATCTGTAAGAAATCAAAATGTACAGTCCAACAGAATGACTGTTCAGAGTCAAAGAATTGCAGATGGTTATATTTCGGTGTTAATCAGGACAAATCATGGGCTGACCTCCAAAAAATTATTGAAGATCCGAACCTCAAGATGAAGAAACTCATACTCCTTGATTTTGACCTTCGACCTGTTTGGTTCTGTTTGGTTCTCATATTCATGGCAGATCAGAACATTGTTGCTCAGGATGTGCTGTTGGAGGCACACGCAAAACCATTCAGACTGCAGCGAAGTAATGCTGACACGAAAATGAGTTATTCCAACTTTGAAACAAACGGCATAGATGAGTCTGCTGTGACAGACCTCGGATTGACCATAAGTATAGGCGATCTGAAAAAATTGATATATGTTGCTGACCTGAACTGGGTGCGCGAAAATTACCGTCAGGATTTTACATGGTCGCAATCATCCCCGAATTCAAACAATATGCAGTCCTCGCTGATCACACTCGGTCTTGAGCAACTTGCTGTCGGGATAGGAGTAGATAGACCGATTGCCCTACATGACAGACTTATCACATCTTTCGGGGGGCGCTTGGTCTATGCTCATCAATTCGGTTATGAGTTTAGCCGTTATGATGTGATAACCGATACGCTGGGCACGTTGATCGCCACAAGAGACGAAAGAAGGAGTTTTCCGAATGAGAACACGGTCGGGATTGAAGCCGTAGGTCGGATCTATTTCAAGGTCATTCCGCGGCTTTCCGTTGGAATGAACTTCATCAATAGATTCGGGTTTACTTTTGTTAAGGGTTCATATATTCGGGAGAACAGGTCTTATGATGCCAACGGAATTGAAACAGACTACAGGGGGCAGGTTAAAACGGGTGTTCAAAATCGCTTCGCCTACAACTTCTCCGTCTCCTTCGGCATTCAGTATCAACTGGCCAGGCGCAAGGAGAAAAAGAAATAGCGTAAGTGACCATAGAACACCGAAGCCGACCATGATGGCCGACTTCGGTGTTTCATTTTTCTCTGCACGGTCTGTGATCTTCTGTTAGTATGTCCAAAGACGTGTCAAGTACCTCACTCAGACGAACCAGTTGTTCTGCGCTCAGGTGTCCGTTTTGCTCCAACTGGTTGTAGCGTGGTTGGCTGATTCCCAGTTTTTGAGCTATGTATAGTTGAGTGTACTTCTTGGTCTCTCGTATTTCGCGCATTTTCGGTAGTTCCATTTCCGTTTAGTTTCAATTGTTCATATCTAAAGTTCTTCGGGGTTAGGTTGTTTAGATAGCACGATGCTGGTTTAAAATGTGTTACAACGGTTACTGCTATGAAAATAGGGTTTTAAACTCCTTCGTCATTTCACCCGATGATGAACTAACTAGAATGCGCAAAGCTTGCTTACTATTTCGAGCCCCTATTTTGATGGTTGGTGTTGGGGTTAGTTGTGTGTCCTGCGCTGTTCAAGGATACAATATAAGAGTTCGCTCTTTGAAATGAACAGCATAACTGTAATTGGGATGAAAGACCCATTCAGATTGAAAGCAACGAGCTAGGAAAGACCTAGAGGTCTCACAAAACTCAACGAGAATGGGAATTGGTCTTTCGACTGGGCTGTACAGGCAGATCAGTCAAACCGCCTTATGGGGCTTGCTTTTCACGAGCTGGTCTTGAGCGATAAGGTCAAAGGCACTACCGCATTTGTATTGTGAGTAGAAGGCTATGGTGGGAGTAGAGGAGTTGAACGAGATGTGAGTGAACCCTTGTAGAAGTGTCGTTAACAACCCTAAGTATTGTCAAAATCGAGGGATTGACGGTCTTGCGAGAAAAGTCTTGACGAGCGTAACCTGCCCCGATAGAATCGGGATATTGGTCAAGAGGCAATCGGCATATAGAGGGCAAGAACTCTACTTACCGCCCAATTACGGAACAGGAGAAACTTCTTTTGTGGTGTTAAGGAAGAACGGCATAATCTCGAATGAGCAAGCCAAAGAGTACCAATACACAGAAGGAGTGGCGGACCAGCCCGTAGTAGCGAACGGTATCTGAGAGATGTCTTTGGAAACTTAGATGTAGCGAAGGGGCTGGCAAGACCAATAAGGAGATAATTCTTACAACTCTTCGGAGGATGATTTGCTTGTCTCTGCGAAAACCTTGGGATACACTTGGTTTTCGGTCTTGAAGAGCCGTATGATGGGAGACTGTCACAGCCTGTCCCGTTTTTTCGGGATACGGTTCTGTGAGAGGCTTAGGGGTGAGATTCCCCTTTGCCTACTCTACATTTTAGTCCCAATACAGATTCAAATACATTTTCAAAAAACGTCTGTACAACTTCCGCTAATTTCTCTCCCTCATGATCTTTTTCCCAATGTTCATTAGACGGATCACAATTAGCGTGTCGAACAATAATGTCGCCTTTGTCGGAAACGTAAAATGACCTAAGCGAGATTTTGTCTGAAACATCAGAATAGCCAATGAATTTAAAGTCGTTGGAGTCCGAATCGTACTTATTCAATTCAAGTGGAATTACATTCGGAGTTCTAGGATACTTTGCGTTTGACCTGAAAAATCGAAACATCAGAGTCGTCACAATTCTGTTTGTGTCATTGTTGTGAAATCTGATGGAAAAGAAATTTGTGCTTGGAGCAATTCCTTTATCCTTTAACATCTGGTACTTTTCAAAAGTAATTTGCGGGTACTCATAAAAGCTCACATAATAACTTTCAACGTTTTCATCTATAATTGAAGATACCTGTTTGAACTCCAGTTTTATCTGATTCACTTTGTTTAACCAAAGTTCAAATTCAGCTTTCATTTTTGATAGCCGTTGCTGGGAGTCCTTAGCTCCGATTCGCTTAGCCCAATCTCTTAAACGATTGGATTCGTCCCGAACTCTTGTGTATTCTTCAAAAAGGGTAGTACAACTGTGAGTTACAACTTCTATAATTGGCTCGTATGAACCTTCATCTGCTAAACTAAGAGCATTATAATATTCAGGTCTTTCGGTACGTCTAATATTGCAAATCGGAAATCCATATTTCAGAAGAATTAAGTTCAATAATAGTCGTGCGGTTCTACCATTTCCATCCTTAAATGGATGAATTTTTACCATCTCATGATGAGCTACAGCGGCAGTAATAATCGGGTTTTGCGCCTTGTTTTCAATCATCCAATCGAAGAGTTCGCGCATTCTTATTGGAACCTCAAACGGCTCAGGTGGACGAAGTTCAGAACCAGTAATTATTACACCAATGTTTCGATAATTCCCTGGGCTCAAAGAATCATCATCTCCTATAATCAGTTTGTGAATTTGCTTTAAGTAATTCTCGGTGATTTCAACATCATCCTTAACTAACTCATAAAGAAAATCAAACGCTATGCCTAGGTTTTTAACCTCAATACTATCCTTGAGTGGTTTTCCAGAAATGTCAATCCCCTCTTTAAGTACCAAGGAAGTTTCTTGAAGTGTTAGCCTGTTTCCTTCAATTCCCGTACTGTGAAAAATATGATGTGTCCTGAAATGCTCTTGCAATTTTTCGAGGGCAATTTTGTCTAACGGTGTCTCGCGAAATTCCGTAACCTCTTCAGTCAGGTTTTTTATTTGTTGCGAAAGGTCTGGTGAAATAAAATCGTCACTTAATTCAATCATAGTCTTTAGTTTCTGTCCATAATAATACTTGCCAACCTTCTCCGTCTACGCAAAATAAAGCTTTAGTTTCTTCGAAATATCGTCCCAAACTAAACTTTGCGGAAGGTGATATGACTTCGTAACGTACTTTTTTTTGATTTTGGATACCACTTGTGTTTCAATTCAGAGCCGCGCTTTCAGACGGCACCAATAATGTTTGCCAACGTTTTCCGCTAAAGATAATGCGTAAGAAACTGCCGTCCTTTCGCCATGCACAGACAGCGCAGAACGAAACTGAGACTGACTGACGTACAGTCGCACGCATTAGATTTTAGCGGTTGTTGGCGCACCGTGCTTTTATTTTTTCTCGTAAACAATTCCGTTACACTCGTCACCGTCACCGATGGTAATGAGGATGGCAAGATTTCCGTCCTTTTCAGCGAGCGGCACAACGCAAATTCCTTCAAGTTCAATTACACAGTCATAGCTGTCACCACAGCTCACAGACCATTTACCTTGTTTGTCCAAAAGAGTCTGCGATGTCGTACCCCAACTATTGAAGATTAGGTCAGGGCCATTCTTAAATTTAAACTGGCCACCATCTGAAAGCGTCAAACTGTATTCGTCAGCCGTAAAGTCACGGTCTTCCAAGAAGTCTATCGACTTTTCAGTCAGTTGATACTTCCCAATTATTTCTTCGTTTGCAGGTCGAGTTGTCAGTTGTTCATAACCTAAACCCCAATTACAAAACAAAGGGTGGCAACCCGTAAAGCAGATGATGGCAAGTAGATGTAGAAGTTTCATTTTCAGCATGTGCGCCAACAATTGGCTATAGCTAACTGATTAACTATAGCCCGATTTGTCAATCAAAAGTAACAATACATTTTGAACTAGACATGGAGCAATTTCATTCAATCAGCAGAGAGATTGACACGCTCGTATTTCGCTAGCAATGACGTGGCTTAGTCAATCACTTCAGCCCAAGGCTTTCCAGCTCTTTCTTTAGATGAAAACCTGTATGGCCTTCTTTAAACTTGGCAACTTGTGTGGGTGTGCCCGTGGTTAGTACCATTCCACCACGTTTTCCGCCCTCAGGGCCAAGGTCTATGATGTGGTCGGCACTCCGAACGATGTCCATGTTATGCTCAATTACCAGTACGGTGTTGCCACGGTCGGCCAGTTGGTTCAATACTTCTAGTAACACACGAATATCTTCGAAGTGCAGGCCGGTAGTAGGCTCATCCAGAATGTAGAACGTATTGCCCGTATCGCGTTTACTGAGTTCAGAAGCCAGTTTAATGCGCTGCGCTTCGCCACCAGATAGGGTAGTGGAACTTTGTCCCAGTTTGATGTAGCCCAATCCCACATCGTGGATGGTTTTTATCTTTTTGAGGATAGAGGGAATGTTCTGGAAGAATACAACCGCCTCATCAATATTCATGTTAAGTACATCCGAAACAGATTTGCCTTTGTAGCGAATTTCTAGCGTTTCTCGGTTGTAGCGATTACCGTTGCACGTGGGACACAGGATGTGCACATCGGGCAGAAAGTTCATTTCAATTGTCTTCAATCCAGCACCCCTACATTCTTCGCATCGCCCCCCCTTTACATTAAAGGAAAAACGGCCCGGTTTGTAGCCTCTAATCTGTGCCTCGGGCACAATTGCAAATAGGTTTCTGATATCAGAGAAAACACCTGTGTACGTAGCCGGATTGGAGCGTGGCGTACGACCAATGGGACTTTGGTCAATGGCAATTACCTTGTCAATATGCTCGACACCAGTTACCTTTTTATATGACATGGGCACTTGCTGCGCTCTAAATATTTCGCGGTTAAGAATAGGGTAGAGGGTCTCGTTTATCAAGGTTGATTTGCCGCTACCAGAAACGCCAGTTACACAGATGAATTTTCCTAATGGGAAGGTTGTGTCTACATCCTTCAGGTTATTTCCGCCAGCACCTTTCAGTACCAGTTTCTTCCCATTTCCCTTGCGGAATTTTTTCTTTATGGGGATGAGATTACTGCCATTCAGGAATCCTGCCGTAAGCGAATTATGCGCTCGCAGTTCTTTTGCCGTTCCCTGCGCTACAATTTGCCCGCCATGAATACCAGCCTTGGGGCCAATGTCAATCACCTGGTCGGCCGCTTCCATCATATCTTTATCGTGCTCCACCACAATGACGGAATTGCCCGAATCGCGCAGTTTTTTAAGCGCATCAATCAACCGTTGGTTGTCGCGTTGATGCAGCCCAATGCTAGGCTCATCCAATATATAGAGCACACCTACCAGTTGAGAGCCAATTTGCGTAGCAAGTCGAATGCGTTGCGCCTCTCCGCCAGAGAGCGAACGTGCAGGGCGGTCTAGCGATAGGTAGTCTAAACCGACATCAAGTAAAAACTGAACGCGGGTTTGTATTTCTTTGATAATCTCAGTTGCGATAAGTGTTTGCTTATCGTTTAAGGTTGGTAGTAACTTGGTAAACCAGGCTTGAGTTTCGCTTAAATCAAGAGCAGATACTTCAGCAATATTTTTTCTGTGCAGTCTAAAATGCAATGCTTCTTTTTTTAGCCGAGCACCATTACATGTGGGGCAGTTTTTTCGTTGCGTAAAGCTGGTTGTCCATCTCTGCAAGGATTTGCTGTCAGCTTCTTTATTCTGTCTAGAAATGAAATTCACTATTCCTTCAAACGAAAGGGAATAGCTGCTTGCGTTAGAGTTGGCACCTTTTACCTTGAACACTTCATTACTGCCGTACAGAATCACACTCATGGCTTCTTCGGATATGTCCGCAATCGGTGTCTTCAGCGTAAAGTAATACTTGCCTCCAATCGCCTCCAACTGATTGAAAATCCAATTGTCCTTAGCTTCGCCAATGGGGATTATTCCACCACGAGCGATAGAAAGTTTGGTGTTGGGAATGATTTTATCCACAGATATTTCTGCCACCGTTCCCAATCCGTTGCACTTTTTGCACGCACCGTAAGGGGAGTTGAACGAGAAGAAATTCGGAGCAGGCTCATCATAAGCAATTCCGGTGGTGGGGCACATGAGTGAACGACTAAAAAAGCGCACTTCGTGAGCATCGTGCTCTAGGGTCATCATCGACCCTTTGCCATGCTTCATTGCTGTTTGTACCGAGTCTGAAAGTCGCTTCGTACTCTTAGAATCTACTTTCAGACGATCAATCACAATTTCAATATCGTGCACCTTGTAGCGGTCAAGCTGCAGTTTGCCATCAAGGTCAAGAATTTCTCCATCTACCCGAACCTTCTGAAACCCTTGGCGCATAATCTGCACAAACAGTTCTTTGTAATGTCCTTTTCGTCCTTTAATAACAGGAGCGAGGATTAACAATTTCCTATCGGAAAGGTCTTTTTTGATGATGCGGATAATTTCCTCGTCAGAATACTTGACCATTTTTTCGTCTGTGTTGTAGCTGTAGGCCACAGCGGCACGCGCAAACAACAAGCGAATTAGGTCATAAATTTCCGTTACTGTGCCAACTGTTGAACGTGGGCTTCTGTTTGTCGATTTCTGCTCGATGGATATAACGGGACTCAAACCTGTGATGTTATCTACATCTGGCCGCTCCAATGTTCCAAGAAACTGCCTTGCGTAGGAAGCGAACGTTTCTATGTAACGTCTTTGCCCTTCAGCATAAATGGTATCGAATGCAAGTGAGGACTTTCCGCTTCCGCTCAATCCGGTTATTACCACCAGTTTGTCTCGCGGAATTTTGATGTCGATGTTCTTTAGGTTATGAACCCGAGCACCGTAAACTTCTAGAAAGTTGTCTTGGCTTTCTAAGGTTTCACTCATCGCCTTCTTTCAATTGAAGGGTGTCTGACGGAGCGGATGAACTATCAACAGCGGCTAGTTCCGTTGAACTGAAATTGAAATAGCCAGACTTTGGGAATAGGATTTCGTACTTCTTCCGTGATTTGTTAGGGAGGTGTGTTTGTCTCAACCACGGGTTAAACACTTTCAAAATCTTGTAATTCACTTTATACAAATGGGCAAGAGCCACTAAGTCGTTAATTGTTGTGTCCACATTTACCACATAGGTTTCGTGGGGTAGATAAAGATCTTTTAATCGGTAATGAAAGCCATATTTGGTTGGGTGTTCATGAATCTCTTTTGCAGCAATTATTCTAAAAACGTATCGACTGGTTTCGTCATTCAGTAGCAAATCATAGTAGTTACCTGCTTTTTGCCGTTTGAGTTGCTTGCCAACTCCTCCAATACCCATATTGTAGCTAGCGGCAGCAAGTGTCCAACTTCCAAAGCGCTCATATGCTTCGTTAAGGTATTTGCATGCGGCTTTGGTAGCTTTCTCAACGTGGTAGCGTTCGTCCACATCACTATTCACCTCCAAACCATATTGTTGTGCTGTCTTCTTTAATATCTGCCAAAACCCAACAGCTCCGGCAGACGAAACCACATTCATTAAACCGCTTTCAACTAGAGCCAAGTACTTGAAGTCATCTGGAATTCCGTTGGCTTTTAATATTGGTTCTATGACTGGGAACCACTTGCTGGCGCGTTTGTGATAAAGTAGACTGTTGGACTGCCAATAGGTGTTTACAAGCAACTCTCTATCAAGTCTTTCATATACATCTTGATCTTTGGTAGGAACCTTTTCCCCGCAGAATACTAAGTTTTCTGGGATGTTAAGGCTATAGATTTTGTAGTCTTCGTTGAATTTATCCTGAAAGGTTTCATTTTCATTCCTTAGTTCATCACTAGAGAACGTAAAGATTTCAAACCCGATAATAACCGAAAGGGCAAGGGTAAAGACGGTAAATAATCTATACAAATGACGGTGACTCATACTGGCTATTGCTCCTTGGCTTTGTTTAGGCGTGTTATTCCAAAAAGGAAACCGAACAAGAGAAGAAAGTAAGTAAGGAAAAGCCCAAAGTGGAGGTATTCCCAACGAGGAATAAACTTATCTATAATCACTAAAAAGATTACAGACATGAAGGAAAGGCCAAAGAAAGTGAGCGCAACCTGTCTATCGCTCAATCCCAAGTATGATAGGTGATGCGTGGTATGATCTTTTCCACCAACAAAGGGAGATTGGCCTTTTAGAAGTCGATTAATGGTCACGGTTGTGGTGTCAATTATGGGTACAATAAAAACCAATAACGCTACAATGAACTGTTTTGTTTGAATTCGAAAGTCGGGTTCAGCGTGTCCGTTCCATAAATAAAGAATGCCGATGGCTGCAAGAAAAACGCCCAAAAACTGACTTCCTGTATCGCCCATGTACATTTTTGATGGATTCCAGTTATAGTAAAGAAACCCGAGAAGCGCTGCTAGCACGCCTAGCAACGTAATGAAGTAAATGCTCAAAGCTTCGCCTCTAGAAATAAGCATGTAGAGAACAGCAATAATTACGGAAATGGAAACCGATGTGGTAATACCATCCATGTTGTCTAGCATGTTTATTGAGTTCATCAATCCAACCACCCAAAGGATTGTTAAAGAGTAATCAACCATGGTAATTCCAGAAATATTAATACTGGTTCCTGTGGCAATGAGAATGATTGCACTACTGAACTGTGCAAAGAATTTGAGGAATGGCTTGGTGTTGTATGCATCATCAGCTAAGCCAACCACAAACCCTAATGAACAAGCAGCCATTACGCCTAAAAACCGAACAATATCATTGATGTAGTCCACAGCCTCAAACAGGATGGAATAGCAGGCGATTGAGAATAAGAACATGATGTAGAAGGATATTCCTCCAAAAGCAGGTTTAGATGTGGAACTCCAGCGAACCATATTATCGCTTTGGTCTTTGACACCAAGGGTACGCGAAAACTTTAGAAACAATCCATTAATGAGAAACGAGAAAAGCGTAGCACACACCGCAAAAGCAATGTATATCCATAAAACTTGGTCTGAGTTTAATTTTAGCATTAAATAGATGAGTTCTTAAAACGGAGAGTTGAAATTATTAAACAATGGAGCGTTCGAGTCCTTATCAGAAAGTAGCGAGTCTTTAATTCCCCAATCAATCGCAAGTTCTGTATCGTCCCACCTAAGACTCCCTTCAGCGCTTTTGTTGTACGTTTCCGTACAGTCATAATAGAAAAGTGTTTCATCTTCTAATGTGCGAAAACCATGTGCGAATCCTGGAGGAATCCAAAGAGCTTTTTTGTTTTCTTCATTAAGCTCAACGGCTACGTACTTCCCATAAGTTTTTGATTTTTTTCGGATGTCAACTGCAACATCAAGAACAGCTCCCTTTAAAACCCGAATCAGTTTTCCTTGTGCGTAAGGCGGATTCTGAAAGTGCAATCCGCGAACAACATCTTTTTGAGATTGCGAAATATTAGTTTGCACAAATTCCAAATCCAGTCCTGCTTCTTGCCAGACTTTTTTGTTAAATCCCTCAAAAAAGAATCCGCGCGGGTCATTAAATACTTTTGGTTCTATAACTAAAAGAGATTCAATTGAAGTTTCTATTATTCTCATAACCCTTAGCTAAATTTCCCTTTAAACAATCTACCGATTAAACTGTCCGTCTTTCTTTCCTCGTCTTCTTCGTAATAGCCGTATCCATACCCATATCCATATCCGTACCCATACCCATACCCATATCCATATCCGTACCCGTATTTTGCACCTTGATTTTCTTGGCCGTTAAGAACTATACTTAGCTTGGATATGTTGTTTTCATTGATTAACCGGTTAATGTTTTCTACAAATGGGCGCTTGGAGTAATTGGCTCTACAGATATATATGGGATAATCAGCTTTCTGCATGTTTTCAATTCCATCTGTTACCAAACCGCAAGGTGGATTGTCTATAATTATGTAATCATATATGCTTTTCAAATGTTCAATTATCTCATCCATCTTCTTGCTCAGAATCAACTCTGAAGGGTTTGGAGGAATTGGACCAGCAGTAATAAAATCTAGATTTTCTAAAGTGCTAGAATTAATACAGCTGTCTACTGAATTCTGGCCTATCAGCAACGTGCTCATTCCAAGGTTGTTTTCCACATTAAAACCGAGATGAATTTTAGGTTTACGCATATCCAAATCCAGAATAATAACCTTGCTACCGGTGTACGCTATAATACCTCCTAAATTGATTGCAATAAAGGTTTTTCCTTCGCCAGAAATGGTTGAAGTGATTGAAATCAATTTTGATTCCGAGTTGTTTGATGTAATATATTTAAGGTTAGATCTGATGGTTCTGAAGGCCTCAGAAATCATGGATTTCGGGTTTCGATCTACCAGCAATTGAGAGTTGGGTATGTCTTTTTTATAGCGAGGAATTACGCCCAAAATTGAAACGTTACTGTGTTTCAAAATATCTCGTACAGAGATTATATCATTAAATAGCAAATATTTTGCAAACACCACAACTAGACTAAGTAGAAGCGAGGCTACAAAGCAAGCTGTAATTACAGCATTCTTATCCGGAAAAACAGGGTCTGGAGAAAAGCTTGCTTCTTGAAGTATGCGGTTTGTGGAAATATATCCAGCCTTTGAGATAGAATATTCGGCCTTTCTATCAACTAATGTATTATAGAAACTTTCGTTAACAGCGGCAATTCTTAGAAGGCGAGAGTACTCAATTTCATCGTAGCTCTGACCATCTTTGGAGGTTCGTAGGCGATAAATGTTTAGCTGGTTAGTAATCTGTTCAACCTGACTACTAATATTCGTTTGTACCGAAGCCAAACTTTCGATAATGAGTTTTTTCTGAATTTCTATTTGGTAATAGAGAGCCTTAACCTGATCACTCTCCTCTTTAACAACATAAAGCATTTGCTCCTTTTGAAGCAATAAATCCTGTAGCTTACTCAAAGAGCTAGAAATAATCCCTTCGTTTTCTGAACCAGCTAATAAAGAAACGAGCTTATAGACATCTAAGTTTTTGTCAAGGTTAATGGCAGCTTCTACTTGTTCCAGTACTTTTTCCTCCACGGCCAAACTAACTAACTCTTCTTCCAAACTTTGAATTCTCGACTCAACGTTTGGCAAGGTTCGACTTTCATATTCGTTCAGATTGTCGTCAATTTTATGCTCATTTCTAAAGACCTGAATTTGAGTTTCTGATTCGTAAAGTCGGTCGTAAATTTTTGCTAATTGTTCGTCAATAAAATTTAGAATACTTGTGGCCGACTGTTGTTTTCTTTCCTTATCGTTGATAATAAAGTCTCTCGAAATCCTATCAACAATCTCTTTAGATTTTCTGGCATTTTTATCTCGTAACTTAATTTTTATGGTTTTGGCAAAGTCGTTAAGAATTTCAACGTTGAGCTTTGGCAAATACGTGTTTAAGATCTGTTCAGAACTATTTATTACAACGTAAAATTGATGACCACCTTCATTTTGAATTTGTAGGATTTGCTCAAAATTTATCACTGATAATTTGAACTTAAAATCCTCAGTAATCAACGTGTCTATTATTGGGCTTTCAAAAGCCTTAAGCTGGCCATTTAATGTGTATTCAAGATAAACGCGATAGTTATCGGTGAATGAAATTGAGATTGGTACTCCGTACAACGAATTATTAAGGATGCTGTAATTTAACTTGAAAGGAGATGTGCCATAAAGCTCGGCACTTAGGATTTCACCCTTCATCATATAGCTAACATCTAAAGGGAGCTTTGCTAAAGATTCGTTGATGGAGACAGGAGACCGTAAAAGTTCAATTTCTTGATGAATGGTCTGTTCTGTAATATTGGTAGACTGCAAAAGTGCATTTGTTCGGCTATCTTGCCCTAGCTGAACGGTGGATGCGGATAAGTAAACGGGTGGGGTGTATTTAAGATACAAGTACGCTCCAAGAGTGAAAACGCAAAATATCACCACAATTAAAACTGTGTTTGAACGGATAATGGAGATAAGGAGTCCAATATTCAGCTCATCATTAAGGCCAGATATTTTTTCTTTCTTATTGTCCAATTGCCGGAAATCGAGTGAAAATCAATACGGTGCTTACAACCGTAGTTAAAATAGCAATGTAAGGTGCAATCTCGGCCAAAACCTTTCCAATACGGTCTTTTCTTACTTCGATATATATAATGTCATTG
>Ga0316208_1002416_pt1 | contig 15235 bp, 8 predicted proteins | sample 3monopyrite_MG_FD_204944 | JGI IMG/M metagenome (GOLD analysis project Ga0316208, IMG submission 204944) | Microbial mat bacterial communities from mineral coupon in-situ incubated in ocean water Damariscotta River, Maine, United States -... | ecosystem: Environmental > Aquatic > Marine > Coastal... | reverse complement strand
TCTTCGTCCGACATCGCTTTGACATCTTGATGCAATCGGATGTGCGGGCTGTTGAAGTGTGTGATGATTTCTGCTGCCTTTTCGCAGGTGAGCATGAAATCGGTTTCTGAATGGGCGAGTGGTTCGAGCGCGAGAACAACATCTGTTTCTTCAAAAACAGGGAGAGCCTGTTCGATAACAGCCGTTGCGTTTTGCATTGCCTGTTCGTGAGAGATGCCGGGGAGCAAATTTCTTTGGGGAGGCGAACCGAGGACCATTACGCTGCCGCCCAGGTCTTTGCATAATCGGGCGAGTTCTCCAAAGTAAGCCGCAGTTTTTTTCTGGACGTCGATATCGTTGGTCGTCAGGTGAAAACCTTCTGTTTTTGCGAGCAGCCAATGCAAGCCAACGACTTCCAATCCGGCTGCCTGGGCGACGCTGCCGATTTGCTTTCTCTGTTCTGCCGAGATTTCTTCTGCTCGGGAGGCCATGGTGAAGGGGGCAATTTCGATGCCGGTGTATCCTGTCTCAGCGGTGAACGCACATTGCTTTTCCCATTCCCAGCCTTCATACAGTTCCTGACAGATCGCGTATTTCATTTTAATTCCCTCTGATTATTCCCGGATGTGCTTCTAACGTTAAAAGTTTACGACACTTGCGAAACAAGACAGACAGGAATGTCTGTGCTCCTGTCATTCTTCAGTGATGCTTGGCTATTGCGGACCCTACGCCTGTTTGCGCAGTCGCCTTCGGGTTGCCGTTAAACGAATTATCTGTGTCTGTGCAGAGCATAACGATTTTTGCGGAACGATTCATCTGTGTGCATGGATTGAATGTGACGCGCAGGGCTCACAGAGTGGTGGTGTTCTATTTTCCTCGGGCTGAAATCGCGAATAGAACGACTATTCCGATTACGCAGCAGGCGGGTACTGCATCGCCCAGGATACTGAAAATAGATAGGCATTGTGCAAAAGATAAGGTGCGTAAGTGGACGAAACTGATTATGGCACCTTTTTCGGAACATGGGTGTGATGAGTCATATGGGGTATGTAAAGGGATTGGACAACAGTACCTCTGGTCAGTACACATTATGGAGAAGCAGGAAATTCAAACGAATTCTCTGCTACAGCATTGAGGGACAAGAGTTATGAAGTCAGCAGCCTGGATACCGGTCGCTGCCGTTGCATTACTGTTTAGTGCAATTGGTCAGCAGGCTGAAGCCGCTTATTGCGGGGCGGATAGCTATAGTTGCTGTCCAACAGAAACGTGTGGAAGCTGGGGCCGATTCGGAATCGCCCGACGATGTAGCAAGCCTAAAACTCGCATCGTGAAAGATATTGTCTGGGAACAAAAGGAATACTGTTGCCCGGTTACCGTCTACGATACCTGCTGTAAAAAAGTGGCTGTACCATGTACACGAACTGTTTACAAAACTTGTTATCGTCGCGAAAACTACACTGTTTGTCGTCCTGTCTACAAAACGTGTTACACGACAAAATGCCAGACAGTGAAGCGACCTGTTTACAAAACGTGTTACCGCACGGTGACCTGCAAAGTACGTAAACCAGTTTACCGTACCTGCTACCGGGACCACTGTTACACGGTTTGCCGACCTGTTACAAAAACATGTTATCGCAACGTTTGTTACACGGTGAATCGCCCTGTTTACAAAACTTGCTACCGTACTGTTTGTGGCACCGCGTACAAAACACGTACCCGCACTTGTTACCGCAATGTTTGCTACACAGTTTGCAAGCCGGTCACAACAACGAAGTGGGTCGATGTTTGTTCTGGCGAGTGGAAAACCATTCGTGAACGGGTTCCTGGTTGCCGGTCTACTCAAGTAAAACGAGGTTGCGGAAGCTGGAAGTGGAATCCTTGTACCTGCAAATGCGAGTACACTCCGGGTTGCTGTACGGTTGAAAAGGTTCGTTGCCCACCCCAGGTCACTTGTCGTAAGGTCTGGTGTCCTAAAGTTGTGAAGCAGAAGGTTTGTTGCACCACTTATGTGGCCTGTGTGAAAACACGTCGTGTACCTTACACAACCTGCGAACGAATTCCTTACACGGTGAAGCGTCGTGTTCCTTACACGACTTGTCACTTCGTGAAAGAAAGCCGCACTCGCTGCGTTCCTTACACAACGTGTCACATGGTTCGTGAAACCAAGCACTGCCGTGTTCCTTACACGACTTGCAAGTACGTCACACGATGTATCACCAAGCGTGTACCTTACACAACGTGTTCCTGGAAATGCGAAACCATCAAGCGACGTATTCCTCACACGACCTGCACAATGGTGAAAGAATGCCGTACTCGTATGGTTCCTTACACGACATGTCGCACGGTTTGTGAAACACGGTATGTCACAAAAACAACCTGTGTGCCTCGTACAATAATGGTGAAACGAACCAAGTGCGTTCCACGAGTTGTTCGTCGGCGTGTTTGCAGCGATCCCTGCCAGACCGCGTGTGCCCCACAGGGTTGCACCGAAGGTGGCGATGAAGGTTGCACGGACGGATGTGACGAAGGTTGCACCAAGTAATAGAATTGACAATTGTTCCGAAAATTGTCAGGCAATCTGAAAGTGAAAGCGGTTAGATTGCCGATAAGACGACACAGGACTGACTCCGGCAGACCCGGTTAAGATGGCCGGGTCTGCTTATTGAAAAAGAATTGGCTTGCTTCCCTTATTAGGAAGCAGCAGCCACAAAAATAAAATGTCTCTCTCGTCTCCTTAGAGGGCCGTGCTTGTTGCACGGTCCTCTTTTTTTGTATAATTCCAGCTAAAAATGGTACGCACAGCGTCCCCTGCGCGACTGCGTTAAGAAGGGGTTTCAAGTGACAACCAAAATTCGTCCGTTTCTTACCGCCCAATGGCATCACCTGGTGATGTTGAATTATGAAATAGATCCGCAAGTTTTGTTGCCGCTGGTACCTGTGGGGACGGAACTGGATCAATGGAATGGGAAAACTTATATCAGCCTGGTCGGTTTTCTTTTTCTGAAGACTCGTGTATTGGGAATGCCGATTCCGTTTCATCAAAACTTCGAGGAAGTGAATCTCAGATTTTATGTACGGTGCAAGCGAGAAGACGGCTGGCAACGAGCGGTTGTTTTTGTGAAGGAAATTGTTCCGCGCTTTGCCATTGCATGGGTTGCCAAAACAGTGTACGGCGAAAATTATGTTTCGATGCCGATGAAGCACAAAATTTTGTTTGCTGATCAAGAGAGTAAAGCGGATCAAGAGAGTAAAACAGTGCAATCAGCTTGCTACTTTTGGTCGCATCAGGGGAACGAAAATAAAATGAAGGTGACTTTGGAAGGCAAATCTGGTTACGTTGAAGAAGGCTCGATGGAAGAGTTTATTACGGAGCATTACTGGGGTTATGCCCGTCGCAAAGATGGACGCACGATGGAGTATCAGGTTGAACATCCCAGTTGGCGAGTGACGAATGCGAAACAGGCAGAGTTGGATTGCGATATCGCCCAGGTTTATGGAGACCAGTTTGTTCCGTTCCTGCAATCTCCCGTCTCTGCCTTCCTGGCGGACGGTTCAGAAATCGCCGTCCATAAAGGGCGATTGTTGCCGTTATAAGCTCTTATCAATGAAATGTTGCGCAAAAAAGTGGCAGGAATTATTACCACGAAAAAGAAAAGAGGTAAACCACGGAGGCACAGAGAACACCGAGGCACAGAGAACACCGAGGCAAAAAAAGAGTTGCGTGTAAAGAAAAAAATATTAAACAGATAAAACGAGCCGTTTGAATTCTATATTATTACAGACGATGCGGGAAATTCTTTGCGAGAGTTTTTTCTCCGTGATCTCTGCGTCTCTGTGGTTAATTTTATTTTCTTATTTGGTTCCGGCTACGCCGGGTTAGGTACCCCCGCGAAATTCTTCAGGCTTTTTTGCACTCACTTTATTGTCACTCAAAAACAGGACACGATCTGCCAGTTGGATTGCTTCGGTTTTGCTGTGGGTGACGTGCAAAACCGTCACGCCGGTATGTGCTTGCACGGTTTTGAGCAAGGCACACATTTCTTCGCGGGAGTCTTCATCCAAAGCGCTGAGTGGTTCGTCCATGCAAAGGATTCCCGGTCGATAAGACAGAGCGCGACCGAGTGCGACCCGCTGACGTTCACCGCCGGAAAGACCATGCGGAAGCCGTTTCAATAAATAGGCGATCCCCAATAACTCGGCTAGTTCTGCAATTCGCTCTTCGATTAACTTCGCGGTCCACTTTCTTAATCGTAAAGCAAATGCGAGATGGTCGCGCACCGTCATTGTTGTGAACAGTGCTCCATCTTGCGGGACATAACCGATGCCACGCTCGGCTGGTTTTTTATTGGTGACATCTACCCCCATTAAAGTGATGCTGCCCGCCTTCACCGGCTTGAGGCCACAAACAGATTCCAGCAATGTTGTTTTTCCACTGCCTGTTTTGCCCATCAAGACCGCGTATTCTCCAGCAGGAACCTCGAAGCAAATCTCGTTCAACGAGAAGCTCCCGACTTGAATACTCAATTGTTTGACAGAAATCATCTTGTTTTTCTCGGCGTCGGGTCCGTTAACTGCGTCATCAAAAAGCGGAACGTGATAAGCCGCTGTATCTTGCGATGATTAACACGATCACCGCTGCAATGACCATAATTAACGAAGCGGCGACTGCACCTTCGATATTGCCAACGGTTAATTCCAGAAAGACGGTTGTTGGTAGGACTTCTGTTTTGAAGCGGGTGGCTCCTGCAAAAATGAGGATCGGTCCGAACTCCCCTAATGATCTGGCCCAGGCTAACGTCCCGGCTGCAACCAAGCCTCGAAAAGACTGCGGAAATACGACCTGCCAAAACGCTTGAGATCGTCTGCACCCCAAGGTTAAAGCGACTTGTTCGTAACGCGGGTTGATTTGGTCAAACGTGATTCGCATCGTTCGCACTGCAAACGCACTGGCGACCATAAACTGCGATAAAATAACAGCGGGGATTTCGTAAGTGACACCATATTCACGCCCCAATACGTAAAGAGTTCCTCTGTTGATCAATTCTTCAAGCGTCATTCCATGATACAGATCGACCTGAAAGAGAATGAGCAGACATAACCCGATGACCAACGGCGGCAACACAATCGGAATATCGAGAATGGCATCGAGAATATATTTGCCACGAAAATTAAATCGGGACATGATATAACCAATCGGGACCGCGACCCACAACGAAAGAATGGTCGTCACTCCACAGGAAAGCAGGCTGAGGCGGATCGAATAACGAATTTCCGGGCTGTTGAGTACATTCAGAATATGACCGGGTGTTGTGTACGTTGCTTCTGCGATCAGCATCGCTACGATCAGAAAAACATAAACGCTGCCCAAAATCCCGAAGCAGAGATAAAACGGAACATCGGAACCGATCCGAAAATCTTTCGCCGGTTTTTTCGATGCAGTTGGCTCCGCTTGTTCGCCAGCACTCATGGTGTTGGTCCCTGGATGCGCCAACGGAATCCGTGTGATTCAAATTTTTCGCGTGATGACGCCGATTCAATCGCGTCGAGTAACCGCTGCATCAAATAGTGGTACTGCGTTTTCTTTCGAATCGCGATGGGCTGTTCTGCTTTGGGGTCGGCGTCGGTAATCGGAATGATATCCAGTTTATCTTTCACTTGAGAAACATTCGCCAGATAAACAACCGAAGCATCTAACCCGCCGACACGAAGTTGATTGACTAAGAGGTCAGCCGTCGGGGTATTCTGCTTGACATTTTTTTGTATCGCAGAATAAAGGTCTTGCCCGTTGTAGTCAATTTTCGACATCATCCGTTTGGTCAACGCGCCCAATGCTGATTGTTGTTCGTGAGCAATCCCAAGTTTAATCCCATCGCGTGCCAGGTCTTTCAGGCTCTTGATGTTTTTGGGGTTTCCCTTTTTCGTAATGATAACCATATCGGTTTCCGATACCGTCACCGGGGCCTGGAATTTATCCTGCACCTGGTGCATGTAAGAAACATCGCAGGCAAAGTAAGCATCGGGCATTGCGCCGGCATTTATTTGACTGACAAGAATGCCACACCCGTTGTAAGCGACATTGACGGTTACGCCTTCTCGTTTTTCAAACTGCCGAATGGTATCTTCAATGGCTAAACGGTTGACCCCGCCGGAGTACAAAAGTAGTTCAGGAGAAAGTTCCCAGGGGTCGCCATTGATTGGTTCGTAGCCATATTTTTTGAATTCGACTTGCCCTTTTTTCGGAGCTTGCAGATACCGGGCAAAACGGAGTGCTTCGGTCGGTTTTTTACTACAGGTTAATACAGCAATAGAAATCGTTTGTTCGCTGGCATCGAATTCGGGAACATGCACTGCTTCCAGTTTGCCGGGGAATTGCTTGACCGTTGCATCCCAGACAATGGCCGCATCAACGGCTCCCAGGCTGACATCGGCTGCGATATCCATAACGGTCGGTTTGAAAACGGTTGTCTTTTTTTCGATCCGTTCCCAATGCCCCGTCTGCTGCAGAATTTTCTTTGATTGCTTCCCGATGGAAGCGGCTTCGGGGTTCGCTAATGCTATTTTGACGTTTGCTTTGAGCAGATCATCCAACGTTTTAATCTGTTTCGGATTCCCTTTGGCGACTGCAATGACGGGGCGAATTTTTGCCAGCGGGATGACTTCCTTCACCAAGCCTGCTTGTTTGGCGATCTGCTGATAGCTGGAATCAGCGGCGAGATATAAATCGCCCATCTTGGCGACTTTCAAACTACTGAGCAGTGTTCCCGAACCGCCGTATTGTAGATGAATTTCTGTGCCGAATTTTTCCTTTGCGTATTTCAAAGCAGCAGATGCAACGGGCGGTTTGACTCCCGCTGCACAAAACAGAACAAGATTTTTCTGGGAGTTCTCAACCGTTTCGCCTTTTTCATTTACCTGTTGCGATGAAACAGGTCTGTTCTTGCTGGGGGTTGAAATGAGAAAAGCGGAAAGCAATCCCAACGCCAGTAGCGAACCAATGGCGATCAGTACGCCTTGGTTAATCGCGCCGCAACGCCTATTTTTTTTTGACACCATCTCCATCTTTCTCATTGGTTATCAGCTTAGTATTTTCTCAATGAAATGCTGCGTAAAAGAGGCTGGATTTTTGGTTAGGCTTTCCAGCCTGACACGAATTGTACCGATCTTTCAATTAACAAGACAACGCTCACTCATGAACCAGAGAGTAAATCTCATGGATACCACATATGTCAGGCTGGAAAGCCTAACCTACTTCCAGCTATGCCGGGTTAGGGTCACTCGAATAATAACGAAGAGCCAGGCAGTTATTAATTGCCCGACATTTAGTGACCTTCCTCAATGACCTCTATTCCGCAGAGTACCGCGCCGGCGGACTTAATGCCACTGTTTCGTTTGAACTGGACAACTAAATCGTTTTTCACATCAATTCCAGAAAATGTTTTCACGATACCTCGATGCGAACCGCCTGTAGAGGCGGCTATATCTAATTCTGGAATTTTCATTTCATTTTGGATTGAGACAGAGAACTTACGTTGAGCAGCGATGTCGTAATCTGGCTCTGTAAAGTGCAACCGAACCGTATATTTTCTTGTCTGTTTAGCGAGAGGATCAAGCGTAATTTTGATCGATTCAATTCCTTCCACGCCGCTGGCGGCTATCCACTTGTTCTTTCCCGATTTCATTTCAGAGGTATGAAATCGAAACCATTTTGCGTTTTTGGGCAAAATTTCTACAGGAACTTTGGGGGACGGACCGCCCACATACGGGTACTCTAACCACAAGGTTCCCGCGTCAGATTTTCTATCGCCAGGAGCCCCGAGATTGATGCCCAGTTTTCGGATGCGTTCTTTGTTAATTCTGAAAGTGTTGAATGTCCATTGTTCCATTTCGGGCATGTGAATAAAAGCGAGTGAGGTTTGATTTTGATACGCACAACTACAAGTGCGTGTATAATCGGGTGCATTCAAAACGCCGTTAGCGACAATTAAGTTTGATGTGCAACCCGATTTGAAGCCGCCCATGTTGCCCGTGCCGCTATCGCTGAGCAGATCGAAATATCCAGCCGCAGCCGAGCGAAATGTCAACAGACATTCGCTTCCCACGGCTGAGTTGCAACCGTAGTTTCTCGAATAGTTCCACGAAGATTTCACGCCGTTGAGCGGATTGGTTCGCAATTCCTTTTCACCGCTGAGCAAATCAAACGCACCGCTTTGTGTGATGATTCGCTGATGATGAAGCAGGCATGGTCCGCTGTGTGAATTCGGTTTATCCCAGACTACATCGCCGGCATCTCCCCGGTAAGCAATCATCCGATTGGCTGGTTCATCGCGCAACATATCACGAGCTGCCCGCCCGGATTGCAGAAGGATTCCAAACTCTGTGGAATAAGCGAGCCAGGTGCCGAAGATGTTTTTGCCGCTGCTCCAGATCTCTTTTCCGGAAACAGCATCCAATGCGAGAAGCCGATCCGTTCCTTTAATTTTGAGTCCACGCCGTTTCATGATTTCGACAACAGAATCGGGCAGGCGGTCGATACAAAACAGTTTTCCATCGCCCAGCACAATCGCGTTATGACGAAAACCAAGCTCTGCTTCTTTTTTCCAGAGTACCTTTCCCGAATACCGATCCATCACGACGAGCCGTTTACTGGTCGTGCCATCCTGCGTGAATTTTCCAGGCGTCTTTCCTTCTTCTTTAATCGGGCTGGAGCCAACAATCAGCAGGTTTTCCCAGAGACCGATATAACCCCACTCGGGAGCTTTCGAGTTTTCATCGGCGGGTAATTTGAATTCAGCAAGTATCTTTCCGGTTTGGGGATCGAGCCGTAATCCTTTGTTGCCGTACGCGATGTAGATACCATCTTTTGCCGAGGCGTAATTGCTTCCCACCGAATTCGCCCCCGGCTGATGGCTCGTGTTGCTGTAATACTTCCCGATGCCAGGCAATTTTGTTTCCCACAAAATGCGACCGGTATAAACATCCATCGCCCGCATCGAATCTACCCCTTCGATGAACAACCGCCCGCCAATAACCTGCTCACTCGGACCATGCCCGTGACGAGGCAAAATGTTTTCGTTCGTCGATCCTCCAAACCACAAAATACCGAGCGGTGCTTTCACCAGGCTATCTTTGGAAACCGCGGTGTTGGCAACATCCGCGTATTGATGCGTCCAATCCCCCGAACCGGGTAACGCTCCGACCCGTTTCAAAATGGTCATTTTTCCAGAGCGTAAAACTTCTGCCTTTTTCAACTTTGCTTCTATGACTGCAACATTGAATTGATCATGCTGCTCATCAGAAGTATTGAAAACAGCGACTCCGCCATAAGGGCGCAGCGCCTGAAAGATTCTGCGAACGAACGGTACGCCTTGATCAATCCCCGAATCATCAATGTTTTCGGAAATGATCAGACTTGCCAGATAAGGGGAAACATCCAACGGAACCGGATCGGCAACGCAAATCGAAATACGTTTGCCGTACAGCGAAAGGGCATCCAGGTGATTTCGTATTTGCGAAACTTTTTTTGCATCGGCATCGACACCAATAATTTGCAGCTTTGTTTGCCGGGCTAATTCTGCCAATTGATGCCCATCCTTCAACCCGAACGCCAGGCAATATCCCTGGGTGATATTGAACTGCTTGATTAAACGCTGCACCGATTCTTGATCAACCTTTTGAGCGGATGAACTTTTTGCAATTGTTTTCTTATGCGTTACCGGTTGTGAAATGGTTTCTCCCGAGAAACAGTACAAATTGCCTTCAACTGTCGAAATGACAAGGCAACCATCCGCAGCAATCATCGAACTGACTTCCCCGGAGAGATCCTTCTGCCAGGCAAGCGAAGGTTTTTCTGTTTGCGCATCCAGCTCAAACGCAGCGATTTTTCCCTTCTGTGATCCATAGAGACGATTCCCTGCTTTGAGCCATAATCGAAAGGCTGCATCCTTTTCCCATTTTCGATTTAACGATAACCGGCTGGTCTTGCGTCCTTTTCGGTCTTTTTCTGTTTTAGTAGCTGGCGATTTCAAATCGTAAGCGTTCAAGCTGGAGCCGCCGCAGTAAAGAGTCTGTTCGGTGAGAATCGGTAAATTGGAAGTCGGTAAACTGAACGAACTGTTGCCCGTTGCGGTATCGTAAACGGTTCTTGTGTTGAAGAAATAGTTCTGATTCGCAGCGACCGCGTAGCTGCCTCTGCGTTTGTTTTCCCCCAGATGAAAGTATTTGAACTGACCGCTAACGGCGTCAAAGCAGGCGGGAGCAGACCGCCCGTTCGGTACGATCAGCGACTCTCCCGAGATCGCCAGGTACCCTTGCGGCGTCACACCTCCGAAGGCGGAACTGTCATGCGGCTGCATCAGATAAAGTGATCCGGTCCCGCTGTTTTTCCAGATGAGCTTTCCCGTATCGGCCTCAATCGCGTAAACGAAAGTCCCCATAAAAGGCCAGATGCTTGCTGCAAAATAAACCTTTCCCTCTTTCACGACCGCAGCGCCACGCGCCGGCCAGGCGGAAATCAATCGTTTATTGCCGATGATTTTTCGATCTGTCGGCGCTCCACGAAACTTCCAGAGTAGTTTTCCGTTTGATGCCTGCAAGCAGTACAGATGCCCGTCATCACAATTGAAGTAAACTTTGCCGTCACTGGCAGCGGGTGCAAATCGAATTGGTCCTTCCGCAAAAAACTGCCACTGCTGTTTGCCTGTTTTCAATTCGTAGGCCGTGACAGAATCATTCGCGGACGAAGCAACAAACATAATCCCGCCTGCGACCACCGGTTGATAACCGACATCAAACTGCAGCAGCGGCTGATTCGGCCACGCCGGCTCCAATTGTGGAAGTTGGATTGTCCAACTCAAATTCAATTCGTCCGGCAATTGCCCTGCTGTTGCCGCGGTCCGCCCGGCATCTCCCCGCCACATCGGCCAATCAGCAGCTTGCCCGTTTTCAACCGTGCAAAAAACGCAGGTAGCAATAAACAGGATATTTTTCACAAAAGCATTGAGCATATTGGAACTAACTTTATAATAATCGAGACGTACCGGAAATCTCTATTTATTCAAAAGGAACACAGACATTCGGCATCTGTCTCGTTTAAGCAGCCTGGATTAAAGGCAGACAAGAATGCCTACCCTCCGTTCAAGTGGAGGTATTTGAATAAATAAACGTTACTGCATTGTACGCCTTTCAAACTCAGAACGGAAGTGGCGTCAGGCACCCGGGCATTGAGTAAAAAGCCGTAGGGTCTGCTGAGGTACCCGATTTGATGACAGAAAAGAGTTGGGACGGCTCTGATTCAGCAATCGTTCCACCGGCATTAGATTGATGAAATGGAGCCCACATTTGATGGGTGCAAGCAGGCCATCCTACGGTTAACAGGGATGAGAGTAGGTTCTGAGATTGCGGAATAGTCAGGATGAGACAGGCAATCCGATTAAAAGGGCTGTTTTGTAAAAAAAGGCTGAAATATCCAACACTTTGGATGAGTTACTCGTAAGACGATTGAGGTCTCCGTATACTGAGTGGGAGTTTCCTGCTGGGCTGAATGGGTGTTTCCCACTGGGCTGAGTGGGTGTGGAGAAAGGCAAAAATGTACCTTGCAACTCGACTCTCGTCGTCTTTTTTCTTTGATTACATCAGGTTGCAGGTGGGTACTTTTGGCAGTAGGTTGCGGTCTTTGGAGTTTATTCATTCATTTTTTCTCTTTCGAATTATTCCGTAGACGTTTCCTTTTTATTAATTATTGATATCAGTTTTGAACCATCTAAAGAAGTAAGGACGATCGGGCATGAGTGAGCCAGAAAACGTCATTGAAATTCGTAATTTATCGAAAGATTATCGAGATTTCTGGGGTCGCCGAAAAGTTCAGGCGTTGAAATCGTTAAGCCTGGACGTGAAAAAAGGAGAGATTTATGGTCTGCTCGGGCCGAATGGTTCCGGTAAAACGACCACGATGAAGCTGCTGCTCGGGCTGCTGTTTCCGACAGCCGGGGAAGTGAAAATATTTGGTCAGCCTTCTTCCAATGTTGAAAAGAATGAGCGAATCGGGTATCTGCCTGAAGAGTCTTATCTGTATCGCTTTTTGAATGCAGATGAAACACTCGATTTTTATGGTCGTTTGTTCAATATGAGCAAAGCGGAACGGAAGCGGCGCTGCGATGAATTAATTGAGCAGGTCGGCATTAAGCACGCGCGCAAGCGTCAATTGAAAGAGTATTCAAAAGGGATGACGCGGCGAATTGGTTTGGCTCAGGCGTTGATTAATAATCCCGATCTGGTTCTGCTTGATGAACCGACCAGTGGGTTGGATCCGATTGGTACGCGCGACATGAAAGATATGATTCTCAAATTGCGGGATGAAGGCAAGACGGTGGTAATGTGTTCGCATCTTCTGGCTGACGTGCAAGATGTTTGTGATCGTATCGCGATTCTTTACGCCGGTGAGTTGAAAGTTGTCGGCAAGGTGGAAGACCTGCTCAAATCGAAAGAGCAAGAGCAATTTCTTACGACCACGCTGGATGCCGAAGCGCGTGCGGAAATTGAATCTGTCTTGAAGAAACATAACGCGAGACTCATTTCGTCGGATCGCCCGACCGCGACGCTGGAAGAACTGTTCCTGAAAACAGTGCAAATCAGCCAGGACAACCCTGGTCAGCGATTCGTCTCTGAAGAGGGGATCAAATCTCCGCTGGATCAAAAAGAAAATCCAGAATCGAAATCTTCCAGCTAAGTTGCCTGCGTTGCTGATTCATTCATATTTATCCATCGTTTGATGGTTCGTTTCTTTCTTTTCCTGCGTCTTATTTAATTGGAGTACAACGAGCAATGTCATTTGACGTTGTCGGATTTAATCTGGCCGAAGGCGTAGTACACTTTCTCAAAGTGTTTGGTGGTGTACTTGGTGCCGCGCTATTATTCGCATTTCTGATTTCACTGTTAAAATTTGGCGGCCGCGGTGCGGGGCTGTTTTTTCAGGGAATTGGTCGAGGGTGCAGCGATTTCGTTCATACCTCTCCCAAAAGAGTCTGGGCGTTGACGGTGTTGACATGGAGAGAGGCGACGCGAAAAAAAGCCTTGTTCGTGTTTGTGATTTTTGCCCTGCTGCTGATGTTTGCAGGCTGGTTCCTGGGCGGTTCGGTTGATCGTGCAGACTTGCAGGTGAAAAACTACATCAGTTTTATTCTCAAAGCAATTACCTGGCTGACACTGCCGGTGATTCTGCTTCTTTCCTGCTGGGGATTGCCGAGCGATATTAAAAATCGTTCGCTGCATACGGTGGTGACAAAACCTGTCCGCAGGCAAGAAGTTGTGTTGGGGCGTTTCTTCGGCTTTACCCTTGTTGGTACTGTTGTGCTGCTGGTGATGGGAGTGACCGGCTATTTCTGGATCGTGGGGCAAGTCCCTGAAGATGCCCGGAAAGAACTGATCGCCCGTGTTCCCGTTTATTGTGATAACCTGTCGTTTTTTGATAACGCGGGGAATGAATCGGATAAAGGGAAAAATGTGGGTGATGTCTGGATGTTTCGAAGTTATATTGAAGGAGCCAGCAAGGAACATGCGGCGTTCAAGTACGACAACCTCGATATTGATGCAATCAAACGTGCTGGGAAATTGCGGCTCGAATACAACTTCGAAGCGTTCCGAACTCATAAGGGAGACGTCAATCAGCGACTGCTATGCAATCTGGTCATCGTCAATAACAAAACGGGAACGAGATATCTTCTGGATCGACCGATTCAAATTCAGGAATTCAGCAACCGCGTCTCTGAAAAGACAATCACTTTAGAGGAAACCGTTAGCTATCTTGAAGATAAAGTACAGAAAGATGGCGAGAGTAAACAACGGGTCAAAAGAACGGCTAATTTATATGATGAAATTCTGGCGGGCAACTCGATTACCGTCGAAGTGTTCTCATTGGATAGCGGGCAATTTCTGGGAATGGCTCGCCCCGATTTATTCATCAAAATGCCGGACCACTCTTTTGCCTCCAGTTACTTCAAGGCAATTTTTGGTGTCTGGCTGCAAATGCTGGTGATTATAGTGATTGGTGTGACCGCCAGTTGTTTTGTTAAAGGGCCAGTCGCGACGCTGCTCACGTTCGGGATTGTGATGGTGGGAACAACATTTAATGAACTGATGCGAGAACTTGCAGCCGGTACGCAGGAAGGGGGAGGGCCGTTTGAAGCCTCGTACCGCATGCTGTTCCATTTGAATCCATCGACAGAAATTGATGCAGGTCCGTTAACCAGTGTGATGACAATTGTCGATCAGGTGATGCTCGTATTTCTTTGGACGATTCAACATCTGTTCCCGCGTTTCGATTTTTTCAATATGAATCAGTATGTCGCTAACGGTATCGATGTTCCCTGGCAAGCGACTTTGCTCCCCAGTATCGCTGTTACGCTTGCCTTTGTTATTCCTTGTTTACTTCTTGGTTATTTCTCGCTGCAACTTCGCGAAATGGAAGCAAAATGAACCGCATTTCGTCACAACAAAAAAAATTGGTCTCTCTTGTTCTTATTATCCTGCTGCTGGCCCCGATTGTTTATCTGGGGGCACCGGGAGACGGGACCGAGAATTCGGGGGGGCTGTTGGCTCAAAAACGGAGCCAGTACGATCTGGGCGAAACAAGCCTGGGCGATGTCGATCCGACCGGGGCAACGATGAACCTGGTTTTACTGGGTCTGCGGGGCATTGCTTCGAATGTGCTTTGGCAACAAGCTGTTGAGCAGAAAGATCACAAAGACTGGGCGGGATTGAAGGCAACGGTCGATTCGATTGTGTTGCTGCAACCTCACTTTAAGCAGGTTTGGCAATTTCAGGCCTGGAACCTGGCGTACAATGTTTCTGCAGAGTGGGATGGTGTTGTCGACCGCTATCACTGGGTGAAAGAGGGGGGCAAGTTCATTATTAAAGGTTCCAACCGAAACAAAAAATATCCGGAACTCTATTGGGATTCCGGGCGTATTATCGGACATAAAATTGGTGCAGCCGATGAAAAGAAAACCTTTAGAAAGTTTTTCCTGAACGATCCGGAAATTGAAGGAGGCGGCCCCGATTTAGACTTAAACCCGAATGCCAGGGATAATTTCCTTGTGGCAAAAGATTGGTTTGTGATCGCCAACGATGTTGAAGCGCAGCCGGGAATTACACAAACCCGTTTGGCTCCGGTTCTGTTTCGTAGTTATCCGGTTCGTTCACAAATGGACTTCGCAGAAGCCCGGCAAGACGAAGGTAAGTTTGATGAAGTGACACGTGGAGC
>Ga0316208_1002415_pt1 | contig 15240 bp, 10 predicted proteins | sample 3monopyrite_MG_FD_204944 | JGI IMG/M metagenome (GOLD analysis project Ga0316208, IMG submission 204944) | Microbial mat bacterial communities from mineral coupon in-situ incubated in ocean water Damariscotta River, Maine, United States -... | ecosystem: Environmental > Aquatic > Marine >... | reverse complement strand
CCGCTCTACGAGGAACTCGACTTAGACGTTGCGACAGGTCCGGCGGCACATGGCCTGAATACACTGGGAATTGCTGGCGGAACGGCTCCTGGCACACCGATCCCAGGAAACTCCGCGCTGATTGCAACTGTGATTCCTGGATTCCTTTGTCCGTCGGATCCGTCGGGCAACGCCCCCGTCAGCGTCGGTGACCCCAACCACTATCACACTGGTGGACCTGTTGGAACAACCAACTACCTCCCTTGTGGCGGACGACGCGGCTGGGGCGACTCCCAGTCCTTCTCCTACGGATTTACAACGAATTGGCAGAGCTGGATGCCGGATGGATCAAACACGCTTGTGCTGGATACGGGCACTTTCGGCCACAATGGTGCCGCAAGGATTGCGCAGATCACGGATGGAAGCAGTAATACGTTAGCATTCGGCGAAGCGCGTCAAGATGCAAGCATTGGCAACAACTCGTTTACTGACCGACCGGGAATTGAGTCAAGTCACCGCGCCGCATGGGGGGCATATACATGGGTGAGTAACTTCATCCATGTCGAGCCAACCCGGGATGCAAATCATAACAACCACAATCGGTACCATATCAATGGCCCCAGGGACATCATCGGAAAACCTGGCGCAGGCGGCGGAACGTATCCAAGTCCGCGAACCCGGCATCACGGTGGAACAGCATCCAGCGTACACGCTGGTGGCGCTCACTTTGTTCTTGCTGATGGTGGCGTGAAGTTCCTGTCAGATTCAATGGACCATGGCATCTATTGCCTGCTCAATTTCGCTCGAGATGGGCAAGAGCTAAGTAACGACGACTTCTAAGCGTCAACATCCAACGGTGCACTGGCCGTGTTTGTGAAGGCCAGTGCATCTTCGACGTTGATTTAGTAATTTCTGTTTACCGTGAGGAGCTCTGTTCGATGATGATTACACTGCTTGGCGGCAAGGCGAATACAGTTTACAAGTTCGTCTGTTTAGTCGCTCTGGCAACTCCATTTGTGGCTATCGGCTGCGGTGGGCCTGATTATGAAAATGCCGAGCCGACTCCGGCGGAGCTCGACCCTGCACTCGAAATTGATACGACTCAACCTGACGACACGACAACGGAGGCAGATCCATCGACGGATCCGGCAATCAGTGGTGGCACGTAAAATTGCTGTTGTCGGTGGTCTGTTAAGACGTGCCGTCACAGCTGATCAAAATCTATGATTCACTGAGAATGCCGCCCAATTGGTCGGCATTCTTTATTTGGCAGAACCCAAGATTGCGTGCTTGAGAGCGAGTTGCGTACTTGAGGTCAGCCAGAAGAAGGCAGGCCCGTGCCTTCGATCAACCGCACTTCGCGGTCGTCAGCTTTCACGTTTCGCCAGACTTCCTCAGTTCCGATCGACCACTTGACTTTGATTTCGCCGATCGCTGAGTCATCACCGAGCGAGTGAAGGACTCGGTGGTCGTGGCTTGCCTGAAAACTGTCGCCGGATGGCACGCGCAAGACAAATTCTTCGCCGTCGTCCAGTACCGTGATTGACATGCCCAGCGGCTGGCGTGCTGACACGGTGCCAATTAATTCGATGGACACTCCGTTGGCTGCTCCAGAAAAGTCGTTCCGTAGAATCGCTGGTTGCGCTGACAGATGCTGAATTACAAGGTCAGGATCACCGTCATTGTCCAGGTCCCCGACTGCGACGGAACGTCCCAGACCACGTTTTGTAAAATAGTTCCCCGCTCCGGCAGACACATCCTTGAAACGACGCCCCTCCACGTTTTGCATAACCTGCGGCAGCATGAGGTACTCATAGTCAGGAATCACTGACCTCTTATCCCAGATATGCCCGTTTGCGACGAACATGTCAGGCCAGCGATCCAGGTTGAAATCCGCAAACAGGATTCCGAAGCCCAATCGGGGACGAGACACCAGATCCAGTCCGGTTTCTTCGTTAGCTGGTACGAATCCAGCATCACCGAGATTTGCATAAAGGTCGTTTGCCTGATTTTGAAAGTTTGAAACACAGAGATCCAAGTGACCATTGCGATCATAGTCGGAGTTACCCACACCCATTCCGGCGCCCTGAACACCATTGCTGCTCAACGCTGCCCCCATACGTACGGCAGACTCTTCGAACAGCATTCCCGACTTGTTCAGGAACAGAAAGTTTTTCGTCGTGTCATTCACAACGTAAACATCAAGCAGTCCGTCCGAGTTAAAATCGGCCACAGACAAAGCCAACCCCTTACCGGTCTCGGCCAGGTCAATCCCCGCTGCGTTGCCGACTTCAGAAAAGACTCCGTCGCCACCGTTCCTGAACAGCAGGTCGCTTTGCCCCGATCGAGTCATTGGACTGCAGATAATCCTGACGTCCGACTCGTCTGAGATCGTGCATGGTTCATCATTCGGAGACCACTCCACGTAGTTGACGACGTAGAGGTCCAGGAATCCATCGTTGTCGAGATCAGCAAACGCTGCACTTGTGCCCCACGAGTCATCACCAACCCCTGCAGCGTCCGTGATATCAGCAAACGTTCCGTCCCCATTATTACGCCACAATTGATTTCTGCCGTAACAGGCCAGGAACAGATCTACGAACCCATCGTTGTCAAAGTCTCCGGCGCAGGTTCCCATTCCGAATCCGAACGATTCCAGACCTGCAGTTTGAGTCACATCGCCGTACGTTAGATTGCCAGTGGCGCGATAAAGCCTGCTTGACTCATTGGCCGCTGCTGCCGACTTGTCGAAACGCGATCCGTTGGCAAAAAACAGATCCGGCGTTCCGTCGTGATCAAAGTCGAAAACGGCCACGCCGCCTCCGTTCTGCTCTGTCATATTCCCGTCACGACTGGGACCACCGTAGTACTCAAACTCGATGCCGGCATCGGACGCAACATTTGTAAAGCGAAAACCTGCCGCCGTGGCTGGCGATTCAGATATTGTTGTCTCGCCCCGTAGTACTCGGTCCGTGATGCCTTCGGGAGTTGCCTCTGAGCCTTGTCGCCGCTGAGATCGCCACACGTTCGTTACGATCAATCCAGCAACGAGAAGCAACGAACCTGCAATCAGGTAACGCCGTCGAGAAGTAATTGGGCTAGCCATTGACGAGTCCTCGCACAAATCGCCAGCCTGCCGCCTGGTCCGGGTACCCTAACTCATCCAGGAGTCGAGCAAATTCGCTGCACTGCTGTTTTGTCGGGGCTTCGAGGTCAACTTCATTGACACTGACAAACAGCTGGGTTTCTGCATCGGAAATTCGACCTGCACGAGCCGACAGCTCTGCGGCCTCGTCATGGCGGTTCATCTTTCGCAACAATCCGCACTTCCTCGAAATGAGAGTGTATGAGTGCGACCGAATTGCCAACGCATTCTGAATCGCTGCATAAGCGTCTTCCAACTCGCCGTCAGCTTCGCGCACCCTGGCGACCATTGCCCAATACCGGTCGTCAGACTCTGCGGTTCCCTGCGCAAACTCAGCATTTGACAACGTTCGAATCAGATCTGTCGCGATCTGGCGCTCGCCATTCGACCAGAAGAATTCGGCGGACAGCAGATTCGTGACCAAATGGCCGGGGCGACGATCCAGCGCGGCCCGATAGAATTGACCAGCCTGCTCAGGCTGTCCCAGCAACGCACTGATGCGAGCCAGAGCGAGCACAACCGTCCCTTGTCCCGGTCGTTCCGCATTCACTTTTGAGAAGTGCACGAGTAGTCCTTGAGGGTCCATTGGCTCGACCAGAACCTTCAACAGAGACCTTAGCACTGTCAGATCGTCGGGAAACTGTCGCCATCTTCCGTAAAGAATCGCAACTGCATCACGTCGGCGCATCTGCTTCATATAAATTTGAAGCAATTCTTCTCGAGCTGGGTCCGAGCGTGGAAACCGACTCAGACATTCCTTCAAGGCAGCCTCGGCACGGTCCAGTTCCCCTTCAATCAGGAAAGATCGAGCCAGCACGAGACTTGCCCCTTCAAAGTGATCGCTGTCAGACGGGACACGCTCAAGAACACGTATCGCGGCAGCGAAATTCTTTTCGGCATGATGACAGACGCCGACGATGAGCAACGCTTCACTGTTTTCCGGATCGAACCACAGCAACCAGCGTAGACGTTCGCTAGCAGAAGTCGTGTCGCTTCTGGTGAGATCATTTCCAGCTGCGCGAAGCGTCTGTGCAGCAGAAGACCGAACGACCCAGCCTGCAACCCCGTAGGAAGCCGCACAGACAACCACGAGGAACACGATGATCCACGCGTGCTTTCGTTTAAATCTCAGCGAATTAGATTGCTCGTTGGTCAATATAGTGATCGTGTTTCATTTAACTGGTGCTTCAGAAGTTCTCTCGATGCCGGTCATTGGACGAACAAATTGAGAACATTTATCCCCACAGTGATACGGTTCCCGATATCATGCCGAACTCTGCTACCGACCAGACGTAGAATTGAACGATAACATCGCCTGGCAAGGCGCATTATCTTAGTCTGTGAGTAAACCGGTCAGCCAGCGGGGCGTACGACTCACCGACAGATTTGCCGGAAGATCAACGAGCAAGGCGTGATAAATCCAAACTGTAAACGATGGCTCGTAGTCGTCACCTGCGTGCCTTTGATTGGCATCGCGGGTTATGTCTTCGCCTTCATTCTGGTTTCTTCTTCAGCGGACGAATCCATTCGCAATGCTGAACGGTTGCTGGCAACGGGTCAGGCCGACGAAGCTCGGCACAGAATGCGATGGGTTGTCTGGTTCCAACCCGATCACCCGGGAGCCAACATGCTGATCGGACAGAGCCATCTCGAATCACAGGATTACGAATCCGCTATTCTTCGCTTCGAATCAGTCAAGCCGACCGCACCCGAATTTGGTCGTGCGCGACAGAATCTTGCCGCCTGTCTTTTAAATCAAAACCAGTTGGAGAAAGCAGAGCTGATTCTCAGGCAATTATCTCAAGCAACTCCGCGATCTTTACCGGTCCATCGGGAACTGGCAGTACTACTGCTTGGACAATTGCGATCTGATGAAGCAGTCCAGGTGCTGCTGAAATTCCTCGAAACTACAGAGGAACTCAACGATGCTGATCGAATGGTCGTGCTTCGAGATTTGTTGAAGTCGCAATTCCTGGCACCGCTTCCGGAAGATTGTATCGAAAGCCTGCAGGCGGCCGATTCCCAACATCCAGGTCAGACTACTGTGGCTATCGCCCTCGCCAACTGTTTGCTCAGCCTTGGACGCGAAACCGAAGCGGCACAAATCATACAACAACTGCACGCTCGGCAGCCTTCATCGCCAGCCGTTCAGATTCTGCAACTCCAGTATAAGATTGAACTGAGAAACAATGCGGACGCTCGCAGTTTAATTTCTGACATTGAGCAGACAGTGGCGTCGACCATGAGCGACTCGCCGTACCTCACTGCGAAGTTCTTTCTTCTGAAGTCAACGTTGGAGGAACATGACGGCGACTTTCAGGCAGCGATGGAGTCACTGCAACTCGCTGCAACTGTCCGATCGCTGGATCGTCCGTCGAAAATCCGATTCGCGCGGATGATTCAACGGACCGGGAGAATCGATTCGGCAAGTGAATTGTTTGAGACGATCCACCATCAGGCGGAGGCAGAGTTAGCGCTGTGGCACCTGACCGGGAAAGTCCTCGATCGAATGCCATCTCGCGAAGAGTGTGAAACAATCAGTGGTCATTTCGAGACCCTGCAAAAGCCAACTCAATCTAATCAATGGCGGCGGGTTGCTGAAGAACTGAGTTCAGCAACAAACAATGTCAGCGGCCTTAGATCCAGGATGCCGAAGTGAGCAGATCGCAGATTGCAGTCATCGGCTTTGCCCTACTGTTCGGCGTCGGCATCGTCGTCTGGCTGAATCCCAAAACTCCCAGGAATCTCAAAGAACAACCGCTGCAAACGGACGACCACGGATTCGCACCGTTGCCGACGGAGCAACCATCACCAGCAACGACCGCGGCCGAATCATCGACGATTCGTTTCGTCAATGTGACGCTGGAATCGGGTATCGACTTTACGTATTACGGCAGTCCGAGCCCCGAGCAGTACATGACTGAGCAGAACGGCGGCGGCATCGCGGTCTTCGACTACGACGCTGACGGCGTCGTCGATCTGTTCTTTTCGAATGGTTCGCACTTCAAGCATCCTGCAGACAGTCGCGCGGCCTCGAACGCGATGTACCGCGCAGTCGCGGAACTCCGGTACGAATCCGTCACGCAGAAAGCGCGGCTTGAATTCTCGGGATTCGGCCAGGGAACAGCCGCGGCAGACTACGACAATGACGGGTTCACTGACCTGTTCGTCTCGTACTTTGGACGGAATCGACTCTGGAGGAACAATGGCGACGGCACATTCACAGACGCCACTGAAATCTCTGGAGTCGGGGACGAACGGTGGGCAACCAGCGCCGCGTTTGCTGACCTCGACGCCGACGGAGCTTTGGATCTGTTCGTCGTGAACTACGTCAATTGGACACCCGATGCAAAGCCATGTTTCCTTGACCCTCAGGAGCAGCAAAGAAAAGTCTGCAGCCCGCTCGACTTTAGTGGACAGGCCGACCTGCTCTTCAGAAACAACAAAGACGAGACCTTCACGGCGGGCGAGCCATCCAGGAAGTCAGCAGACAACGTCGCTGGTAAAGGGCTTGCCGTAGCGATCCTGGACTTGAATGCCGACTCAAAACTGGACGTCTTTGTCGCCAATGACACCATGCGAAATTTCCTCTACCTCAACGATGGCGACTTTTCCTTTCAGGATGCAGCAATTCAAAACGGAGTTGCGTTCAGCCAGGATGGCTCGCTCGGCAGCAGCATGGGAATCGCTTGTGGCGACTACGACCAGAATCAGTTTCCCGATATTTTCGTCACTAACTTTGCCCACGAAGTTGTCGACGCGATTACCAACCTCGGCCCAAACGGGTTTATCACCAACAATGCAGAACTTGGTCTCGATCGCGCCTCACGAGCCATGTTGAATTTCGGAATCGTGCTTTCAGACTTCGACCTCGACCAGCGGCCCGACCTTTTCATGGCCAACGGCCACCTGTGGGACTCTGGCCCCGGTGGCGACGAATATCGCATGCGGCCAAACTTATTTCGGAACGATGCCGGCACTCACTTTGCGGAAATCTCCGACACAGCCGGGGCTTATTTTGATAAGCGTTGGATTGGTCGCGCCGTCGCATCGGGCGATCTGGACAATGACGGAGACACCGATCTGGTCGTGGGGCACCTGACCGACCAACCCGCGCTGCTGCAAAACGTCAGCAACCATCAGGGCCAGAGTGTGCAGATCACGTTTGTCGGAACGAAGTCGTCTCGCCAACCGCTCGGATGCGGCATCGAGGTCAAACTCGACAACCGCACCACACTTTCAACTCACGTTCCTGCCGGCGAGAGCTTCCAGGCATCCCACGATTCGCGCGTCGTGGTCGCAACCGGAGACTCAACCAGCATCGAAAGAGTGTCCATCCACTGGCCGGGAGGACCAACCGAAAGCTGGTCTCAACTTCCTTCTCAGGGACGAATCACACTCATAGAAGGAACCGGAAAGCGAAAATGACCGCGCCTGACACACCACTTGAGGGCCAGACGAGGTCCTCAATTGATCAAAAACTCAATCCGTAACCACGGTGAGAACTATTCGACCGAGAACTCGTAGACAGTGGTCTTTGTGTATTTGTCGCCCGGTTTGAGGATGGTTGTCGGGAACGACGATTGGTTGACTGAGTCGGGGTAGTGCTGATCTTCCAGGCAAAGTGCAGCGCGGTGAGCGTATTCTTTGCCGCCTTTGCCTTTCTGGCCGTTCAGGAAATTGCCCGAGTAGAATTGGATGCCTGGTTCCTGGGTGTAGATCTTCAGGACTCGGCCGGACGACGGATCCTTCAACGTCGCAGCCAGAGCATTTTTGCCGGTTTGATTTCGCAGGACGTAGTTGTGGTCGTAACCGAGTGCTGCCGTGTCGGTCAGTTCTTCGATTCGGTCACCGATCGGCGTTGATTTTCGGAAGTCCAGAACGGTCCCTTCAACATCGGCGATCTTGCCAGTCGGAATCAGCGTGTCGTCTGTCGGTGTGTACTTGTCAGCTTCGAGCTGGAGTTCGTGGTCCAGGACGGTCGGCGATCCGGCTCCAGCGAGATTGAAGTACGCGTGATTGGTCAGGTTGACTGGAGTCGCAGCGTCGGTCGTTGCCGTGTACCGAATTGAGAGCTTGTTGTCGTCAGTCAGAATGTACCGCACGGTCACCTTCAACGTTCCGGGGTAGCCTTCTTCGCCATCTGGACTTGTGTACGAGAACGCGGCTCCGACGCCTTTCTTTGGCTTGATGACTTTGCCTTTCCAGACGACCTTGTCGAGGCTGCGCTCGACGCCGCCATGCAGATGGTTGGGCTCATTGTTGATGGCGAGTGTGTATTCCTTGCCGTCGAGCGAGAACTTACCTTTGGCAATGCGATTGCAGACTCGCCCGGTCGTGCATCCGAAATACTGGTTGCCCTCGCCCTCATAGCCTGCGACGTCGTCGAAGCCGTTCACGATGTCGGCGACTTTGCCGTTCCGGTCTTTCGCCAGAATCTGTCGAATCGTCGCACCGCGAGAGATGACCGAAACGGTCAGCCCGTGAGCGTTCGTCAGAATGAATTCGTCAACTGCGTCACCGTCGGTCGTCTTACCGAAAGATTTTTCCGCTGCTGACCCTTTGCCGTCGGCGGCTCGTGAAGAGTCTGCGACACCGACTACTAAGGCGGCAAAAGCGGTGAGAAACGTCAGAAAGTGGGTCTTCATGATAGCTCATTCCCAAAGTTGCGATGACAGGGTGGGCGTATGCAGGTTGATTGGTAAGCTGACCGAAGTCAGATACCCTCTCAGCGTTCACCGTCGAAAGTCGAAGGATTATCGACGAAGCGTCGAGTTTCGCGAGAGACCATCGGTCGTGCAATCGTAGCCGCCGATATCAGCGCGCTGGTACATCGTCAAACATTCGAGAGGAAGTTGCATCAGGCCAGACAGGCATGATGTCGACTGGAGAAAACCGTGACCGACGATGCTGCAAATGCCGAACAAAGTGACACGCCGCCCGAAAATGCTCAGCCGTCAGCAGGCAAACCACTGCAACTCGATCAGTTTTTGAAACTCTGCGGAGTCGTCGAAACCGGCGGACAGGCCAAGCAACTCATCCAGGGTGGCGAAGTCATGCTGAACGATGAAGTGGAAACTCGGCGGCGCAAGAAGCTGTCTATCGACGATATCGTCGAGGTCTTCGGTAACGTTCTGCCTGTCGCAGAATTCTTCTCCGCCGAGTAAACCGTTTCCGGTTATTTCTTCTTCGGATTCGCCTTAAGCCGAGACGCATACTCCGGACGTTTTCGCCACTCGTCAAAGTAGGGTCGGTACGCTTCGACGGTCATCCAGAATCTCGGCTCCGGTTCGCCGTTATTGACGCGGCCTTCCGGGTAGTCCATTCCGGCCAGACTGTCAGCGATAGACTTGTTGCGTGCCTCAAGCTGTTTCGTCATTCGAGCGGCAACTTCCGGACGACTCTCGTAGAGGTTCTTCGACTCCTTCGGATCGGCAGCCAGGTCGTACAGTTCGAACGATTTTTTCTTGCCCTTCCCGTTCAGCAGCAGCTTGTAGTTGTGATCAAGGAGCGCCGAATTCCCGAAACAACTGAACGAGATCGGCTTCTCCCGTTTCGACCAGTTTTCGGTGAACAGCCCTTTGAGACTCTGACCATCCTGCGGCTTCTGCATCGTTGAATCTGGCAATCCAACGATTTCGGTAACCGTCGGGAAGATGTCCATCGCGACCGACGGGAACTCCGTCACCCGAGGCTTGATGATCTGCGCCGGCCACTCGACGATCGCTGGGACTCGCAGCCCGCCTTCGTAGAGGCTGCCTTTGAAGCCTCGCAGATCGCCGACCGTGCTGGGCGATATCTTTGGCAGGCCACCGTTGTCACTCGTGAACCAGACGAGCGTGTTCTCAGCGATGTTCAGATCCCGCAGCCCCTTTCGCAGTGCGCCGATGCTTCGATCCATGGCGACGAGTTCTCCGTGCTGATCCTTCGAAGCCGTATCCAGATGTGCGAATTCCTTTGTGTCCTCGGCGGTCGCCATGAAAGGGTTATGCGGCGTTCCGTACCAGATCACGCTCAGAAACGGTTTGTCGGCCTTCGCCTGCTGTCCGATAAACTTCAGAGCCTCGTCGACAATGATCTCTGAAGAGTCGCCTTTGAATTCGATGAACTCGCCGTTGCGACTCATGATCGGATCACGGTCGAAGAAGTTTGTGACGGACAGCCATTCATCAAAGCCAAACACGCCGGGATTGTGTGAGTCTTCGGCAAGAATCGGCACACCGGGGCCTCGCAGTCCGTTGAGATGCCACTTGCCGAAATGCCCCGTCGCATAGCCGGCATGCTGCAACGCCTGAGCGATCGTCTTTTCCTGACGGCGAAGAGCGTAGCCGTGGCTCAGCACGCCGGTCCGCAGATTGGTTCGGCCAGTCAGAACGCTTGCCCGCGTCGGAGAACAAACCGGAGCCGCCGCGTAGTACCGATCGAATCGCAAACCGTTCGCGGCCATCGCGTCGAGGTTCGGTGTCTTCAGAACCGGATTGTTGTAGTACCCCGTCTGCCCCCACCCCTGATCATCGGCCATTACCAGGATGATGTTGGGGCGGGCCTCAGCCGCGGCTGAATGAGCGGCACCCTTCAACATCTGCAAGGCTGCAATCAGCAGGACCAGTGTTGCCGCTACCTTTGAAAGGCCCGCTGAAGAGACTTTATCATTCGTTGAACGATCAAACATTGTGATATTGTCTTTCATTTTGCAGCACTGAATTTTTCATTCAGCAAGACAGTAGGCTGGAACAAGCTCCGCGCAGTTCCGGCATTTCGAACGGGCTTTGACTCACCATTGCCGGAACTGCGCTGTGCTTGTTCCAGCCTACAAAAACTTCACATTCAATTTGCAATATCCGATGCCGAAGCTCCGCTTTTTCGCCGATCAACTCTGAGCTTCAGTCAGCAGCAAACGAACCAGCCGAGGCGTCAGACGTTGAAAGGCTCGTGCTCGATGGCTGAGCTGATTTTTGACGGCAGAACTCAGCTCGCCGAACGTCTGGTGGAATTCTGGAATCAGAAAGTACGGGTCGTAGCCGAAACCGTTGACACCGCGAGCTTCGTCAATAATTCGGCCGGAACACCGACTCTCTTCCGTCATCCGAATGTCTCCGACAGGGCTCGAGATCGCAACGTGGCAGGTGTAATGGGCTCCGCGTTTCTCGGGAGCAATTCCCGCCAGCTCTTCGAGCAGTTTCTGATTGTTACGTTCGTCGGTCGCTCCTTCGCCGCTGAACCGTGCGGAGTAGACTCCGGGGGCTCCGCCAAGAGCATCAACACTCAGGCCGCTGTCTTCTGCGAGAACCCATTCGTTAATGGCTGTTGCCGTTTCGGTTGCCTTCTTAGCGGCATTTGCGGCGAACGTGTCGCCGTCCTCGATCACTTCCGGAATGTCGGCGAAGTCGGCGATTCCGACGACCTGGATTCCGTGCGGTTCAAGAAGCTGAGAAATCTCCTGCAGCTTCTTCTGGTTACGGCTGCCGACGACGAGGCGGGAAGTGTTCGGTGCGTTCATGGTTCTCTGCGAGGCTAAATCACGAGGCTATTCAGAAGTAATTCCGAAAGATTGTCAGAGCTTTAAGGGCCACAGAGATCACAGAGGACACGGAGAAACTGAATGGAATACTTCTCCGTGACCTCTGTGATCTCTGTGGCTTAAATTTTATCGGGGTAATGCGAAGAGCGGATTCTGGCGTCGATCGGCTTCAGAAGAAAGCTATCACGACCATCGGAGTTGAGCCGGTTGCCGAATCAACGTGATCAGCTATCTTGCGGAACCGATTCTCAGCGATTCTCACCAGGGATACCCTTATGGCCGATCCATCACCGTGGATTTTCGACGTTAAGACGGACGAGTTCGAGCAGCAGGTCGTTCAAAAGTCATCGGAAGTGCCAGTCATCGTCGACTTCTGGGCTCCGTGGTGTCAGCCGTGTCAGCTTCTCGCCCCGATCATCGAGCAGGCGGTGAACGATGCGGCCGGTAAACTGCTGCTCGCCAAGGTTAACATCGACGACAATCCCGAACTCGCGCAGACGATGGGCGTTCAGTCGATCCCCGTCGTCGTCGCCTTCTTCGAAGGTCAGGTCATCGACCACTTCCAGGGTGTGCTGCCCGAGGATGAACTGAAGGCGTGGCTGGCGAGGCTCGTCCCATCCAAGGCGGCTGAACTATTCAAAGAAGCGTTGGAACTGCTGGAGACCGATCCTGCAACCGCCGAAGCGAACCTGCGGGAAGTTCTCGAACTTGAGCCGTCTGACAATATCAAAATCTATCTCGCGCAGGCGTTGCTTGCTCAAAACCGCGATGAGGAATGCGGCCAGATTATCGCCGAACTCGAAGCCCGCGGTTTCCTCGAACCGGAAGCTGAGAAGCTCAAGTCTCAACTTGAGTTGCGAGCCAACGCTGAAGAATCCGGTGGAATCCTGCAGGCACGAGCCTCCGCTGAAGCGAACCCGGATGACCTGTCACTTCAGATCTCGCTGGCGGAAGCTCTGTCCGTCGACAACAAACACCGCGACGCCTTCGAAATCCTCCTCGCGGTCGCGACTCAGGACCGAGGCGGCGACGATGGCGACAAAGCCCGCCAGCAGATGGTCAAGATGTTCGACGTTCTTGGAGCCGGCAGCGAACTGGTGAGCGAATACCGCCGCAAGCTCGCGACCGCGCTTTACTAAAACTGCTCCCTCCCAACTTCGGACTTTTCAACCACGAAAGAAACAAAATACACGAAAGACTCTGTTTGGACTTTCGTGTATTTCGTTTCTTTCGTGGTTCCAGAAGCTTCACGTGAAAATTCACCCCTCAATCACCGCCGCTCGGAATCTCATCAGCAAGGCACAGCAAGAAATGGTCGTCACCGTTCGTGGTCAAATTCTACTCCTGTCTGTCATGCTTCTTTTCGCTCAGTCAACAGCGTTCGCCCAGCGAAATCTGACTGACATTCCCGACCCGGATCCGGAAATCGAGCGGAAGTCGTTCATCGTTGCGGACGGTTGGGAAGTGAATCTGTACGCGGCTGATCCTCAGATCGCCAAGCCGATTCAAATGAACTTCGACCCTCAAGGCCGGCTGTGGATTGCCAGTTCTGAAATCTATCCCCACATCAAACCGGGCGAGAAAGCCAACGACCGAATCCTTGTCGTTGAGGACCAAGACGGCGACGGAACGGCGGACAGCACGCGGGTCTTCGCCGACGGTCTGCTGATTCCCACCGGCGTGCTTCCGGGCGACGGAGGAGTTTACGCAGCAAACAGCACCGAGCTGCTCCACTTCTCAGACACCAACGGCGATGGAAAGTCTGATCGCGAACGCGTCGTTCTGTCCGGCTTTGGCACTGAAGACACGCATCACATCCTGCACACGCTCCGCTGGGGCCCGGACGGGATGCTTTACATGAACCAGTCGATCTACATCCATTCGCACATCGAAACTCCGCACGGACCTCGTCGACTTAACGCAGGCGGCATCTGGCAGTTTCGGCCCGAGACAATGCACCTCGAAGTCTTCGCACGCGGCTGGGTCAACACGTGGGGTCATCAGTTCGACACCTTCGGTCAGTCATTCGCCACGGACGGGGCAGGCGGCGAAGGCATCAACTATGCGATTCCCGGCGCCGCTTACCCGACAGCTCAGGGAGTCCCGCGAATTTTTCACGGCCTGAATCCAGGTAGCCCGAAATACTGCGGGCTGGCAATCGTCAGCGGTCGGCAGGTGCCGGACGACTGGCAGGGCGACATGATCACCAACGACTTCCGCGGCCATCGAGTGTGCCGGTTCAAGCTGAGCGACGACGGCGCCGGTTACGCGTCGCGGGAACTCGGCGAGTTGATCAAAACTCCGCACGTTGCCTTCCGCCCCATCGACGTTGCGATGGGTCCAGACGGAGCGATCTACATCGCCGACTGGTACAACCCGATCATCCAGCACGGCGAAGTCGACTTCCGCGACCCACGGCGCGACCACACTCACGGCCGCATCTGGCGAGTCTCGTACAAAGGCAAGACTGCTGGCAACGCAACAGCGAAACGTCCCCAGCTCGTTGACGCTTCCATCCCCGAGCTGCTCGAACAATTGAAATCGCCAGAAGGCTGGACTCGCGAGCAGACTCGTCGAGTGCTCAAAGAACGAGGACGCGAAGCAGTTCTCACTCCGCTGAAGAAGTGGACCGCTTCCGTCACCAACGATCAGCACAAGCTCGAAGCTTTGTGGCTTCACCAGGCATTGCGAGATCCCAACGAGTCACTGTTGCGAACGTTGATCGTTCATTCGAAGACTCCCGAAGTTCGAGCGGCGGCTGTGCGAGTTGCTCAGCACTGGCGAAACGACTTGCCGGCAGAAAAAGTCCTCAGCCTCGTCGGTCGTTGTGTTCACGATGAGCATCCGCGAGTTCGACTCGAAGCCGTCCGCGTTCTGGGCAACATTGGCACAGTTGAAGCCATCGCTCGCGCGATGGAAGCCGTCGATCATCCAACTGATCGATTCCTTGATTACGCGTTGTGGCTGACCGCCTGGGAATCTCGAACCACCTGGCTGCCGCTTGTCGAATCAGGCAAACTGACTTTCAACAGTCCTGCTCAACTGACGTTCGCCTTGATGGCTGCGGATGCCGCGTCGGCCGTTCCTCAGTTGATTCTCCTGCTGATGTCGGACGACCTGTCCGGTCAGCGCTGGAACGAGGCTGTAAACCTTGTCGTCGCGCGAGGCAACGCTCAGCAGTACGAGGCAATCCTCGGCGTCGCCGCCAACGAGTCGGACGATGCACAACGTCACGCTCTGCTGCGGGCGCTGGTCGTCACGTCCCGGCAACGGAAGCTGCGACCGGCTGGCGATTTGTCGTCGCTGGATGCACTACTTAGAGAGGATCAGCCGGTTTCAATCCGCGCTCTGGCGATCGAAGCCGTTGGTGCCTGGAAAGTTCAAAAACATTCGGCGACGCTCACCGAACTGGCCAAGGCAGCAAAGTCGCCGTTGCCAGTCAGAACGGCAGCTATCGGCAGCCTGGCAACTCTTGGCGACGCCGCTTCCATCAAACTTCTCAACGACTTTGTCGCTGCGGAAGCTGAACCTTACGAAATTCGTGAAGCGTCAGCGCTCGGTATCGCCGCGCAGAATCCAGCCAGGGGAGCGAAAC
>Ga0316208_1002414_pt1 | contig 15258 bp, 11 predicted proteins | sample 3monopyrite_MG_FD_204944 | JGI IMG/M metagenome (GOLD analysis project Ga0316208, IMG submission 204944) | Microbial mat bacterial communities from mineral coupon in-situ incubated in ocean water Damariscotta River, Maine, United States -... | ecosystem: Environmental > Aquatic > Marine >... | reverse complement strand
TTCCTATAGGGACTACAAATAATAAGTTACCATCTTTTGCTAAAACTCTCGCTAATTCTTTAATTGCTTTTAAATCGCCATCATAATCATAAGGGTCACCATATCTACCTAAACCTACATGTTCAACAGTATGCATACAAGATAAGCTTTTAACTGAATTATCCTCAAAAAAAAGATTGCATAAATCTGCTGATTTACTTGTTAAGTTACTTAATATTAAATTTGCTGGTCTGTAATCATAAAAGTCTATTTTACAAAATGCAGAAACGACACCACTAAAAAATAATGTTGATGAAATGTCAGTGTGGTGATTAATGTTGTTTTGTTTAATGTATCTAGCTGCCCAAGATGTATGATAAATGTAATGTCTATCAAACCCTGTTGATGGTGTATTATCATCCATACAAGCAAAATAATCTTCAGTTTTTAAACTAAAGCGTGTTTTAAATTTAGAAGATGCCTTTTGAAATGCTTTTACTTCTTTATGAAACCTTAGATTATTACTTATCTTTTTAAAAATTCTTCTCATTTATCTTTTTAAATATTCTAAAATAAACAGTTGTTCCGTATAATAGTACAAAAACAATTTTTATGATTAGATTTAGTGTAAAATTAAATTTTAAAATGTAACTTCCAATAACTACAAAGCTAAAATTAAGTAAAATCAAAAAGATATATTTATTAAAATTTAGATTAACATGGTAGTATTTTTGAGCTACAATAAAATAAGTAATATAGAAAACGATAACAGCTATTAAAGTTGATAATGCAGCACCAAATAAATCAAACCAAATAATAAAAAAGTAATTTAGTATCAAATTAATTATTGCTGCTCCTATTATAATTAAAGCTCCTATCCCTGTCTTTTTTGCAATGTTTATTCCTGGTGAAAACATACCCATTCCTGTTACTATAACTGACAAGTATAATATTGGCATAACTTTAGCTGCTTCATAATATTCAGGGTTAGTGAAAACCATTAATGTTTCAAGCGAGAATAATGATAGAGTTAAATAGCCAAAAGAACCTAATCCTATAAAATAACCTAGCATTCTTGATAACTCTTGTTTATATTTAACATCACCATAATTTTGGTAAGTAATAGGATTCATTGCCATTGTAAACCCCGTTAATACAATTGTAATTAGTGTTGAGAATTTAAAAGCGATTCCATACACTCCAACAGATTCAAAACTCATTAACTCTTTAATGTATAATCTATCAATAGTATTCATTAATAAATAAGCGATTGAAGCAGGTACTAGAGGAGCGCTGTAACGAAATATGTTCTTAAATTCAATTTTACCAATAAATAAAATAAGGTTTTTTCTTAAAAAATAAAGACTAGTTAATATAGCTATAGGAGATACAATGATACTAGACACATATATGCCATCAATCCCCATGTCTTTAATAAGTATAAAGTATAGCATTGCAAGTATATTTAACAAGGAAAAGCTAAAAGATAGAATTGAAAAAGCTTTAACCATCCTTAAGAACCTCATGTAAACTCCTAAAAAGTAAAACATAGCGCTTAAAAAAGTTGCCCAAATTGAGTAGATAAAAGTTTGCTTTGGTATCTGTACTTCATCAGTAGATAAAAAATTAATTATTTGTATTGGGAAAGAAATTATTAACAAAGCAACTGAAATGTACAAAAGAGCAACAACTAAAATTGCAGTTGAAGCATATTTTTTTTTGTTTAGAGAACTTACTTCACTTTCAGCAACATACCTCCCCATCCCTTGATTAAGCTGAAGAGAAACTACAGTTGTCAGCATTGCACCAAATACTGATATTACATCAATAATACCATAATCTCCAGTAGTAAAATAAGCAGTGTAAAATGGAATTAGTAAAAGACTCACTCCTTTTGTTAAAAGATTTGCAAGTGTGTATAAACCACCTTCTTTTAGTAAGTCTTTGAGCATTTAGAGTTTTTGTTTTTTTACAAATATAAGTTATAAGGCTTATTTGCTAACTACAAGACGTTATAATTATTCATTAGTTGTAGTTGAAAACAATTTATTTACATTTTTATTGCAAAACACCATCCCACCCTTTAAAAATAGGTTCGTACCCTTGGTCTTTTATTTTTTGAATGAAGCTTGACGTTGTACGCTTGTCGTGAATTTCAAATTGTTCTAAATTAGTATTTGGATTGGCATAGCCTCCTGGGTCAGTTTTTGAATCGGCAGATATAGATGTTATCCCTAATTTTATAACGTTATCTCTAAATGAATCCGATTCACGCGTTGACATAGACAACTCAATCTCTTGATTAAATATTCTATAAGCGCAAATCAATTGCACCAATTGTTTATCCGTCATTACTGATTTTAATTCTACTCCACCTGCACAAGGTCTTAAACGCGGAAATGAGATTGAATAATTCGCCTTCCAATACTTTTTTTCTAAATAATCTAAATGTGAAGCAGCAAAAAAAGAATCTGTTCGCCAATCTTCTAAACCAATTAACACACCAACCCCCATTTTATGAATACCTGCCTTACCTAATCGGTCATGTGTTTCAATTCTGTAGTCATAGTTTGATTTTTTTCCTTTTGGGTGATGTTTTTTATAATTTTCTCTGTTATAAGTTTCTTGATACACCAAAACTGTGTTTAAGCCTTCTGAAATTAATTCTTCATATTCGTTTTGATGAAGTGGTTGCACCTCAATAGATATATGAGAAAAATAAGGTTTCATTAATTGAATCGCATTTTTAATGTAGTCAACACCAACCGTTTTATTCGCTTCACCTGTTACAATTAAAACATGGTCATAACCATAAGATTTTAACACTTTTACTTCAGCTAAAATCTCATCATCTGTTAATGTTTTTCGTGGAATTTTAACATCTAAACTAAAACCACAATACGTACAGATATTTTGACATTCATTACTTAAATAGAGCGGTGCATACATTTGAATTGTGTTACCAAAACGTTCAAGTGTTAATTGGTGACTTTTTTGAGCCATTTGCTCTAAATATGGTTCTGCAGCAGGTGATATTAATGCTTTAAAATCTTCTAAATTTGGTTTTTTTGAATTTAATGCTTTTTCAACATCTGTTGTTGTTTTAGAGTAGATACTTTTTGAAGTGTCGTTCCAGTTTATGTTGTCTGCTATTTGCTTGAATGTTTCGCTATGCTCAACGCGGGATGCTGGGTGCCTGATGCTTTTTGCTTTTTGCTTTTCCATTTTATTTTAGTTTTCGCTTAAAAGCTATTATTTTATTTGTTAGTTTGTAAGAGAATTGATATATCTCATTAAAGTAATCCTCTGTTATATATTTTCGTCTTTTTGCTTTATGTAAACAACATGCAACTTCAGCTAATGATCTTACTGAATAACCTAAAAACCTATTAAACTCCGCATCAGATTGCTCAATTGAACCTTCAGATATATTCAAAGCAACACTATCTGCAGCTCTTAAAATTTGTGATGATAGATTAAACCTCTCTTTTTGAGGGAATATTTCTGTAATATCATTAATGTTTTCTCCAAAATCCATTGCCATTTTCCATATGTCAAATTTCTCAAATCTATAACTCATAATTTTCCTTTTTTTGCAGTGTGCTTTCGCTTTTTGCTGAGCAAATTTACTCTGCGTGATGCGTGATGCTTTTTTTGTATTTCACTTTGCTCAATTTCGTCTTCTATATTTAATTTATTAAGTTGGTCTATTCAACAATTAACTAAACACAATACTTAGCATCAAGCCGAGCAACAACCGGAGGTTGAAAGCAAAAGCATCCCACACCCAGCCTTTTACCCTAAAAATGATGTTAATGGACTACTCGCTTTGGCCTGGCTTGAAACACTTCCTAATTTTGCTTCATACGCTATTCTTCCTGCTTCAACTGCTAATTTAAAAGCTATTGCCATTTGTACTGGATTATCTGATACTGCTATTGCGGTATTTACTAGCACGGCATCTGCGCCTAATTCCATTGCGTAAGCAGCATGAGATGGCGCACCAATACCCGCATCAACAACAACTGGTACTGTAGCTTGATCGATAATGATTTCTAAAAAGTCAGCTGTTCTAATTCCTTTATTACTTCCGATTGGTGAACCTAATGGCATTACCGCATGAGTACCAACCTCTTCTAGTCTCTTACATAAAACAGGGTCGGCATGAGTATAAGGCATCACAATAAATCCTTTTTTTACCAATTCTTCAGTTGCTTTTAACGTTTCAACTGCATCAGGCATCAAGTATTTTGGGTCTGGATGAATTTCAAGTTTAATAAAGTTTGTTTCCAAAGCTTCTCTGGCTAATTCTGCTGCAAAAACAGCTTCTTTAGCTGTTCTAACTCCACTTGTGTTTGGTAATAAATTAAACTGTGAATGGCTTAAATGACTTAAAATATCATCTTTTTCGTTTTTTAAATCAACACGTTTTAATGCCATGGTCACCAATTCGGAACCAGACGCTAAAAGTGCTTCTTCCATTTGTTTGGATGACTTAAATTTACCTGTTCCAGTAAAAAGGCGTGAGGTGAATATTTTATTTCCTATTTTTAATGTACTCATAATTCTTATTTTATTTGCTGGATGCTTTCGTTCTTTACTACGCAAATTAACTCTGCGTGATGCATGGTGCTTTTTCTAAATTCGTAAGTTTATTTGTCAGTAATAAACATACACAATACTTAGCATCATGCAGGGCAACAACCGCAGGTTGAAAAGCGAAAGCATCACGCATCATGCAAAATGTTTTTAATTTCTGTTACTAATTCTTTTCTACTTTTACTATTGTAAATCAGTCCTGACAAGGCTATACCATGTATTCCTGTTTGTGTTTTTAATTCATTTATGTCGTTAACTTCTAACCCTCCAATAGCAATAATTGGAATGTTAAAAAGTAAAGTTTGCCAACCATAAGTTTCAGTTTTTGGGATTATGTTTTTATAACCTTCTAAACCTAAAATTGGACTTAATACTTTTTTTGTTTTTGTTGTTTTGAAAGGACCTAAACCTATGTAGTCTGCTCCAAACAATTCAACATTTTTTGCATCCGCTAAGGTATTTGCTGTTCCACCTATGATTTTGTTCTCGCCAATGATTTTTCTCACTTCTTGAATCGGCATATCCTCTAGGCCAACATGCACACCATGTGCGCCAACTATATTTACCAACTCAACTTTATCGTTTAGTATTAAAACGGCTTTAAAAGAGTCTGTAATTTCTTTAACTTTTTGGGCTATCGATAAATAATTCAAAGCCTCATCTTTTATTCTGAGTTGTATCCAATTAACTCCAGCTTCTAAAGCCTCCTTAACTTCTGAAAGAATAGCTTTTTCAGTTTTTGATTGGGTGATGTATTGTATTTTACTTATTAACTTCATCAGTAAATATCATCTAAAATTTCGGAATCAATAGTACCTTCTTCACCTGCCACGTAGAAGAAAGAAATAATAAAAGAAGACACTAATATTAACACACCTAAAATCAACATTACACCAGCAAATGGCCAATGCATAATCTTAAATAAAAACCCCAAGACAAATATCCCTGCCCCTAAAAAATAAATTGTTTTTGTAATCTTATTAGATTTTATTGGACTCTTAATATTGTACTTCACTTCAAGCCAGCTTCTTATTCCATAAACAACAATAGCGGCAATAAAAATGTGTATAATTTGGATTGACCCTAAAAAAGAAAACCAATGCATTATTTTGAAAAGATATACCAAAAGAAGTACACCATTTAATGAATTAATTAAATTCCATATGAGTTTTGGATTTTTCATAATCTATGTCTTCCTATTAACGATTTGCTGGAACCTAAAAAACCTTCAATGTATCTTTTAGATTTTAAAATCGATTTTTGTAGTGGGTAACCTTGCTGCAAGTTTGCTGCTATTGCAGATGACAGTACACATCCACTCCCATGTTTTGAACTTAATACCTTTTTTGTGTTTTTAGGGTTGAATGTTTTTTGATTCCCATTTTCAAATAAAAAGTCTTTACCTAAATCAGCAGGATTATGTCCGCCTTTTAAATACACTTTCGTAAGATTAGATAACTGTATAGCTCCTTCAATCGAATCATTATTTCCAGCTAATACTTTAACCTCATTCCAATTAGGAGTGATTAAAAAAAGGTCTTTTAAAACTACATTTAAATTTTCTAGGTTTTGATTAAACTCAAATCCTACAGAAGCAGATAAAATGGGGTCCCAAATAATTTTTGTTTTAGGATTGTTCTGTTTTAAAATAGTAATTACTTTTTGTAAAAACTTTAAATTAGGAATCAGTCCCACTTTAACATATTTGAATTTGTATTTTGACAATAACATTTCTAACTGTTTTAAAACAACATTTTCATCTATCCAATTCACCGATAAAAACTCATTTTCGGTTTGAATTGTGTTTGCAGTTTGCACCCCCATTCCTATGCACTTATGTTGTTCAAATGTTTTAATGTCGGCTAAAATCCCTGCTCCACCACTTGGATCGAAACCTGCAATTGTTAATATGTAATTTTGTTTATTCATTTCTCCAAAAATCTCCTAATCGTGCATATCCATCAAATCCTACAGTCATTAAATCATCAATATGTAATAAAGTAACACCTCCTAAGGCAATAACTTTTGTTTTCATTACTTGTAGTTCACTTTCTAAATTCTTTAAATCAAAATTTGAAACATATCCCTCTTTTGAAATGCTATCATAAACTGGACTCAAAAAAACATACTCCGTATCAAAAGACAACTTATTTATTTCATCAACAGAATGCGCCGAATAAGTTACCATATTTGGCTGTTCTCTATTTACTTCAATTCTCCGATTATTTAAAACCAAAGGTTGAATGAAACATTTATCTACTTCATCTACATCAGCCAACTCACACAAAGCTTTTTTATTTAAATTAATTCCTGCTAAATCAAAATCTTTTATCAAATTATAATGAGAGTGTATTACAATTTTAAAATGTAAATTCTCGTCAATTTGAGTTAAATAACCTTTCATTTGATTGTAGTCAAAATCGGTTTTCCTTAAATGAAAAAAATCAATATCATTATCCGTTAAAAGTTCGTGCACTTTTTCAAGTTCATTTTCTATTGGTGTTGGATATGAAAATATAATTCGTTTCATCTTGAATGCATTAGGTTTCTTTAACCGCAAAGGCCGCAAAGCTTTGTTCTTTGCATCCTTTGTTTATTCGAAAAGTTAGGTGGTTGAGGTGCGCAGCAAGACTCGAAATCACCGGTTTTATTTCAATTCCTTAGGTTCTAAATATAACTCCGACCCTTTTTCTGTATAAGTATCAGCCATTTCTTTCATGCCTTCTTCAATTGCCTCATCTGTATTTAAACCATGCTTATCAGCATACTCCCTAACATCTTGAGAAATTTTCATTGAACAAAAGTGGGGCCCACACATTGAACAAAAATGAGCTACTTTAGCATTTTGACTTGGTAAAGTTTCATCATGGTATTCTCTTGCTGTGTCTGGGTCAAACCCTAAGTTAAATTGATCTTCCCAACGGAATTCAAATCTTGCTTTTGACATGGCATTATCTCTGTGTTGAGCACCTGGGAAACCTTTTGCTAAATCTGCGGCGTGAGCTGCTATTTTATAAGTAATTACACCTTCTTTAACGTCATCTCTATTTGGTAAACCTAAATGTTCTTTTGGAGTTACATAACACAACATTGCTGTACCGTACCACCCAATTTGAGCGGCTCCAATTCCAGATGTAATGTGATCATAACCTGGTGCAATATCAGTAGTCAATGGTCCTAAAGTATAAAATGGCGCTTCAAAACAATCTTCCAGCTCAATCTCCATGTTTTCTTTAATCATTTGCATTGGCACGTGACCCGGTCCTTCAATCATTACCTGAACATCATGTTTCCAAGCAATTTTTGTCAATTCTCCCAATGTTTTTAATTCAGCAAGTTGTGCTTCATCATTTGCATCAGCAATAGAACCTGGACGTAAACCATCCCCTAAAGAAAAGGCAACATCATACTTTTTCATAATCTCACAAATTTCTTCAAAATGTGTATATAAAAAACTTTCTTTATGATGAGATAAACACCATTTAGCCATAATTGAACCTCCACGAGAAACAATTCCTGTTAAACGTTTAGCAGTCATAGGCACATACCTTAATAAAACACCTGCGTGAATTGTAAAATAATCTACACCTTGTTCAGCTTGTTCAATTAACGTATCTCTAAATAATTCCCAAGTTAAATCTTCAGCTTTTCCATTTACTTTTTCTAATGCTTGATAAATTGGAACTGTTCCTACAGGTACCGGAGAATTTCTAATAATCCATTCTCTCGTTTCGTGAATATTTTTCCCTGTTGACAAATCCATAATGGTATCTGCTCCCCAACGTATTCCCCACACCATTTTTTCAACCTCTTCTTCAATTGAAGATGACAAAGCAGAATTACCAATATTGGCGTTAATTTTAACTAAAAAGTTTCTACCAATAATCATAGGTTCACTTTCTGGGTGATTGATATTATTAGGTAAAACAGCTCTACCACAAGCAATTTCTGATCTCACAAATTCTGCTGTAATTTTTTTAGGAATACTTGCTCCAAAAGAATTACCTGGATGTTGGGGTGCAATTTCTTTAATTTCTTCTAACTTTTGATTTTCACGAATCGCTACATATTCCATTTCTGGTGTGATAATTCCTTTTTTAGCATAATGCATTTGTGATACATTAGCTCCTTTTTTAGCGATTAATGGTTTTTTTAGATGTTCAAAACGCAAGTGATCTAAATCAGAATTATATAATCTTTCTTTACCAAAATCAGATGTAATTTCTTCTAATTCTTCAGCATCATCTCTATCTAAAATCCATTGTTGACGAATTTTTGGCACACCTTCTTTTACATTAATTTCAATGTTAGGATCGGTAAATGGACCTGAAGCATCATAAACTACTACAGGTTCATTTTTTTCTTTAATAAACTCACCTTTTGTAAACATTGCTTCACTGTCAGTCAAGTTAATTTGACGCATAGCTACTTTAATGTTTTTATGAATTTCTCCTTGCACATAAATTTTTTCAGATGCAGGAAAAGGATCTCTTGTAATGTTAGATTCCTTGTTTGGTATTTTTACTTCTTTGTTTTTACTCATAATTTTTCGTTTTACTTAAAAGCTTATTGTGTGGTGCGGGATGCTTTTATGAATTTTGTTTAAATTTTATTGTTTTAATTATCCAAAGATACTGTGGATCACTTTCACTGCTTCATGTAGAAAAAAGCATCAAGTATCCTGCATCACCCTCCGGCAGTTGCTGTAATTACCATTATATTATCGTTAATATTTAATTTTGTGTTTGTCCAATTATTTCTAGGAATAACTGATGAATTAATAGCCACAGCAATTCCTTTTTTGTCTAATAAATTATTTGATTTTAGAATGGATTCTAAAGTCTCATTATCAGGTACTGTAATGTTTTGGTTGTTTAAAGTTATTTCCATATCCTTAGTTTAACTGTTTTTTCATAGCCAGACATTAAGCAAACACTCACTATAAAATAATATTAACCTTAGGGAATTTACCTGTTACGGCACATTTCACTTTTCCTTTACGCTAGCATTACCTAGTTCAAGTTCAAAGGGTATTTCTCAGCAGATTTAACCGCACCCCTAAAGTTTGTTGTTACAAATATAATTATTTTTAGTGAATACCAAAAGTCTTATTATGGTATAGTTAAAACTAAAATTTATTTAATTAATATTTTGGGCAATGCCCACGCTTTTCGTTAAAGCTTAATTTCAAAACTCATCAATTTGTAATGTATTACAAAGCTTCTTTAGTCGCTTTTTAATACAAACAAATAGTGAAAGTTTATTCAATCAAGGCTGTCACTGCAATCGTTATTGCGGTTAATCCTAACAAATATCTCCCCTAAATAAGCTTGACTTGTTAGGGCTTTAAGCATAACCTTTGTTTAGCTCTTACACCCTACAGGTCTAACCAAGTACAATACTTGACCTGTTAGCTTTTGAACAACATAACTAAACCTAACAGGTTAAGCAAACACCTCAGAGAAATCAGTTAGGAAATTTATAGATTAACTTGGCTATTTAGGACAGTAGAGCTTATATGAAACTGATTGTGTAAATTTGTCAAAATATTTAAAATGAGTAGAACATTTTCTGAAGGATGGCAAGATTACGAATTAATTGATGCTGGGGGTTCTAAAAAATTAGAACGTTGGGGTAAAATCATCACTATTAGACCAGATAGAAATGCCTATTTTAAATCTGAAATCCCATTTAAAGAGTGGCAAAAAATGGCGCATTTTGAATTTGTAGAAGATACCCACACCAAAGGAGAATGGAGGAATTTAAAAAATGCAGCAGAAGAATGGCAAATTAACTTTAATGATTTAGTTTTTAATTTAAAACTCACCAAATTTAAACACATTGGATTATTCCCCGAGCAAAGAACCAATTGGGATTTTATTTCTAACAACATAAAAGAGAATGACAAGTTCCTAAATCTCTTTGCATATACGGGTGCAGCCTCATTAATGGCTAAAAAAGCTGGAGCAAATGTTTTTCACTGTGACTCTGTAAAACAAGTTATTAATTGGACTAGAGAAAATATGGAGTTGTCTAATTTGGATGGAATTCGTTGGGTACTAGATGATGCCCTTAAATTTGCGGAAAAAGAGGTGAAAAGAGGACATCAATATAATGGCATAATTATGGATCCTCCAGCTTTTGGATTAGGTGCCAAAAAGGAACGTTGGAAAATAGAAAATCGTTTTCCAGACTTGGTTAAAACTGCTTCAGAATTATTAACCAAAGATGGTTTTTTAATTATAAATACGTATTCACCAAGGTTAACCGAAAAAGAAATAAGACCAATTGTTAAACTGTTTTTTCCGACTAAAAATGTTGAAATCAGTAAACTTTCTGTCAAATCAACAAGTGGTAAAGTAATTGAATATGGCGAATTGACTAGAGTTTGGTAATTATACCGAATTAACATTGAAATTCGCTTTTTTTCATTTCAATCAAAAATCACTTCAAAGTATACTCGGTATAATATTGTTTGAATAAAGTAAATTATTAAAAAAAATATCGGATTATTTTTTAACACATTTCAAAAACAAATTGGTAATTATCTAATGATGTAGATTTTTCCAAATCCGTTTGAAATGTAATTATCGGCTCCACTTTCTCTGTGTTCAATGGTTTCGCCGTTAATTTTTGTAATCACTCTGTATAAATATACTCCGTTTGCAAGTAAATCTCCAAATTCATCCCTACCATCCCAACGGTAATCTGTAATGTTTCTTCCAATTTTTATTGAACCTAATTCATCAACAGTAATTTCTTTAACAACCTTACCGGTTACAGTCATAATTTGAATTGTAAATTCGTCAGGAATGACTGCACCTGTTAGCGTAAAAACAAATTGAGTTTGGGTAGAAAATGGGTTTGGGTAATTCATCAAACTGGTTATACTTGAATTGTGGTCAACTTCAAATTCAATGTCATACTCAAAATCACCTGAAACATTTCCAGAGCGGTCGGACCCTTGTACTAAAAGTCTATATGTTCCGTCAATTGGAAAAGTACCGTTATAAATAATTTTAAACTTTTTGTAGGAAGCATCTGCTGGAATAAATTCCATAAGTGGTTCACCTAAATTATTTCTAAAATTCAATCTTTTTTGAAGTCCATTTGGGTTGGATAAGTAAACTCCAAAAAAAGCAGTGTCAGATTCCTCAGACATAATTAAATATTCATTTTCGTCTTTTAATGACATCACTATTTCTGATGTAGGGTCGATTAAATCGCCATTTAAAATATGATAACCATTAAATGTAACATCTAAAATTGGGTTTTCAATGTCTTTATTTACAAAAAATGGAATTTGTCCTATATTGTTAAAATGATATTGTTCTGGTTGGTCAGTATTTGGAGAGTTAGGAAGGTAAGGGTTAATTTCAATCCACAAACTATTCAAATTTTTAAGTCCTAGTGATTGAATAGAAATTGTATCTCTAATGATTTGACCAACTCTTAACGAATCTTGTCTAGGGTATGAAATTGGAATAATATTATGGTTATCATCTTTAATCCAATAGTTTACCAAAATTGAATCCATAGGTAAATCACTAATATTTGTGATGTCAAAAGCAAAAGCTAAATCTTGACCTTCATAAACAGTGTCGGTTGGTGCCATATAATACCCATTTACACTGGTCAATGCAGCTTCAGGAACTGGTTGATAAAGGACGTGCCACCTGTCAACTTGTGCTGGCGTAAAGTCTATTACATCAATATTATGAGATTGTAATCTTAAGTACGGATAGTCTTGTGCGCTATACATAGCTTCAAAATTTAGTAATGAGTCGTTTCTTGTAAAGACTGTATCCATTAAAAAAAACTCAGCTCCTGAATAAGTTCTGCCGTAAATACTAAGCATTGTTGAATCTTGAGTCGGATTTTCTGAAGGGTCTTGTTTCCAATATATTGTTTCCCATTTTTGAGCAGGACCAATTAAAGTTGTCATTTCAAACCCATTATTATCTTCTGACCACAATGTATCATTAAATATGATATGTTCGCCAACTGAGGATCCATAAACTTCTTTATACGTGTTTGGAAATCCACTTTTGTAAAAACCTATATAAGGTACGTTAGACTTTCCCGGTGCAATACTATCAGACCCTAATGTTTGAAATAGATTATAAAGTTGAGAGCTACCAGCATCCCATTCAGGATAATTCAAATAACGAGCCGTATAAATAATAACATGGTATCCGTCAGGAATTTCATTTAAGAGCATATTTTCTAAGGCAGCCATTTGTGTAGGGTTATTTTGGTAAAAAGCAAAGTGTTGTTCAACACGGTTTCTACACGCACCATTGTCGTTAGAATTTCCGTAATTTCTTGTAGGATTTCGCCAAACATTTCCATCAAAAAATCTTGTTCCCCAAGGATTAAGACTTAGTGGGTCAACAACACCTACAAGAATTGCGGGTTCTATGCTACAAAAATTATATTCTGCTATTTCACCATTTATTCGCCATAACGTATATGCTGTTTGAAGCCATGAGGTTGCATTTCCATATACTTCAGCGTTAATAAGCTTAAATGTAGGCTCAAAATTTCTTGTTCTAGTAGGACGATTATAACTCATGAATGAAAAATCGTTGTTTTTAAATTGAAAAAAATGGTCTTGTCCCCAACCTGTTTTACCTTTAATATATTGAAATGAATTTTCTATCCAAAAATAATTTGAAGGATCTTCAATGGAAACTCTCCAAAAATAAACAGTACTGTCTTCCAAAATAAGCTGATTAGGCACATTGGTTGTTACGGATTTCCAGTCATTATAATTTACATCAATTACACCACCTAGTGATGTTTTATTAGCATATCTATGCATTGGACTGTTAAATAAATCTGTGGTGTCAATTTCAAATCGGTAAGTTAACATACCGGCAAATGGATTTACAGTTGAGCCTTTAAGCGTAATTGTGTCGTTAGGAACAACAGCATAATCATAAGGCCAAACCGGATAAATTCCGTCAATATCAAATAAAACTTGTTTGGTTAATTGGTTATTATTTACTTCATCATATTGTTCAGCTATTACACTTGGAATATCGACTTTAACCGAAAAATTATTAATCCCAACCCCTATGTTGGCGTAAAGCGGAATACTGAAAACAATAGTATCTATATAATTAATGCCATTTACCAGTTGCGTAAATAATGAGTCTCCACCATTATTTGGAAAACTTCTGTATAATTCAACAGCAAAAGTATCGGTAGTTGCCTTGCCTAAATTTCGAATAATCACATGAACATCAATCGTGTCAACAGTTAAATCAACGGTTTCAGGTAAAATATAAAAGCTTGAATTGTCGATTTGTAACTCAGATTTGTTATGAGGATTTAATTTTAAACCTGGGTCACCATGCAAAGTCATTTGATTGATAACATTTTGATAAGCAAACGACAGTCCATTTGATTGGGTTTGTGCAATTGTTGTTTGAACTGTTTCTCCTATTGTAGCACCATAATTTGTAATAGATACATTGGTAAATAGAGTGGTTGAAAAAGCATTTAATCCGTTTGAAAAAGCGTTACTCACATTTGCAAGAAAAATAATGGCACCTTTGTCTTCAATTAAAACCATTTCTTCAGATGAACTTAAATCATTTGGTTCTTGAATATTACCAACTAAACATGCATTTCCTATCACCATAGGATATTTCCCTTTATTATCCCAATTTGCAGGGTCATCAACATTTTGATCAAACCCATCTGCAGATGCATGTCCGAAAAAGGTCATAAATGTAACACCGGCATTAATGTAATCGGTTACTTCATATAGCGTAACGGGGTCTATAGGATCTGAAACTGTTTTGTAGAAAGAATGTACATGTCCACCAAAATTTGGTCCTTCTAATAAGTTTTCATAATTTTTCAAATAAGCTTTAAATGTTTGCTGTTCGTTAAATGTTGATCCTCCACCAAAATGCAAAATATCTTTTTGCCAATATTTGCTAGGTATATCATAAACAGCATTTGGGTCTTGTGCCAATTCAAATTCTTTTACTTTGTTCAAATAAATACGTACTTCATTATTGTTTTTAGCAGCCAAACGGCCAATGGGGATAAGAGGTGTCCAACCATTAGATTCCATATTATGAGAAATAATCATGTCACTTGCCGGGTATCCAAAACAAGGCACTAAACAATACGCATAGGAAGTTGTACTTTGTCTGGTTCCATTACCAGTATTAATTACCTCATTTGCTTCTCTCACCCCTTTACCCAAAATAAATAAATGACTTGGTAAATTAGTTGTAACATTGTTATAAGCAAAGTGTTGAAAACGCCTTAACCCCATTATATGTTTAGGAACACCTCCTCCAAACTGTAAGTTTAGCTCGTCAATGTCAGCTAAAACAACATAATTAGAACCTCCTGCAGGACTTTCTCTATACATTTTATATTCGTTTGCAGAAGTATCAAGTTTTGAATGAGATATTATGATGTAAGCATCATCAAATATTACAGATGAATAGTCAGTAAAAATACCATTATCATTAACAGGACTTAGCGTGTTAATTAATTTAATTTCACTTTCATCTAAAACAATCAATTTTTGCGTACTAATTATGTCATTAGGTATAATAACTTGTAATATTCCAGAATTAATTTGTAGCGGAATTTTTTTTGTTTGACTACCTATACAAAATGCCATTGGTACAGATATGTTGAAACTCGTAA
>Ga0316208_1002413_pt1 | contig 15260 bp, 4 predicted proteins | sample 3monopyrite_MG_FD_204944 | JGI IMG/M metagenome (GOLD analysis project Ga0316208, IMG submission 204944) | Microbial mat bacterial communities from mineral coupon in-situ incubated in ocean water Damariscotta River, Maine, United States -... | ecosystem: Environmental > Aquatic > Marine > Coastal... | reverse complement strand
AATTAAGATTTATAAAAACTCTATTTAGCTTTTTTAAAAGCTTTTAAACCCTTAGCTAAGAACTTAGCATATTCATCTTCATCTGGAGTATATCCTACAGGTTCAGTTAAGACTTTAGTGCCGTCAGAATTTAATAAGACATAATATGGTTGTGAATTTGACTTAAAAAATTGCGTTTGAAAATTGGCCCATTTATGCCCATAATTCTTAAGTAAACGTTTGCCTCCGTTCACTCTATTCACTTCAACTTTTTCATCTGCTGGTAAATCTTTTTTATCATCAACATAAAGAGAAATTAAAACATATTCGTTTCGCAAATAGTTATCAATTTTTTCTAATGGCCATATATGTTCTTCCATCTTCCTACAGTTTACACAAGCAAAACCTGTAAAATCGATCATAATTGGCTTATTAACTTGTTTTGCGTAAGCTATACCTTCCTTTAAATCTTTAAAAGTTTTAAGATTATTTGTTGAAGCACTAGGATACAGCCAACTATATCCTACAGGAGGCGCTAAACCACTTAGTAAAGTTAAAGGCGTAAACGTATTTGTTTCTTTATTTACTCTAAATCCAGATACTAAATAGATTGCAAATGCAGCTACCAATATGCCTCCCGCAATTCTAAAGAATGATAATTTTTTAATTGGAGAATCATGTGGAAACTTTATTTTCCCCAATAGATATAATGCTAAACCTGCAAAAATAATAATCCAAAGCATTAAAAATGGTTCAATCTTTAATAATCCCCAGTGTTTTACTAAATCTGCATTAGATAGGAACTTGAATGCCAATGCTAATTCTAAAAATCCTAAAATCACCTTAGTTGTATTTAACCAACCACCAGACTTTGGTAACGCGTTCATCATATTTGGAAACATAGCGAACAATGCAAATGGCAAACCTAAAGACACACCAAAACCAGCCATACCTGCTGTAAGCTGCCATGCACCTCCATCGGCTGTGAGCGATCCTGCTAATAACGACCCTAAAATTGGCCCAGTACAAGAAAATGAAACAATAGCCAAGGTTAGTGCCATAAAGAAAATCCCAATTACACCTCCAGCATTTTCACCTTTAGTGGTTTTGTTTGTCCAACTTGATGGTAATGTTAATTCATAATACCCAAAGAATGAAAAAGCAAAAAACACAAAAATTATAAAGAAAATGACATTCAACCACACATTCGTTGATATCTCATTTAATATATCTGGGTTAACAGAATCTAAAAGGTGAAAAGGGATACTTAATATTAAATAAACTAATAAAATAAAAAAGCCATATAGCAGCGCTTTTCCAATTCCCGAACTTTTACTATGACTCCCTTTTTTTGTAAAAAAACTAACAGTTAGCGGAATCATTGGGAACACACAAGGTGTTAAAAGTGCTAATAAACCTCCAAGAAACCCTAATCCAAAAATAGTCCAGAGTGATTTTTTCTCTTTTATTTTACCAGATAGCAACGTTATATCTTTAGGAGTCATTCCATAAAGCATTTTGTTTACCGACTCGTCATCTATGGATTGCCCTTCTATAACATTGGTGTTTTCTGCATTGTTACTTCCATTTATTTTAAAAATCAAATCGACTTCAGTTGGTGGTAGGCATCTGGTATCATCACAAACCATAAACTCAACGGTAGCATTTACAGATGTAACATCTCCTATTAATTCAACTTTTTGTACAAAAATTGCAGACTTTTCGAAAAATTTTATCATCATTTGAAAAACGGGGTCGTCAACAGTTCGTCCCACTTCTTCACTTGTATTACCAATAAACTTAAAAGCACCATTGGCATCATCAAAAGTAAATGTTGTAGGTATAGGGCCATCTTCGGGAACATTTTGAGAATATAGATGCCATCCATCTTCAATAGTTGCTTTGCTTATCAAATTATATTCAGTATCTGAAAGTTTCTCAATAGAAGTTTTCCATTTTACGGGTTCTAATATTTGAGAATTACCAACTGTAAATGCTATTAAAGCGAATAGGAGGATTAAGTGTTTTTTCATATTTAAATTTTTAAAAGAAAAGGTTATAATAATACCCTTTTCTAATCTTTCGTTTTTAATTGACCTACAAGCTCAAAAAAAATAAAAAACAAATGTATAAAGAAAGATTTTGTGTTTTAGTTAAAGAGACAATAAAACAAAAGAACCCATACTAATAAAATGTTAAAGTTTTAATTTTTTGAAACTATTTATTAATCCTTAGTTAAGTACATAACAAAAACTAATTTTGAGAAAAAAATTACTCACAATTTTCTGGATAACAAAGTATCTCACAGGTTTTCAAAACCTGTCAGGTTTACGTAACGAAAAAACCGTAATATACAATATGTGTGCAGTTTATAGTTCTATTCTAAAATTTTGTCGTGTACTAAACATCATTAGTTTAATAGTGTTTTAATTTTATGGGTTTGTTTGCGCAATATTCTGTGCGATTTTAACTTCTATTCTATTGATTTGTGAAGTTTAAGATGAAGACAGAAACCTATTAGTTGAAAAATCTAGTTAGGAAGACGTAGCTGTAATATTGCTTTTGTAGCATATTTTATTTACAGTTAAATTGATTTTCTCTTAGCATGGATTAAAATAAATTACCTCAACTATTTACGCACAGCACTTTGTGTGCAAGGACAATTACTAATCCCTTGTAAAAAGTTTAACCCAATAGTAACAACGTGTGTACCGGAGTTATATGCCGAAAGCTCATTTGTTGTTATTTGATACGCATAACCAAAGTAGAAAATAGACTTTTGAAAACCTACCATGGGTCCTATATTTAAAGGTTTTAATAATTGATCATTTAAGAATCGGTATGAAATTCCTGCCCAAAAATAATCGTCATTTCTATTATATTTTCTAAATTTAAAATTCATATCGGTACTAGACCTTTTGTCACTACTAAACATTTGATAGTAAATTGAAGGCTCAAATTCTAAACCACTCTTCTTCGGTCCTCTAAAGGTATAGCCAGAATAAATTTGGTAATTTAAAAGCAAATTTGGTTCTGAAACTCGTATCGTTTTATCAAGTTTTTTGTCTAAAATATTATTGGCATTAAAGCTAAAAAATGCACCCTTATATCTAAACAATGCACCTACATCAAAATTATTATTGGTTGTTCTTCTATCATCAGTAACAAATGGGTCTATAATTGGGTTTTCGTAAGTGGTGTTAAAATTATTAATATCAATTCTGAAATTGTTTATGTTATAAGAAATACCAAACGACAGGTACATTTTTGAGTAATAATCTAAAACTAAATGATGTGCAAAAGATATTTTTGCACCTGTTTGAATGGTGTTACCATTTCTATCATTATAAAAAGATAAGCCAACTCCTGTACGGTCTGCAATTCTTACATCTCCATATATAGATTGATTATCTGGCGCTCCTTTTATTCCAACCCATTGTGTAAGCCCGTTTGCTCTAATTTTTAAATTATCACCAATACCAGCATAAGTAGGTGATACTACAAAATCGTTATCAGCTAAATATTGTGTAAATACAGGTAAATTCAACTCTTGGCTATAACTGTTAGCTATAAACATGAGAAGCAGACCTATATATAATTTTCTTAATTGCATAATTTTTTAGTTAAGGGTTTTAATTATCTGTACAATGTAAAATGCCCGACAAATTCACGATTGTCTTGCGGTTCGTTTAATTTTACAACATACCAATAATCTCCAGAAGGCAATTCTACACCTCTGTACTTACCATCCCATTTATCCCCTATATTTAATGTGGCTATTTTTCGTCCATATCTATCAAAAATATCGAAGGTTAAGTTTCTATATTGATTAGCACAACCTGGTCCCCAACCATCTAAATTACCATCACCATTAGGTGTGAAATAATTTGGAATACATACGTCAATATATTCAAAGAATCTAGTGGCAGATACTTCACAACCATTAGCATCAATAACAGTAACGGTATAATCACCAGATGCAAAAATTAGAAAGGTGTTTTCATTTCCATAAGATTGTCCATTCAATCTAAACTCATAAGGCGTTGCACCACCAGAAGCAACAGCTACAATTTCGTTTAATCCACCATCTTCTAATATTAAAGCAAGAGGTTGGAAAGTTTCTATAACAAAAGGAATTCCATTATCAGTAATTTTAACACAACCATTTGGATGACGTACTTCAATACTATGAGGTCCTGGAGATAGATTTTCATATATCCCTGATCCTGTTGCAAAAGCACCTCCGTCTAATGCATATTCTAAAACTGAAGTATCCGTTATACTTGAATCTACGGTAACAGTAACACTGTTAGTAACTGTGCTAGTATTATTTGTTATGTCATTAATACATTCGTAATCAATATTGGCGAATGGGTCAAGAATTACTGGTTCTTGTAATGGAATAGAAAATGGACTATCGCCACCACAGCTACCGCTATCTAAAACATAAACCATTTTTTCACCACCTTCTAATCCAGAAAAAGTATATGTTGTTACACCAAGTGGCAGCGGTGTATATGTTATATCATCCAAACTTACACTATACGGAGGTTCTCCTCCTAATATTTCTATAGTAAAAGAACCAGTTGAGTCGCCATCACATGGTGCTTCACTAATTATTGTATAAGTAAATCCTAAAGGTGCAGGCTGCATAATATCAAAATTATAGGTTACATAACACCCCAATTCATCTTGAACCACAATGTCATAATTACCAGGAGCGAGGTTTTCAACGGTATCGGCATCAAAAAATTGATCTAACTGAGGAGATATTGCATATTTAATAGTTCCAGATCCACCAGAAGCGTTTATTTCTAACATTCCATCATTTTCTCCATTACAGGTCACGTCTATTGGATTGAATGTGACATCTAAAGGAGCTGCTGCGTTTGTAATAGGGGCTACTGCAGAAACTTCTAAACAGTCACCACTATCAACTTGAACCTGATAAATTCCTACTGGAAGATTTGTAAATACTCCAGGACTCGTTTGAGTTACAGGAGTAATAGGGTTTCCAGAAGTATCTTGCAATGTGTAAACATAACTACCTAAGCCTCCTTCCGCGGAAGCGATAACTACTCCATTATCATCACCAGCACAATTTATTACAGCATTAGTTGTATCTAAACTCACTGTTAATACTGGTAATGGATCAATCGTAATGTCATTAGATACATTGGCTGAACAACCGTTAGCATCTCGAACATAGTAACTAAAAGTACCATTTGATACAGGAAAAGTTATTGAAGTAACAAACGTTCCTATTACAGTTGCAAAGGAAGCCGTATCACTATATTCATAAGTTCCTGTTCCTCCTGAAGCACTTAATGTTAATGTTGTTTGTGTCGCACAAGTTTGTGATGTTGCTTTTACTAAATTAGCCTGTATTTCAGTAGGCTGGGTAATAATAACATCGGCTGTTGTAAATTCACAATTATAACCATCAGTTACAACTACATTATAAGTTCCTGCTCCTAACCCACTAAATATAGGGGCCATTTGTGGTCCTGAAGAACTCACTGTTGGAGCAATCATATTAAGCGTATATGTGTAATTTGAACCTTGTCCACCAGAAACTGCACTCACAGTTATATTTGCATTAGTATCTCCAAAACATGATAACAAGCTTGGTGTAGCTGTAATTGTTGCGTCTATAGGAGCTGGTAAGTTTAACGGTACGTTTTCTGAAACGATACATCCACCCTCATCTCGAACATTAATAGTATATGACCCAGTTGATAAATTAGTAAATGTTCCGTTAGAAGAATAAGCCACAGTGGCTGTTCCTGTTAATTCATACTCATAACTCCCCCACCCTCCAGTTGCAATGGCAGTAATAATGCCTTTATCATCATCACAAGTAACATTGGATGTTTCGGTTGCTACCAAATCTAAAGGTTCTGAAGGAGATGCGATAATAACACTTGATGTTGCAGAACAAAACGGACTAGCAGTTTCTGTAATATCTACAGTGTAAACTCCTGCTAAAAGCCCAGTAACTAATTGTGGGTTTGTTGATGTGTTAGCAACTACAACTCCTAAAACTGAAACAGACGAACTGTCAAAAACTTCATAAGTATAAGCCCCTGAATAACCACTAACATTTAGCTCGAATTCACCATCATTGTTCCCAAAACACGTTATAGCATTTGGTGTTGTTGTAAACGATGGAGGCACTGCACCTGGAAGTACCACAGTAACATCTTTAGAACAACTTGTTACTGTATCTGTTATAGTAACGACAAAAGTTCCAAATGGCACACCAGAAAATACATTTCCTGCTAGTGTAATTGATGCTGGGTTTGGGCTTATAGTATAGGCATAAGTTCCTGTTCCTCCAGATCCTGTTATGGTTATTTGTCCATCATTATCATTACAAGTAGGTAATGCTGTTATTGCAGGAATTATTTCTAAAGGCGCTTCAATATCTACTGAAACTAAATTACCACAACCGTTAGTATCTTGCACTTCAATCGTGTGCGTTCCTGATGATAAATTGGAAATTGTAAATGGTGCTGTATTAGTTTGAAAAGCGCCACCATCAACACTATAGCTATAAGGCGCTATGCCTGCGGTTGTTAAAGTAACATCAATTGCAAAATTACCTTCTTTTACAGTACATTGATTATTTAATATAGCTGTAATTACTGGTTCTGGATCTGATGGTAAAACAATAACAGGTGTTGATTGTAAACAACCATACACATCTTGAACATGTACATAATAACTATTAGCATCTACATTAAACGTACTAGCTGAGGCCCATGTAGGATCTGTAGCTAATGGTGGTGTTGCCGATGTTGTTAATTGATATAAATATGGTGGTGTTCCATTTGTTGCAATGGCACTAATAATTCCTGAGTTTGGATTACAATTAGCAGCTTTATCTATTGAAGCAGAAATTCCTAAACTAACAGCCGATTCTCTAATTTCAAAAATAACTGATGCGGATTCACATCCGTTAAAAGAACCTGTTCCATTTTCAGTAAAGCGAATATAATATTGCCCAGGAGATAAGGTTCCTGGAGCTGGTGTAGTAACTGTTTCTGGTGTCCCAAAAGTTACTGCTACATTTGTCGGTCCATCAACCAATACATTAGTGAATGCCGTAAATATTTCGTAATCAACAGATGTTGTTGTGCTATCAAAATTATCAATAGTGAATGTTACACTACCATTGTTTTCACCTTGGCAAATCACATTATTTGGAATAACTGAAGATGTTAAAGTTGAAGCTGGTGCTATAGCAGCATCAGCAGACTTTACATAATAACAATCGGTTACTAAATCATGAACCACAAACGTATAAACCACTCCTGGTGTTAGATTCGTAAATGTTCTTTGATTAGGGAATCCAACATCTGAAGGTAGAAAGGTTGCTGTATAAGGCACTGAATTGAATTCTAAAATACCAAATTCATAACTTCCGCTTCCTACTACCGAAATAGCTTCAACTACCGCAGTTCCACCAGTTGTACAATTTGGTACTACAGTTGTTACATCAATTAATAAATCAGACGGTGGAGATGCAATTATTTCTTGTCTTGAAAAACTACATCCATTAGCATCAACAGTATTAACTGTATACGTACCAAAATTGATAATATTAAATGTGTGATCTTCATTCGATACTGCTGAATAAGGGTTTCCAGGAATCACATCACCAAAATTATTTGTAATGTAGTATGTAAATGGAGCTGTTCCACCCGTAACATTTTGTACTGTAATTGACCCTAAACTAGAACCTCCTGGGTTATTACAAGTAATATCGACTTTAGTTAATATAAAATCAATAGGATTAGGTTCTGCAATAGTTATAGGAGCTGTATCAATACATGAATTTGCATCGGTTAAGGTAATCGTATAATCGCCCGCTGGTAATCCTGATGTTTGTGTACCATAATCTGTTGCTGTTGTATCATTATTAACATTAATTACAAAAGGTGGTGTTCCAACTGCATTATTAATGGTTATGTTTATCCCTGCATTACTATCACCATTACATAAAATAGCCTGTGTTTGTACAACAGAAATTATTTCAGGTAAGGAAATAACATTAATAATTTGTCCTCCAGATTCTGCGATGCAACCATTAGCATCCGTTATTTGAAATTGATACGTTCCATCTGAAGCTGCCGTATGTGCAAATGATGAACCTACGACTGCGTTTAGTCCACTATATACTCCACCATTAAATGAAACGGCATAAGTAAACGGTGCTGTTCCACCTGAGATAGTTCCTGTAATAATGCCATCTGGTGAAGCTGTACAATCTAAATCTTTAGTGATAACTGTACTAACTGTTATTGGTGGCAATGGAGCAATAGTAAATGATTCGCTATAAGTACAGCCATTAGTATCTCTAACCTGGAATGTATATGTATCTGGACTTAACCCAGGAAAAATATTTGAAGTTTGATATGCCGTTGCAAAACCCGAAGGTGCTATAATTTGATATTCCAGAGGAAGTGTTCCTCCTGTTGTTCCAGTAATAGTCACATCAGAAGTAATAGCAGGACAACTTAAAAGTGTACTACTAAAATCTAAATCTGTTGGTGGATTTAATGAAGCCATTGTAATTGGCGCTGCAATGAATGCACAACCACTAGAATCTCTTATGGTTACTGTATATGTTCCGTCAGTCAATCCTGTAAATGTTGTTCCAGACTGGAAGTTTACTCCATCTAAACTATACGTATATGGTGCAGTTCCTCCTGTAGCTCCTGAAACAGTAATAATGCCATCAGAAATACAACTATATGGTGTTGTTAAAGTAGCTGTTCCTATGACCGTAGCTAGAGTTGTTATATTAATAGTCTGTGGAGGTGTTAAACACACATCTGGTCCAGAACTATACTGTACAACTACCTCATAATTACCATTAGATAACCCTGTGAAAACATTTGAATTAGAAAACGAAGCACCATTATCAATACTATATTCCAATGTATTTCCATTTGGATTAGTAACGTTAAAAGTTATTGTACCAACATCTCCTGTATCAGAACAAACTATATCAGTTGCATTAACAGTGAAATCTGGAGTAGGAATAGCATCAACAGTTATTGATGTTTCCGCAGAACAATTATTAGAATCAACAACAGTAATATTAAATACACCAGCACTTGTTACAGGTATTATTGGAGTTGTTTGAAAAACTGTTGTACTATTTACAAAATAAAAATATGGAGGTGTTCCTCCTGTTGGATACACAGTAATTTCGCCATCTGTACACGTTAATGGTTTTGTTAATGCCGAAGTAGCCTCTAATAATAGCGGTTCAATAATATCAATATCACCAGAATACACACAACCATCTTCTGTTGAAACGTCTATAGTATATGTTCCAGGGTTTAAGTTTGAAAATGTATAATTATTTGGAATTATAGGTCCAACACTATTTACTAAAGTTCCACCTTGAGAAATTGAAAAGAAATATTGCGGACGTACATCATTGGCAGCTACCGAAATACTTCCTAAATCTCCATTACAAAATGGTTGGGTAATAATTGTAGAAACAGTAAAATCTGTTTGTCTTATTTGAACATCTGGTACTGTAAATATACACGGGTTTGGATCTACTCCTATTTGCTTAATATATATGGTATAGATATTAGGTGTATTAACAGAAAACACATTACTTGTTTGAAAGTTAACGCCATCAATACTATACTCATAACCATTGGGAACAGCACCTACAACAATTTCACCTGGAGTTGTACAATAAATATCTCTCGATGTTACCGTGGGCACTAATAAATTGGTGTAAACATTAAAATAAAATTGGTTGAAACATCCACCATCGTAGTTTAAAGTTAATCTGAATTGTCCTGCAGTATCTGCCATATAATTTGGACCAGTTTCAACTTGATTCCAAGTACAAGCGGCGTCTTCATTTGCACAATCTAGATTAGCAACAGCGGTACAACTAGTTTCATCTAATTGTTCCCAAATAATTGATGTTGTATCAGTAATATTGGTTTCAATAAGTCTTGGACCATTTCCACCACATAAAAATATGTTTGGTAATTCTTTACCATCATTTGGGCAAATAACAACTTGATCTGCATAAGGAATTACTGGATTGGTAACACCAGCTCCAAACGTAATCACTTCAAATTCTTGCTCTGTAGATTGACATGGTGCTATAGCAGTATTAGTGACATAATAAGTGCCCGTTGAGGTTACAGTTATTGATTGCGTTGTTCCTATTACTGGTGTACCAGAAGGACTTGTAGACCATGAATAAGAATCGTAACCATTTCCTGAAGTTAATACTGTACTTGCTCCACAAAGAATAACCTCTTCTTCAAATACACAGTCAATATCTGCTAAAAAATTAGTCGCTCCAGGCGTTAACAAACATCCTGTATTGGTATTAAAACTTGGATCGTCTGAAATTGTAAATGTAGGATTCAATGTCCCGTTATACGTTGAATAAGCTTGATTGCTTATAATATTAGAACAAGCATCAGTTAATAAACTGCACGTTGAAACTACAGTAACCTTAAAGCGAATTTCTTGTACAGGGTCATTTTCTTCAACTACAGAATTATCAATGCTAAAAACAAGTTCTCGCGTTGTTGGGTTATAACTTTGCACCGTTACTCCCGGTGGTAATAATCCAATATCTGCAGGGTAATTAAATACAATATTCGTTGGAAGAATATCTCTAATTATAAGGTTTGTTGCATCATCATTACCTGTGTTTTGAAAGCCTAAAATATAGTTTAATTCATCGCCAAGGTTTACAAGCATGCCACCAATATCATTCCCTAAAGCGTCCTCAACAATTTTAGTAAGCACGATGTTAGGTTCTATAATATCAACAGCTAAAGAAAAAAAGTATGGGAAATAAGTATCTCCACTCGTTTCTAAACGAACAGTAGCTGCTGTTGCATCATTTGCAATTACAGAATTTGCAGGGTTTGGAACCACTATAACCCCTGTATCAAATCCTAAAGTATTTGTACTATTGGGGTTTCTATTATTTACAGGTAAAGCACTTAATTGTGTTACTGTACTATTAAAAAAGTTTGTAGCTGGTCTATCTGCTGTTGACAAGTTTAAACCATTAAGCAATAATTGATCTCCTAAAATTGGGCTATCTCCTTCTAAAGTGGCAAATGCAAAATTTGCTCTAACTGGTGCTGGTGCTGGAATCGTTCTAAATCCAGAAACTGGAATATCTAATGTTGGATTTCCTCCAGGAACACTAATAGCACTAAAACCATCAAAACTTGTAATTGATTTACCCGGTAATGTTGGATCTTCATAAACGATGTAAAGTGACCAACCTGCTGAATTACCAGTACCATTATATGGGGATTGAAGTGCTGTTTCACCCTGTGCTGATGAAACATTTGCTACTGTATACGTTCCTAAATCTGTTGCTAAACCAGTAACTATAGGTGTCACATCTGCAAAACAAGCATAAGGAAAACTGTCGCCGCCATCTACTGATGTTCCATTTGCATTAAAAATAACGGTACCAACCACATCATTATACCCGCCTGAAGGCCCTCTAAATTTAACATTTGTTATTGGCTCTGCTCCATCTGTAACGGCGCCCCAATATAATCCTGCATGTATGATTTGATAACATCCTGGATTTGGAATTTCTAAATCAGCACTAGATGAATTAAATGTAGAAACATCACCATCAATATCAATATAAACCATATTTACATTATGATTGTACACTGTACCATCATTAAATGCATTGTTGTCTGGCCCCAATATATTATTTCCAATTAATTGGATATCTCCTTTTAAATCCTGATTAAATCTAGGCGTAAAAGGCACAAAGTTTTGTGCAAACATTTGCAAACTCATTAAAATCAATAATAAAACAAGTCCTGCTCTTACATAAGTAGTTTTATTCATGGTTGATTATATTTAGTACTTCTCTTTAGCTGGGGATTATTAAAAAGGAGCATGCTTCGTTAACTACACATAATAATAGACTATTTCGTACATATAATTCCATTTGCCTATATTTTATGTTATTAAACGATATAAATATCGTAAATATATTTGTAACTATAAAGAGAGTTTGAATATATTGAACAGTTTATCGATGCATTAGTGATTTTATCGATGAATTATTATTGTTTTCGTAGTATTTTTAATTCAAATAATAATAATATTTTTTAACAACAAAATAATATTTATTGCATTCAACGCATTCCTTAATCAAGAGAAAGCGTATTTAGATATAAGAAAAAACATAAAACATGAATATAAAAAATTGTATTTATTATAAATAGTGTCTGGACGGAAACACAGCAAAATTAAATTTGTTTCTTTTTGCGCCCTTTCAGTTTATTTTTAATCGCTTGATACTAAGGTATCAACTCATAAAAACTAAACAAAAATGACATCAAAAATAATTCAAATTATAAAAATCGTCTGTTTCCGTCCAGACACTAAATAGAAATATTCTAATTTTCAATTTTAACCATAGACATTTTACTGTTATATGGTTTACTTCCTTTACTACTATCTAATGAGGACTTAGCTTCACCTATATAATCAAACTTCTCATAATAGATATAATACTTACTTGTATTCACATCAAAGAAGAAATTGATATCTTTTTGTCCAGCTGCAACTGCCTTCTCTAAAAATTCATCTCTTTTACTTACATCGCTATGAACCGCCACAACCAAATAATAACCTGCTTCAACATTATTTACATCTTTTACAATTTGAATATTGCTAAGGGCTTCACCAGTATCAAAATCCTCTTTTGTTAAAGGCTCTGGACTTGGGTCTGTAAATTTCTTTATACGTTCTAAAGCTGCTCTATCTTTATTATATCTATCATCTTCATTATCATAAGCTGCACGCTTAATTCTTCGTCTTCTTTCAAAATCTGTTGCCTCTTTAATATCTTCTAAAGTGGACATTAAATTTTGTTTAATATTTATAGCTTGTTGCTGTTCTGACTTTAACGTTTGAATGGCGTTAAAATATTCAACATTAACCAAGTCATCTTTACTTCTTACCTTTTTAAGTCGTTCTCTATAAAGCGTTTCTATCTCTGTAATTTTAGCATTTCCTATTTCAATGGAGTTATCAATTTCAAGTTTCAAGCTTTCTATAATAGCATTTTCCGCTGATACACTTTTGAATGCTTTTGGAGCTTTATAAATACCTTGTTCACTTAAATCGTTTTCTTCTTTCAAATCATTTAAATCTTGTTGTTTGCTGGCTACTTTGTCAATTAACTTATCCAATAATGCTTCCTGAGCATTTTTAGATGCTTCTGCAGATTTTTTAAATTCAATTAAAACTTCATCTAAAACTATCTCCTCAATTTGTGCTTCTTTTTCTGCTTTAATTTTTTCTTCTTCAGCTAATTTTGCTTTTGCTTCTTGTTCAGCCTTAACGCTTGCTGCTTCGGCTAATCTAGTTTGCTCTTCTTGTTCGGCTTTTATTCTTTCTTCCTCAATTAGTTTTGCTTTAGCTGATTCTTCGGCTAATGCTAATCTTGCTTTTTCTTCTTGTTGCGCTTTTACTCGAGCTTCTTCTACTTGTTTAGCTTTAGCATCTTCTTCAGCTTTAACTCTTGCTGCTTCTGCTATTCTTGTTTGCTCTTCTTGTGCTGCTTTTATTCTTTCTTCCTCAATCAGTTTAGCTTTAGCTGCTTTTTCAACTTTAATTCTTGCTGCTTCCGCTATTCTAGCCTGTTCTTCTTGTTGTGCTTTTACTCGAGCTTCTTCTGCTTGTTTTGCTTTAGTATCTTCTTCAGCTTTAACTCTTGTTGCTTCAGCTATGCTTGTTTGCTCTTCTTCTATTGTTTTATTAGCTAATTCATCTTGCGCTTGATTATCAACTTTGCTTGTAACGACTTCATCAGAATTAATGTCATTATTTATAGCTACAACTGGTTTAGCTTTTTTACGTGTTTGAGTATTCGATGGTTTTCTTCGTTTAGCAATCGTTTTATTTTTCTTGTTCGAAGAAACTAATAGTGCTTCCTCGTCATCATCACCACTATAATCATATCTATTTTTATTATTGAATTTAAATGCCAAGGTAATATCATGAGAATTTCCAAAAGTTGAAAACCCACCAACACCTTTTTCATAATTGTATTCAAAAGCTATTTGAGGAGTAATATTTAAACCTATACCAACTGATAAAGCATATAAACTATTGTATCCTCCTTGTACCCAAACGCCTTTAGGCACCATTAACATAACCATTGCAGATATAACTGTTTGATCTTTTTTAAACTCAGAACTTAGTAAACTTGAAAATCTACTTTCATCAAAAAAACCTCGACTATTTAAATAGCCTGTGTACATAATATGCCCTTGAACACTTTGCTCTGGGTTATCTTCAATCATTTTTGAAGCCGTTAGATTATAGGATACTAAATTATTTATGGAAACACCAAAGTCTAAAAAAGCGGTACCATAATTTATTCCAGGATTTATTGTAATTATTGAGTTTGATGGAAAGTTGTCAAGAGAAGCATCTGGAAAATTAGTAATAACGTTACCTTCATTTATTCCACTCTTGTAAAATCCAATATTCATACCAAAAGTTAAATTGCTGTCCCGATCAAGAACAGCATTGTATGCGAAATTTAAAACTCCTCCAAAGGTGGTTAAAACACCATAATTTTGTTGAAACATGCTGACTCCAGCTCCTATGTTTTCTTTAAACCTTCCAGAATACCCAAACAAATAAGTTTGGGGTGCATCATCAAATTGAACCCATTCTCGCTTATTATTAAAGCTAATGTATTTATTTTGTTCTCTAACAAAACTGAAAGTTGGATTGATAAAATGTCTATTAAATTTTAAAGAATTTCTAACAGGTATTTTAAACGCGACAACTCCATCTTCTTGAGAATAGAGTTGCTGTGTCATACAGAAAAATAAAACTATATGTAATAGGTATTTTTTCATGTTACTTGACGACTGTTATTGTACCCTTTTTTGTTTTACCATCTGATGTGGTTATGATGTAATAATATAGTGGGTTAACATCATTAAAATCTATTTGATTTTCTGGCCAATTATTTTGATAATTATTGGTTTTAAATTCAGTTTTACCCTGTGAACTTATTATAATAACTTTGGTATTGGTGCCACTTACATATTTTTGGGGAATGACCCAAGTATCATTTGTGCCATCGCCGTTAGGACTAATTAAATTGGGTATTTTTTCAACATCTGGAAAGGCAGATCTTACTACAAAAGAAAATTCTGTTGTAGCATTACAACCAGTAGTTTGAGTAACCACAACTTTATATGAGCCTGTTT
>Ga0316208_1002412_pt1 | contig 15261 bp, 22 predicted proteins | sample 3monopyrite_MG_FD_204944 | JGI IMG/M metagenome (GOLD analysis project Ga0316208, IMG submission 204944) | Microbial mat bacterial communities from mineral coupon in-situ incubated in ocean water Damariscotta River, Maine, United States -... | ecosystem: Environmental > Aquatic > Marine >... | reverse complement strand
GACATGCAGCGCGATATGGCGAGCGCACTTGTCGTCCTTAATTGGGCTCTGGAATCTGGGCAGGAACTGTCCGAAGCAGCTTAAAACTGCGAAACCACTTCCAAAATGTTTGGTGGTGGTAGTTCATAATCTCCCAAACCTCGACATTCCACTCTTCGTTAACCAGGAACGCGCGGCCGTCGCCGCCGGCGCCCCCGTTCAAAAAGCTGTCGAAAAACTAAAAGATGTGTTTTGCGGCCCGGAAAGCGCCCTATATCATCTGTTTTCATGTAGCGAAGAAGAAATACAGTTGGATTTTGTCGGAGGAAACGTCACCTTCCATCACTGAGCATTTATCGCGCACGCCTAACCATTGGAAACATCATGCCTGAAGAACAACGCCTCAGCAAAATCAACATCCAGCGCACAGAAGGCCCCAGTAGCGACTGCAGCGTCCTGCACACGCTATCAAGCTTTGAAGAAGCCGATGAATGCCTGTTGAAAATGAGCGATACAGCTCCGAAGGATATCGCCTATCACACCGTCAATTTTGGCGTCTTTTTCACCAACGGTGACAGCTACGAAGGCTCCTACAACCTTCGTCACTCCACCGCCCAGCATGAAGAAGGCACAACCATCGATCTTAAGAAGCGTATCTTAGACCACCTCGCCTTCCTCGCATGCCACCTCCGCCCCAGATCAATGTCGGACAAAAACTGGGAATACCACCAGACTTGCCACCTGCCCAATCGACAGGAATATCACAGCTACATCGAAAAAATTCAAGCCGCCTAATTACTATACCCTTGTAGTATTTTTACGATTTGCTACATATTATTGTGCCATTGTTCACTAATTGTTCTTGATTAATACACTTTTTCTGTTATTCTCTATACATCAAGGGAGTAAAGGAATGACCCAAACAGCACTGCAAACTCAACGAGCCGACTATAATCAAATCGCTCTGAATTCGTTCTTCACGATTGCTTCAAACTGGAAGCTTTCTAATGCACAAGCACGCAATCTGCTGGGTGATCCTGCCGAGGCCACTTTCTATAACTGGAAAAACGGCAAAATCGGGAAACTTTCTAAAGACACACTACACCGTCTCAGCATGATACTCGGTATTCATAAAGGTCTCAGAATACTCTTTAAAAACCCAATCAACCTCTACGACTGGGTCAATAGAGAAAACTCTGACTTTGGAGGCGAAACACCGCTTCAAAGAATGCTACACGGGCAACTCACTGATATTCACAGAGTTCGCCAATATATAGATCATTGGAGAGGCGGAAAGTGACCCAAACAGATTATCCAATCACCGAACAAGGGGCGGCACTCACATACAGAGCCGTCCCTTCTCATTTCCCACCTATCGATCTCTTCGAAGACATCGAGGATGATCCTGCAAACTGGGAAGTCCTAATTGATCTGGAATCGCTTACGAATGACCGCATTCGGCAAGAAGTAGGCGACATTTCTCTGATACCGGTCGAACAACGCCTGCAGGGACCAGGCTCTACGCCTATCATGGCTGCCTTCACGCACGTGCCAGCAGATAACATGCGTTTCAGCTGCCCAGACTTTGGAGCATACTACGCCGCCACCGCCCCAGAAGTTGCAATCCACGAAGTCGCATACCATTTCGACCGCCGCATGAAAGCGTCCCTAATCACGGCAGACATGTCAAACCCATCCCTTTACCAAGAAGATGCCGATTACCGCATCTATCAAAGCTCGATCGACGGCCCCGCTTACGATCTTCGCGAGATCCCCGCAGACGATCCATGCCTCGACACCGAGGATTATCTACCATCCGTCACATTCGCCCGCGCAATACGCGCCACCGAGACGTCTACAATCTATTTCCCAAGTCTCCGGAAAAACATCTTCGGACATTTCAACATCTGTGCCCTAAATCCGCTCCGCGTCGGCAACCTACAAAGACCGATCCAGACGAAACATGTCACCATCCACTTCTCTGGTACCGAAGTGAAACACTTCTACGATGACGACCTGAAGGAAAGGTTCAAAATCCAATTTGAACCATATACCTGACACAGTCCGTCACACCGAAACAAAGGGTCGCTTGAACAATCAAGCGGCCCTTTTTCTTTTAAAAACACATCCGTTTTCTAAGCAAAATTATAGGAGATGAATATGTCCGTACGCGAAGAATGGAACATGGAATGCCCCAAGTGCCACGACGACAATCACATCGAGGTAACTGTCAAGGTCGACGCAGCCCTTACCGAAGACGGAACCGACGTCTTCGGCGCAAATTGCGGTGATCAGGAATGGGACGAAACGTCCCCCGCTCGCTGCAACGACTGCTATTTTTCCGGGACCGTCGCCGAATTCACGATTGGACACTCAACTTCAACCTATATGGGCCTCATCGAACGCATTTCAGCATGGATCAAAACCTATGTCAGACGCTTCAAAAACGCTTGAAGACACCCTTGTCGCCGAACTCATGCGGTTCGCACTCCTCACCGCCATCGAACCAGGTGCAGACAATAGCTGCACCTATAGCGCCACAGTCTCTCAGGACATAATCAACAATCTACCTGAGGACAAACGCGTGGCCTGTCTCAAAAACCTCAAAATACGGGCTCGCACAATAGTCCAAGCCCACTTCCCCAACTCCCCAAAATAAGGCTGCTACCAGCAACCGCACCAAAGGAGCTCCAGTCCATGCATATGCCAAACAACAAAGTCTTCGCTTTTCCCAAAACTCCGGGCCTCGTTATTGATTTGTTCGCCGGAGGCGGCGGCGCAAGCCTTGGCTTTGAGATGGCCACAGGACAATCTCCCCACTATGCTCTCAACCACAACGAAGTCGCGCTTGCAATGCACAAGCGAAACCATCCAAATACCACCCATATTTGCCAGAACATCAAAGACGCAAACCCCCTCGAAATCACTAAAGGTCGGCCTGTTTCCGTACTGATCGCTGCTCCGGACTGCAGTCAATTTAGCGGAGCCAGCGTAGGCATCCCAAAGGACCGCAGAGTAAGGGAATTGGCGTGGTCTGTAATACGATGGGTCAAATTATGCAGGCCTCAGCTGACGCTGGTCGAGAACGTTTCCCAGTTCGAAAAATGGTGTCCGCTCGATGAAAACATGCGACCAATCAAAGAACAAGAAGGCGAAACTTTCCAAGAATGGCTGCAGGCCTTCCGCGAATTAGGTTACAATGTAGAATTCGAAAAACTAAAGTGCTGCGACTACGGCGCACCCACAATCCGCGAGCGACTATTTATTGTCGCCCGAAACGACAACAACCCAATCGTTTGGCCTAAGCCCACTCACGCCGATCGCTACGCTGAAGGTTTCCAAGACCTCGGCCTTCTGCCGTGGATTACCACCGCAGAAATCATTGACTGGTCTATCATCTCACCGTCAATCTTCTTGACCGAGCGCGAAGCAAAAATATGGGAACAACTAACGGGCAAACGAATACAAAGGCCCCTGAAGCCCGCCACCCATGACCGAATAAGACAAGGCATCGATAAATTCGTCCTGGGCGAACACGCGTGGCCCTTCATTGTCCAAACCAATCACCAGAGTAAAACCTTCCGCGGCCAAAGCCTGCTCCGGCCTATCAATACAATCACGGCCGCCCGCGACGCCACAGGGCTCGTTACACCAGTCCTTGACGGCAACGATCGCACCACCCTCGTTAAAAACTTCATTGCGCTTCACAATACCGGTGCCATAGGCATGTCATTCGACAAGCCACTACCAACAGTCACAACGCGCGGCACCCAAATCAATCTCGTATCAACACTGCTCGGCAAACCTACCAAACAGCAAGCCGCCTTCATTACAAAATTCTACTCCACTTCGAAGCACGGCCAAAGCATGCGCGAACCCTTGGCGACAGTTACCGCCTCCGGCCAACATCTGGGACTTGTTTTAGTCGATGGCGTCGAGCGTCCTATTGAAGACGTGCTCATGAGAATGCTCTCGCCCCGTGAATTGTTCCGTGCCTCAGGCTTCCCTGATAGCTTCGTCATCGATGAGGATTGCGACGGAAATCCAATAAATTCAACCGACCAAATCGAGAAATGCGGTAACGCGATCCCGCCCCAAGTCGTCGAAGCACAGCTTTCCGCCAACCTACAGACCTTAGAAATGCCGATAGCGGCATAACTCCTAGAGCAATCCTATGCAAGATACCCTTTACCACATCACCAAAGCGCCAGACGGCTTTACCTGTTGCTTGTTAGACACCACAGCATCCTTCTCCAGCAAGCTCGCAAGCCTCACTTCGCTAACCCAATCCGCTTGGGACGAATTAGTCACTTCGGCTAATTCATTTCATAAGGTCACTGACCTAATTCGATCAGACGCCAACAAGAAAGTTGCCGCTTTGATAGCCACATGCGCTCGCCTCACCGACACAGCCAACCATGACGCTCGCACCATCCTGTTCGATCGCATGGAATATGACCGAAGCGTCGACCGCCCCGGCTGGCCGTCCGTCTTCAACATGAATTGGAAAACACTCAAGCTCGCCGTCGACTATAAGCCGTTCGAATATGGCTCACGCAATGACCATATCGAGGTGACGCTACTAGCTCCCGACGACGAGCCTAACCCCCGTACGAAAACAAAATATCGGTCCATACATGTCGACAGCATGTTATTTCCCAAAACTTCGATCAGAACACACCTGACGAACCGGCTAGTCGCGGCCGAAAAAGACCCTGAATACGCCGATTACCGCCGAGAATGGCACCAGGCGGACCTGCAGGCCCGCCAAGCTTCGCTCTTTGACCATTTCTAGAAAGAACACGCATGCAATCCAATGACCCAAGTGTAGCAACACTTTTCCACGACAACTTCAATCCAGTACTCACTCCCTGCAATGAGTCCGGATTTCCAACGTTCGAAACTCTTCGGGGACCTGGTACGTTCCTCATAGAATATTACGAAGACGAAAGGCACCTTAACTACCAATCCTTCAAACTTCTTTTCAACACTGACACCGACGCGGATATCGATTGCCTCTTGTTTCCAGCCAACACCAAAACACCAACATCGCTATGCCAGTTCTATGACCAATTAAGCGCCCTTCCGTGGCCAATACCCGACGAAAACAACCGACAAACCATTACGGTTCAAACACAAACCCAACCTATCACCATCGTCAAATCGTCAAGCCGTCGCCGGTTCGACCCTTTCTTGCAGATCGCCAGCTGACCCTAGCAGCCGAGACTTACGTCAGCTGCAGAAACAAACCGGATTCCACAGCTGTCACCTTAACGTTCACTTCGCGGCCGCCCGCCACCGCCTTAAAGCTGCCAAACCAGTTCACTTCCAGATCTTCACAAATATCCAATCCACAACAGGCTAATACCGACCTCTCGACAGCCTCATATTCCTCGATCTCGCCGTAATAGGCTGCAAAGCCCTCATCCGGCTCATCATCGGCCGCGACGAACACCGCCAAGCGACCTCGGTCACCGCGGATAAACAAACTTCCCGCCCCTGCCTTCACTAAACCTGTCAAAAGCAGCGGAAACACCAGATCGTAATTCCCACCCTTTACCTGGTCCAAACCAAAGTTCGGACCAAGATCAGCTGGCAACTCTATCCCCAACAATTCTCCAATATCCTGATACATGTCATGCCGCCCGAAGCTCTTGCTTCCAAACTTCACTCAAAATATCTGCTTTCCGCTCACTCACCGCCTCAAGCACACCGTACCGGTGATGACTTTCCAGTTTGAGAAAATCCTCTTCCAGAATATCCCCGGCTAATTTTCTGTAAAGCTTGGTCTGCGCTACAGCTTTGAACCCTTCCCAAAGACGATCTTTATAATCCTCGACGAATTGCTCATTCTCTTCTTTTTCGCTGGAAAGCGGAAAATCAATTCGGATACTCGTCAACAGATCCATCATTTCCCGTCCCAAGCCAAACATAGGCCATGAAAATGAAATCTTCTTAAATACCTGCTTATCGGTCATACATTTGCTGAGTTTAAACCGCTCGCAAATCTCTACTGCCGGTTTAAAGTCATACTCGCCGTAAAGTCTATAATACATGTATTCTGCCATATACGTCGCACCAACGCATTCCGGCACTTCAAAGAAACCCAAACGTATCTTCTCAACTTCCTTGTCGATATCCATCAACTTATTCCTTCTGCGATAGCCATTTAAAAGGCCAAAAAACAAGCATTTGACAAGGTTATAGACCGATCTTTCAATTTTCCCCGTTTTTGATACGACAAATTAAAAACACATAGCAGTAGCTTTCAAATTGCCAATAAATCTCGAATTTCCTATTATTGGCCCCGCTATCAACCAATATCGGCCGCTCAGTAACAAGAGCACCAATCGAACAACCTGTGGATAACTCTCTGACACACAGTCGCACACACGGTACAACGCCGACAGAAGTTCGGTACATCACCGACGCTTTTCCACGGTACAACGCCGACGCTTTATCGGTATATCACCGACGTTCCAACGGTACATCACCGACAAAAAACGATGTAACCCATTAAAATTAAAACACAATTAGAGCCCCTAACTCTTAACTTCCTAACAAACTTATTTAACTACTTAACGCATTCGCTTGTGGATAACTCTCAACAAAATAAAAAAAATGCGCTCTACATAGCTTTCACAGCCATTGACTCGCAAGAAAGCGAAGGCTTCCCCTTCATCACAAAGCCATTTAACTCCAAGCCTGGCTTTTAAACACATCAGATATCGGTACTTCGCCGACATTTCGACTCAGACAATCAAATAACTCGCTAAACAAGACATACTGCCGCGCGACTCCGGGAGTTGACCAAACGAGACTCGGTACTTCACCGACACTTAGGCATAATTTGTGTTTACAGCTTACAAAAACCCAACATATAGTTGGCGCAATCAGCAAAAACACGGTACTTCGCCGACGCTAATTATATGGGAGCATCAAGATTTCTGCCTATTTGATGAAATCGGCCAATTCCGTCGGCGATGTACCGACAAAATCACCGATTTTGACCAATCATGAATCAACAATCTGTAAAAATTGACCGACCAATACACGATAAAAAACGATTACCGTAAATACAGCCACCTTCGGTACATCGCCGACACTTTAATAAGTTTAGGCCCAAAAATATGAGTAACACTAAGCATTTGCACCAAAAACGCCACACTCGGTACATCGCCGACACCTTTGGCTATCCCATTGAAATGTTTGACTTTTATGTTTTGTTATGTCGCTATACAAAAACGTAGAGCACGGTACTTCACCGACGCTGACGACCTGAGGGGGAGAAAATGACAACAGCTGTAAATGCAATGGAGGCCACCCCAGACCTTTTCCTGGGTAACCTTGTCGAAGCGAGCATGAAAGACGACAGGGAGCTAATGTCCAATCCCTATTTCGCGCTCAAAAAACAGAGACAAGCCAATATTGTCTACTCCAGTCCCCATGTAACAATTGAAATCACCTCAGGCACAGACAAAGAAGGCGATATTATCGGGATCGCAACGATCTGGGACAAAGATATCCTTCTCTACATCACCACACTGATCAACGCGGCCATCGATTCCGGCCGCCCAATCAGCCGTGAAGTAATGTTTTGTCCTTACGACTTCTTGAAAGCGACAGGCCGTTCAACGGGAAAACGTGGTTACACACTGTTTTACGAGGCGTTGCGCCGTCTCCATAAAACTAATATCCTCACCACTGTCGAAGCCGACGGTCAGGTACACGAATCTGGCTTCCACTGGATCGAAAATTACAAATTTGTAAAACGTACGCTACCGAACGGAAAAGAAATTCACTCGGGCGTAATTATCAAGCTGAACAAATGGTCCTTCGACGCGATCACTAAGGACCGACGCGTCCTAACGATCAACACAGACTATTTTGACCTCACTAAAGGCATGGAACGCCGTCTGTATGAAATCGCTCGTAAACACGTGGGTCGCCAATCAAAGTGGTCAATTTCCCTAGAAAAACTCGCGGAAAAATGCGGAACATCGCAGAAACTCCGCCAGTTTAAGGCTGACCTAAACAAAATCATCGATGATGATAATATTCCAGATTACCGATTGACCATAATTTTTGAAAACGGTACCTGGACCGAGCAAAGCTACCCCAGATCCGGCCCTCGGAAAAACGGCAAGGATAGCCGCGCAATGGTGATTTTCACTCCTAAGACCTCAATCAGGACAAATAATCCCAATCTAATGATACCTGCCGAGTAAAGTGTCGGCGATATACCGATATATTTCCACGCCGAGATAAATCGCTTCTCGCAGCGTAGAAAAAAACTGAAATATGGGCGTTTTTAACAAAAACCGCCCAATATCTGCCCTTCAGGGCACCCCAAATCACAAATCACAGCCCAAAAATGCATTTTCTTCGGTATATCGCCGACATAAATCCATAATCTTCGGTACATCGCCGACAAACCAGCTTCTGCTTCGGTACTTCACCGACAAACCCTTCATTATCCTCGGTATATCGCCGACAAAAACTCCGCAAAACACGGTACATCGCCGACAATTAGCACCGAAAACATGCCGATCACCCCCCAACAACGAAGCTTCCCTCCACTTTAGAGATGTATCTGCGACAAACTTCTAACCAACGCCGCATATCACCGACAAACCGTTCGGCACGGTACATCGCCGACAAAATCACCCACCTCAATTCGACCTAAAGTCCCCCAACTAAAACACACCTCAAAAACTCTGGAACATTTAAACCAGGAGCGTCAGCACATGCTGCACGCTCTTTTCTCACATCCGGAGGAAAGAACATGCAAGATCCTCAGAAACTCGACATCACAATCCATTCTCAAGAACCCACAGATTTTGAAAAACGTCCAGCTGAAGACCAAATCAACCTCATTGAAAGAGCCTTTGAGTTAGGCAACCGAGAAGACTGGGTAGCTATCCAAGGACTGCTCCTGGCTACACCATCCCTCCAGAGGATCCGAAAATCATATACCGACCAGCTCGATATCGCAGATGAAGCGGATCTCAAAGATTTCCTCGAATTCTTCCGCTCCAGCCCAACCTACCAATAGAAACAATCACCATGGCACTGATTTACCCAGTCGCACCTGCAGGCGTCGCAGGCACAATCGAAGTTTCGCGAAACTTTGCCATCGCTAGAGGCAAGTTCGCCTCATCCACAGGTTTCTACTGTCAGCCGCGGCACTCCGAGATCAACAGCAAAACCCCTTTAGATCCCGATGCCTTTTCTCAGGAACTCTTCGATAAAAATTGCCTCAAAGCTTTCGCCTCGCTACCCGCAACATGTGCACAAACCGATGTCGCAAACCCGGCCAGCTACATTTACCGTGACGCCAACAACCGCGCGAACATAAACCTGCCGGTTTGGATCAATGAAACCCTCGCTAACGCTCTGATTTCTGCTGGCTTCCGTAAGTGCACCAACAATCATCTGTCATGGCAGCATACAGACCCCAACATCACCGATATAGAGGCGTCCCAAATCCTTCGGCCCATGCTTCACAAACGTTCACGGTTTAAAACACAGACGCTCTTAGCAGCATCCGTTCGCAAATCTCACCTCACCTCACAATACCAACTGAAAATGGACCAACTCCAACTCCTCTGAATACCCGATATCATCCACGCAAATCCTACAACTTGGAGCCAGCACATGAACCTGAACGAAATAGAAACCGAATTTCTAAAACAATTCCCTAACGGGCACTTTGTCACAGCAGAAATCCAAGGCGTAAATGGACCCTACACCGCAATAGAAGTGGGTTTAATCCGCGACATCTCAGACATCCCAGACCATGATCGCAACAACGAGCCTATGCATCACATGTTCAAGGTTAGTTCCGCCAAGAAAACAGCGGTACTGATCAAAATGCTATTTGGCGGCATCAATGTAGTTGCTGAAGAACAAGGAAATAATGCTGCAACAATAAGCACTGAATGGCGGAACATAATTTGCCCTTCACACCTTGCCCACCATGTGTTCAAAACCTATTTTGCAAATCTCAAAAAACTTTGTCTGCAGTATAACGATGATATTTACAACAGGGCTAAATTTCCAGAAGAGTACTTCACCTTCTAGAAGATCCCCAAAGTTCAGATCATCAACAAATAACGCGTTTCAAAAAACGGTTTTCCAACCAACTCTTGAGTGTTACCAATAGCCATGCACTATGATTTTTTCAGTATTGTCGAAATAATAGCAAAGGCCGGTACCGTACTCTGGCTTACAGGTACCTATATTTTTTTGCTGCTGAACCTCATCAATATCCTGGCAGGGGCCGTGTTTTTCGTCTTCAAACTGGCTTTAACCAATCAGTATAAAAACAACTGGCCGGAACAACGCGTGATCTTTCATATCCAAACGCTTATCCCATGGCCTAAAGCCACGGCCAAAATTTTTAATACCCTCAAAGCAGCCATATATTTCTCAATCGGCCCATTCCTCTCAGGCATAATCTATCGCGCCTGGTTAGGCACCGATAATGCAATTCTGTTAATCCTCGCCTTCGCAGCATTACCAGCCACACTCGCCTACCAATATTTCATAGCCAAGCTGAAATCGAAAACCCCACCAACTATGTGGTTCAACACCCAAAATTAACACACATTTCAATTTTTCCTCGCACTAACGAGGAAATTTTATGTTTAACTTTACGTCAAAACCATCATCTCCACCCGATCGCTATTGCACTTTCCAAACAAGCCTTAAGCGAGCAAACGTCAAACACCTTCTTACTCTACAAGACCCTCCAACGTGGGCCTTAAACGAAGCACGTCGCTTTTCCCTCCTTTAAAATCAACCCCACCCAAAGCCACACTGAGCCCCTCTAGATTTTCCCAAATTTTTCTAAATCTTTCAATTTCTCTGGATTTTTTTTAAAAAATCCTTATATTTCTCAAATGTTAGTTCTTTTGAGAGAAGCCAATGCCTTCAGAACCTCATAAACGCTCAAACATTCTGCGGCCAAGCGCCTTCAGAACCCGTAACCATGAGATCCATCTGACCAATAAAACAGGCCAGAACATAGGCATTACTGACACTACAACTTTCAACAAGATCAGATATAGATCGCTAAAAAAGCCATTAAATTGGCTTTTACAAATACATCACGTCAGCTCACTTGCTGCCAAATATTTAGCTCTGATACCCGTTTCTATAGCGATCGTATATTTTTCGATCGAAAAAGACATCTCGCTTACAACGGTACTTCAACCAGAGTTTTTAATCATCAGCCTGGCTTCCTATATCCTAAGCGCTTTGATAATCATCGCTTTCAAAAAGCACATCCCGGATTACAACGGTGCATTCAAGCAGGACATCGCCGACCAGCTTGAACAAAAACAGATCATCTCTTCTGCAAGGGAATTCGAACGCCCGATACGCGTCCGCAAAGCCGCTTAAATCCCCCAAAAATATAACCCGTAAATTTTCCAACCGGCGGCATAAGCCGCCTTTATTTTTTTACGGCCGCCTCAAGCGGCCGCGGCTGCATACATGCGCGCCCCGCTTCGCCCGATAAAACACAGGACAGGTACCATTTTGAATAGAAACAAATTTTCTCACAAACCCGAAACCTAACCCCGAGGATAGCCAGCATGAAAAAACTATCGGAAGAAGCAATCGCCGACCTTGGTATTGAACAGCAATTTGCACAGAAAGAGTGGGTCTACACACCCGTTATGCAAGAACATGGTTGGGGCCTCGGTATCGCCGTAAAAGACGAAAAAGGCTACAACCCAATTGCCGCTTTCTATTGTCATGTTGAATATGGACCAAAAGCCCACGACAATATGATCGAACATGCGGACCAGCTCAATTTACAGCGGGGCATACCCAGTGATGCCGCCGCACAAATCGTCACAACCACCTTCGTTATCTAAAAACCAATCCAACAAACTACAGGCTCATATAAAGCCCGCAGCATCTCCATAATTGGCGACAAATACAATCTCCCCAAAAGCCAAGAACCTCTCACCACGGCATACAAGCAAGTAGACCGCCTTTCAGGGCTCGCTCACGCTCTGAAAGCCACTCAACAACGAAATCTGAACAAGGGCTGCGAAGCAGCCGACCATCAAAAACACGGGACAAGTCCCTTTGTGAAAAGAGGAAGGAAAAAATCCTCTCAAAACCTTCGAAAGGACTTCAAGATGACAACAGAAACAGCAAACCAGCAGAACAACGACGTTGCACCAATCAACTTCAACATCACAAGCCTCGAAAGCTCAGGCATCGGCCAAAATGGCCGCCAGTATGCCAAAGTGAAAGTTGCAGTGAACCGTTACGGCAAAGGCGATACAGTTGAGCGCACTTACATGGCCTTCGACAACGACAAAACGCCAAACGCTCAACAGATCGTAGAAGCGTTCGAAAGCGGTAACCTCAACGACCACACTCGTTACGTAGAATTCCGTCAAAGCGGCCTGCCAATCATCAAGAAAGCACTCTCTGACGATCAGCTTTCAGCGCTGCAGGCCCGCCGCGCTGAGCGCGAAGCCTCTGCAGGCCCTCAGGCCTAAGCGAACAACCAGGCGCCGCCCTTGGCGGCGCCAACTACTCCCTGAACACGGCCAAAGGCCACCATAAGACACTCCGTTTAGTTGAATTGAGCAAAGACAAAGAATACTCGCTCTCAAAAAAAATCTCGAAAGGAACTAACCATGGCTAAATCAACTCAGAAAAAGACTGCGAAAAAATCAGCTCCAGAAACAGCTGAGACTGTAAGCAACGAACCAAATGCAAACGAAAACCAGCAGGACAACGCTGTTGACCAGCAGAACGAAACCCCACAAAGCAAAGACCGTGCACGTACCTTCACCGCTCGTTTGGTTTCAGTCCAAAAGAAAATCAGCCCAAAAGACCTCACTGGCTACGGCGTAATGCGCGCAGCAGTGAAGCTCGGCAACAACACTCCAGAAATGACAATCACAGTGTTCTCTGACCATTGGGATGACAAGCTACTCGACCTTTCTGAAGGCGATATCCTCTCAATTGACGGCAACCTTCGCAACGGCTCCATCGGCACAACTCGCACGCCGATCCTGAAATCAGAAAAATCCTACACTTACAAAGGCAAGCTGGTTTCAGCCAACTTCAGCGAAACCCGCACTGGCAACGACTATGCAAAAACCGTTGTTGAAGTAAAAGACGGTAACCGCGTAGGCATGGCTTTCCCTAAAGCCGCTGTCGACACTCTGAAAACAATGGTACCTGGTACCACATTCCGCTTCATGTGTAATCACGACGAAGGCACGAACGGCGAAGGCCGCTCAGTATCTTCACTGAAAATCTTCAAAATCTTCGAAGACTCTATCGAGGTTCCGGCCGCAGCCTAACACTTCGACCATCAACCAAGCGAAGCCTGCCCCTACCGGGGCGGGCTTTTTTTTTAAAACACAAAGAACTTTCTCTGTGAAATTTATCAGGAGAAAGACGATGCCTTACACAACAACTTCTCTTCACTTAGTCGATACCGAAAACCCTGCCTCAACCGTAGAGCTTTTGCTTACGACTTCCGATAAATCCGGCCTCATCGATCGCATTAAACAACTGCGATTAAACAGTTTGCCGGACTGCATCCGTGAAAACGCGCTGTTCATCAATCTCTTTGAAAACGAACAGGTTGATCAGCCAGTTACAAAGCGCACGCTTTTCGACCTTGCTACCGATCTTTGCCAATTTGCACACTACCTCCAGACCAGCTGGAGACATACTTGTTATCCCGCGAAAATCTGGCAAGACCTGTTCGACGAATTGGATAAAGCAGCTCACGTGCTCGAACTCTTCACTAACGACAGCGAAACTCCCACCGCCCTGACAAATACGACTTCTCGGTAGTAACAGGGCCCCTTCACCACAAATCAAAAGAGGATTGTCACATGCTCATCAGAATTGCCCTCATCATGCTAGCCGCCACACTCTTCACAATGCCCACTGTGGCCGAAGACAATAAAACAGGCGAAGCGCTAGGCCGCATCGCTGGCGCTTTTTTGGGATCCCGTCTCGGTAAAAACAAAAGCCCCCATAACGCTGCTCTCTATACAGTACTCGGATCGGAGGTTTTCGGCCAACTTGGACGTAAAGTTAAAAAACGTCAGCCGCAGTACCACTATCAACAATACCAAACCCAGCGGGCGCAATCTTATGGCCAATATAGCCCGCCCAACCGTCAGCTACCAGCCAACTGCACTACGGGCACCAGAGACGAGGAAATCAATGGCGTCACGTACAAAATCAAAAGCGTTTTGTGTAAAGACGCGAACGGTAATTGGTACGTCGCCAAATAATCCTAAGAAGGGGCAGAAATGCCCCTTCTTGAAATTCCATTGTAAATCCGATCTATCCACCTACAACAATAGAGACCCGGAGAAAATTATGCCCGTTGCTACCGTAAAATTCCTTTCACCAGATCTCTGTAAAGCACACCCTGAAAAGGTGTTTGTCTTTGGCGACAACAGCAAACGATGGGGCAAGCGCGGACAAGCTGCCATTAGAGATGAACCAAACTCACACGGCGTAGCCACCAAATGGTACCCTGCTATGCAGGACTATTCGTTTTTCAAAAGTGGTGATACCAAAGCCCGAAATCTAATCCTTTCAGATTTCAAACCAATCAAACAGTTTTTAGCCGAAGGAAAAACCGTAGTTTTTCCTGCTGACGGCCTGGGAACCGGTCTCGCAAAGTTGCCTGAAACAGCCCCGGACCTTCACAGCCTTATTGAAGATACGATCAACAGCTTCAAAGCAATTCACCATACTGTCTCACTCTAAGCAACGAAGAAAACAAACCAATTACACAACAACAAAACCCGGAGAATCCTAATGGGCGGAAATGCACTCTCAATACCATCATGCCGTTTGCAAAAGCAGGATTACTTCCGACTAGCGAAGGATATCCTCGAATCTCTAAAAGAGGCCTTCCCTAATAACAGATCTATGATCATCAAACCATATGCCACTAAGTCAGATTTCGGAGACATGGATTTACTGATCGAAAACACTCGTCCTTTTTCATCTATTACCGCCGCCGAAAAACTCGGCGCTGTGGAGATTGTCAAGAATGGCCCTGTCACGTCATTATCTGTCCTTAACGCTGGAAGCCGAAACAGTCACTCGGCCAGATCGGCCGACTAAAGCCTGTGGACTGGATCGGGGTCTGGAAACACTTGCCAGCGTGATAGAACAGGATGGGTCACAGCAGCCGGTGAGGAACCCGCGTTTTTACAAGAGTGAGGCTACTCAGCTCACAAGCTTGCAACAGGACCTTTCGAGCAAGCG